>ODAI013902907.1_pt1 | contig 15395 bp, 12 predicted proteins | sample 1539321 | NCBI WGS metagenome assembly ODAI01 (sample SAMN02144231, study PRJEB22623) | gut metagenome | biome: sheep rumen | host: Ovis aries | place: New Zealand
CGAGCAGTGCGAGCGGCTGGGTGGTGTCGCTGTGGTGGATGCCGTTGCGCTTGTCGTAGATGTACTGCTTCACCTTCGGGTTCCAGCGCTTGGTCTGGTGCCCGAAGTGCAGACCCGCGTCCATGAGGTCGCGGAGGGTCAGTTGAGAGAGGCTGTTCGCCATTGTTGCATGCACCTTGGTTGTGTTCCGCCGTTTGGGTTTTCGGGCGCTCGCCCGGTGAATCCGCTTTGCCGGCGGCGTGACCGGCTTTCGCTTCCTCGCGCCGTCCCGCTCTCCCCATTCGGGGACGGGTCGTGCGCGATTGGCGCGAAAAGATACCAGAATCCCCGCCGCCCGTCAACCGATCATTTTTTTTGACGCGGGAAGATCGGTTTTCACGGACGGGCGGTCGGCCTGCGGCCTCGGCCCCGGCAGTTTTTTCCGGCGGATTTGGATTCGGCAACCGGAAGCTTCGACATGGACTTCATTTTTTCCGATTGGCCGCGACGCGTGCGCGCATGGCAAGCCCCGCTTTCGCCGAAACGGATTCCGCGCCGAGTCGCGGCTCGAATCCGCCTCCAGTTGCCCTGCTTTGCGTGTAATGCGCCTTCAATTTGGCGCGCAGGGATTTGAAAAGCGACGTCGAAATCATGCCTAGTTCCGAAATCCGGTAAAGGAACGTTTCGGCCGAAATTCCGAATCGCGCCTTTTCGAAAAGCAGCAGTTCCCAGGTCCAGTCGTTCGGTCCTACGTCCAGTGCATACGCCGATTCTCGGGCCGCCTCCTCCGGAACCGACAACGCCGCCGCGAAGGCGCTTGAAAGTTTTTTCGACGTTCCGATGTCCCGTAACGGCCGGAATCCTCCAGAAACATATCGCGCGATGTGGCCGAGTTCGTAAGCCAGCCGGAAACGTTTGCGTTCCTGGGTCGCGGTCGACCGGAGAAACACGAAGGCCGTGTCGTCGTCTGGGTCCCACAGTGACCAGCTGTCCGTGCCGGACGGCAGTTTCGTCTCCAGAATCCTGATGCCCTTGGTTTCAAGCAGCGACGGCCAGTCGATGATGGCCGATGGGCCGATTCCCGCGGCGTTCCGCACCTCGCGTGCGAGCAGGACGCCATGCTCCGCCATCGCGGGAAAGTCCAGTGGAAGGGTCCGGCGCAGCATGACTCCCGCATCGCGCTCCAGCTTCTTTCTTTTGTCGATTTCCCGTTTCAGTCTCGCTCGTACCCTTCTGTCCACCGCCATGTCCCGAGCATCGTGGATTCTCCATAGCGCCGTCACCGGCTCGATGGTTCCACTTGCTTCTGGATCTGGTCGCCATGCGACATCAGGGCCGTCTGGCACCGGTAAACTGGGGACGCCGGGCTTGGAACTGCCACCACCCAAGGGGTGCATGGCCGGCCTTGCCGAAGAATTGATTCCCTTTGCTCCAACCACGGAACCCTGCCCGTGTCCGCCACGCGCCAGGGCATCGCTTGCCAGGGCGTCTCCGGCAATCGGCCAGTTCAGACCCGAAGAGATTTCTTCCTGATTTCCTGATTCAAGCAGCGTCCCCAACGTCACATTGAGCGCGCCTGCGATCTTTTCCAGCGTTCGCAGCGACGGTCGCATTCCGCTCTTCTCGATGTGGCAGAGCTGCGCCGCGCTGATCCCCGCCTCCTGCGCGAGCGTCGCCTGCTTCATCCCGATCTTCTTCCGCCTCGCGCGAATCCGCGCGCCGACCGAAAGCGCGTTTCCGACAGCCGCCTCGCCAGCGCCGGATTCTCCCTCTTCACCTTGTCCTGATTTCATCGCAATGGGTTCCCGAGGCGCAAAAGTTTACGCACAATTCAAAAAGTCGCAAGCAAAAAGTTGTCGAATCCTTCAAATTATTTTTCTTGCATACACTTTACCGTTTTCCTACAATTCCCCTCGCAAACCCGCCCCGCCCCTCTACGCCCCTTTCCATGCCTCCGCCGCCCGCCAGCATTCCCGCCCCCTTCAGCGCCTCTAGAATTCCTAGCCCTCCTAGCGCCTCTAGCGCTTCTAGCGGCTCTAGCGCTTCTAGAGCCGCTAGTATCCCCTCTTGATTTCCTCCCTTGAATCTGCTATCTCCCCTCTCGTAGCCCGATAGCCCGAATCCCCTGCCACCCCGCCCCTCCCCTCTCCCCCGGCTTTCCCCAACCATGCCCCGCAAGAAGAATCATGCCACCATGGAACCCGCCGACCCACAGAAGTCCTCTGCGGTTTCAGAATTGACAACGACCGCGCCGTCCAGTTTCGCAAGTGAAGGGGGGAGGCAACCATATTTTCCCGATTTTGCAAGGGGGGGGAATGAAATGGCCCGGTCCTTTCGGGCATTGCGCAAGTAAACGCACCGAATCAGGTGCGTTTACTTCTGCGAACGACGCTTTCTTCTTTTTACCAACAACACATAAAATTTTTCTTGACAAAAGATAATTGTTTCACTAGATTCAACAGCGTCTTTGGCGCTCCACGAGCTTTCGCGGCCGCAGAAGTGAGTTGAAACATGTGTTGTTGCTAAAACATGGAGTCTTTTCTATGGAAGAGACTCCAATCCGCCGAGAAATCAACCCAACAAATCAATACCTCAAAAGGCAGACATGCTTGATTGATCCAAGAAACCGATTCCAATGACGAACAAGTCCACCAGCAAACAAGAAAGACGGCTCATTGCCCATGTCGATCCGGAGAATCCGGAGCGAACTGAATCCCTCTTCGGGCATCTTGAAGCCGTTCGGCAGCTTGCCAAACAATTCGGGCGACGGTTCGGGTGTGGTTCGTTAGCGGAATTCGTAGGTCGTTCGCACGATTTTGGAAAGGCCGCTCTTGATGTTCAAGACTATCTTTGGGATGCCGCAGGCGATTGTTCCGAAGAGGAATGTGGTGAACCTCAAGGCACCAACCACAGACATGGACCGGATCATTCATCGGCCGCGGCACAGTTTTCGGAGAAGGCGATATCTGGACTTGGTCTGTTGCTGGCCTATGCCGCTGCCGGACACCATGCAGGAATGCCGGATGGCGTCGGCTCGTCTGGATCATCGTTGGAGAATAGACTTCGCAAGCAATTGCCGGATTGGGAATCGGCGGCTCGTGGAAATCTTCCAGAAGAATTGTTCGAGTGCGACCTTGCCGCAATGGGAAAGGAGGCGCTTCCGTTTCTTTCTTCAGGCGATGGCTATTCGCTCGCATTCTTGACGCGGATGCTGTTCTCCTGCCTCGTCGATGCGGACTTTCTCGCGACGGAACGTTTCATGGACGGAAATCGTTCTCAGGAACGTGAAGGCATAGCAGGACAGGATTTCGTTTCGTTGCAAGGAAAACTGGACGATTATTTCGGACGTCTGGCAGAAAAGGCTGCGACAGAAGGATTGTCTGGCACTTCCGTCAATGCCGTCCGGGAAGAGGTGCGGGCGGACTGCATCGCATCCGCAAGCCTGCCCCCGGGATTATTCACGCTCACGGTTCCGACTGGCGGGGGAAAGACCCTTTCATCGATGGCCTTTGCCCTGCGCCATGCCGCCACACACGGACTAGACCGTGTTATCTACGTCATCCCCTACACGAGCATCATTGAGCAAAACGCGAAGGTGTTTCGCGATATTTTCGGCGACGATGCCGTTCTGGAACATCACGGCAATGTCGATTATGACTCCGGTGACACCCGAATGAGACTTCTGGCGGAGAACTGGGATGCCCCAATTGTCGTCACCACGAATGTTCAGTTCTTTGAGTCGCTTCACGCCAACAGGGCGTCTGCCTGCCGCAAACTTCACAACCTTGCCCGCTCGGTCGTCGTCTTGGATGAAGCGCAATCCCTCCCAATCGACCTGCTTCGGCCATGCCTCCGTTCTCTGGACGAACTCGTCCTCCGCTACGGAACGAGCGTCGTTCTGTGCACGGCGACGCAGCCGGCCGTGCTGGCCGGTCAATTGGCAAAAGGCGGATTGACTGGCGGCCCCAATGGATGCCGTGAGATCATTCCCCATGAAAGGCGCTTGCACGAACGGCTTCGGCGCGTGACGGCGGAACGGATTCCGGGAAAAATAACTGATGCGGAATTGCTGGAGCATGTTGCGCCCCATTCGTCCGCGTTGGTGATCGTCAACACCCGCCGCCATGCCCGCGAACTTTTCGAAGCCGCATGTGTACGCTTCCCCGAACGGCCTGTTTTCCATTTGAGCGCCCAGATGTGTCCGAAGCACAGAACGGAAATACTGGATATCGTCAAGGGCTTGCTTCACTTCGGGAAACCATGCCTTCTTGTTTCCACGCAACTAATCGAGGCCGGCGTCGACATCGACTTTCCTTGTGTGTTCCGTGAGATGGCCGGAGCGGACTCCCTCGCACAGGCGGCCGGTCGTTGCAATCGGGAAGGAAAGCTTCCCGAACCGGGAAAGGTGTTTTTCTTTGAATCGTCAGAGAACCATTCGCCACCAGGGTTCCTTGCGATGGCTTCGGCGAAGGGAACTGAAGTGATCTCTCTTCCAGAATTCGCAGACGATCCCCTTGCTCCCGAGCTTGTCACCAGATACTTTGAACTTCTCTACCGCTTTTACGGTGACAGCCGGCAGGGCCTTGACCGACTCTCCGTTTTGACCAATCTCATCCCTCCTGCCATGCCGGCCAGCCGAGATGATTTCCTCGTCTACAAGTTCCGAACGCTCGGAGAACAATTCCATCTGATCTCGGAGCCGTCCATCCAGGTCTTCGTCCCGTATGGCGACGAAGGGCGGCGGCTCTGCGAGAAACTGCGTGACACGTATGCCACCGGGGAGCAACGCCAAATCGTCCGCAAGCTCCAACGGTACGCCGTCAGTCTGCGAGGTCCCGAACCTCGCGACGAGGACGGTAATCTCATCGCCGAACTCGTCCACGACACCTGGTGGGTCTTGACGAATCCGGACCAACACTACGACAAGAACTTTGGAATACGCAAACAGGCCGCGTGCGACCTGCTTAGTGTTTAACAACAACGGAAAGGACCATCATGTCAAAAGGTGTAAGACTCCACGTCTGGGGCGAGTATGCGCTCTTCACTCGCCCGGAAATGAAGGTCGAGCGCGTCTCCTACGAGGTCATGACGCCCTCGGCCGCCCGGAACATTCTCACCGCGATCTACTGGAAGCCGCAGATCCGCTGGGTTGTGGACCGTATCCGCATCCTGAAGCCGATTGCGTTCTCGTCCGTCCGGCGAAACGAGGTCGCTTCGAAGGCCGTGACCCCGTCCGCCGCCGTCATGAACGGTTCCGAAAAAGCGGTGATCGGTCTTTGCCCCGAAGATGATCGGCAACAACGGGCTTCCCTCGTTCTTCGCAATGTCGGCTACGTCATCGAGGCGCACTTCGACGTCGTGGAGCGGACCTTGGAAGCCGGTGGCCCCGAAATGCCGGAGGAAGTCTGCGCCGCCAAACACATCTCCATGTTCAACCGCCGAGCCTCGTCCGGCCAGGCCTTCCACCAACCGTATCTCGGGTGCCGCGAGTTTCCCGCCCACTTCGCCTTGATTGCCGACGGAGATCCGCTTCCCGCCTGCTCGCTTCCGGAGGACCAGCGAAACAAAGACTTCGGATGGATGTTTCACGATTTCATATACCGCGAAGACAAGAAGGGCAAGATCATTGAGTCAAACAAAGGGCGCAAGCTCACCGCCGAAGCCCGGTTCTTCCACGCCGTCGCCAGGGACGGCGTCATCGAGGTCCCCGATCTCAACGGAAAGGAGGTCGTGTCGTGATTCTCGCAAGACTCTACGAACTATATGGGCGCCTGGAGCGTGATCCGGAATTCGAAGACGCTCTTCCCCGGCTTGGGACCAGCAAGCAGAAGATGTCGTTCATCGTCGTCCTCACGCCGGACGGAAAGCTGTTCGACATTCAGGACGCCAAAATCCAGAAAATCCTTCCTCCAACCAAAAAAGGAGGGAAGGAGAAAGTCGTTTCCGTGACGCGCGACCTCATCGTCCCGGGCGGGGCACATCCACCTGGAGCTGCGCCGACTCCCCGGCTCCTTTGGGATAGCACGGCCTACATCTTCGGTTGTTATCCCAACAAGGCGAAGAAGAAAGACAAGGACAAGGAGAAGGCTCGCCATGCCCTGTTCCCTGCCTTTCGGGAAAGACATCGCCGGTTTCGCGACTCGAACGGCCTCCACGACCCCGGCCTTGACGCCATTGTCTCCTTCCTTGATTCGTGGAACCCGGATGACATTCCCGATGACATCCGGGAGAAGATCGAGCGGTTCGGCGACAACTTCGGCACGTTTGCCATTCAGGGCAACCCCGGATATGTCTACGAATCGCCAGTCATCATGGAAGCCGCATTGCGCGAAATGCTGGAGACGGATCCGAAGGCGCCGCGCGGCACGTGTCTCATCACCGGGGAATCCGGCGTTCCGCTTGTTTCCACCGTCGAGACAAAGGTCAAGCTTGCCGGGACTTCGGTCGGCGGAGGAGCCATCGCCTCGTTCAACGCCCCCGCCTACGAATCCTACGGCAAGGAACAGACCTTCAATGCGCCGCTATCGGAAACGGCCGCGTTCAAGGCTCACAACGCCTTGAATCTCCTGATTGCCGATCCCCGCTATCACTTCAAGCTCGCGGACACGACCGTTGTCTTCTGGACGGCAAAGAAGACGCAGACGGAAAATCTGCTTTCGTGGGTTTGGAATCCACCTGTCGAAACGAATGGTCCGGCAATGAATGCCGCGTTGGCGCAAAAAATCGACGCATTCTGGAAAATCGTCGCGCAAGCCGGCGACCCGAATTTGACGGAACTTGGGGACGACACCGCGACGCCGTTCTACATGCTCGGCATCGAACCGAACGCGGCCCGCATCGTTGTTCGATTCTGGCATGAAAGCTCGCTTGGCGATTTCATTCGACAGCTTCGCCGCCACGCATGGGACATGGCGATCCAGAAGACCTTCCAGAACGAGCCTGACCATATCCCGCTTTGGCTGCTGCTTAGGCAGACGGTTCGGGATGCCAAGGAGATTCCGCCTCTGTTGCCAGGATCGCTTCTACGGTCTGTCTTGGAGGGGCTTCCTTATCCGGAATCCTGGTTCCAGCTTACCCTTAACCGTGTCAACGTCGCGCACGACAAATACAAAGTCGGCGGCAAGGTCTCCTACTTCCAGGCGTCAGTCATCAAGGCTTTTCTAACCCGCAACACCAACACGAAAGGACTCACCATGGCCCTCAATCCAGAAAACAAGAATCCGGCCTATCTCCTCGGTCGCCTGTTCGCGACGTTGGAGATGACCCAGAACGACGCGTCCGGTGGCGTCAACGCCGGAGTCGGCGACAAGTTCTACAGTTCCGCTTCCTCAACGCCACGCATCGTCTTTCCGACGATGCTGGACATGTTCCGGAAATGGATCAAGAAACTGTCTTCCGACAAGCCTGGCCTCGCCGTAGTGCGCGACAAGCTCGTCGGCGAAATACTAGACGACATTGATTCGGCCAAAGGCTTTCCAAGCCAGCTCTCGTTGGAAGACCGCGGTCTCTTCGCGCTAGGCTACTACCAGCAGATGCGCGCCTTCTTCACCAAGAAAACCGAGGCGACCCCCTCCGCCGACAACAACTAACCCCACGACACGAAAGGACTCAACCATGTCACTTCAGAACCGCTACGAATTCGTCCTCCTCTTCGACGTGCAGGACGGCAACCCCAACGGCGATCCCGACGCCGGCAATCTCCCCCGCGTTGACGCCGAGACAAACAATGGCCTCGTCACCGACGTGTGCCTCAAGCGCAAGGTGCGCAACTACGTCGGACTCGCCCAGCAGGGCAAGCCTGGATACGACATCTACGTCGCCGAAAAGGCCGTCCTGACCAACCAGCAGAAAAAGGCCTATGACGCGCTGAAACTGGAGAACAAACCCGAACACGCTTCCGAGGCGAAGGCTTGGATGTGCCAGAACTTCTTCGACATTCGTGCCTTTGGCGCCGTCATGGCCCTCAAGGAATACAACGCCGGACAGGTCCGCGGGCCGGTTCAGATGACCTTCGCCCGTTCAGTTGACCCAGTGCTTTCGTCCGAACACGCCATTACCCGCATGGCCGTTGCGACAGAAGCTGAATCGAAGAACCAGAGCGGCGACAATCGCACGATGGGTCGCAAATTCACGATTCCCTACGCCCTCTACCGCGAACAGGGGTTCGTCAATCCCTTCTTCGCCGACCAGACAGGATTCTCGGAAGACGATTTGGACATCTTCTGGGACGCGCTCGTCAAGATGTTCGACATCGATCGTTCGGCCGCCCGCGGCCTCATGGCCACGCGCAAGCTGATCGTCTTCAAACACGCCTCCAAGCTCGGCAATGCACCTGCGCATGTCCTCTTCGACGCCGTCAAGGTTGTCCGCAAGCGCGATGTCGAGTTCCCGCGCTCCTTCGCCAACTACGAAGTCACCATCGACCGCGCCGCCATTCCCGCAGGCGTTGAAGTAATCGAGATGTAACCGTTTCCTCCCCTCCGCGCGGAAATCCCGCGCGGAGGGTGTTGGGAAAATGGCGGTTATGCCGCGAATAAATCGACAAGCATCGTTCCCGCCAACCTTCGGAAGCCCTCTAATGGCAGAATAACGAGAGAGAGCGTTCCATGACCCCGCAGCAGATGGAAGCGAATCGGACAATCGCCGCGAAATACGTCTGGCAGGCTCCGGAATGGCCGGATTTCAAATTCAGTCGCTCCGCGCTGGCGGACGAATTGGCGCTTTTTGCCAAGGCGCTGGCCGAAACGAAAAAGGCGTTGCGGAAACCGCAACCGCTCGAGGACGTCGCCGGCGCGATGACCGAGGAGGCGGTCAGGACAAGCGAGATGGAGGGCGTCGAAGTCGACGAGGGCGTCGTGATGTCCTCCGTCTGTCGGGCGCTTGGCGTGGCCGGCGCCCCGTCCGGCTTGCCGAAGGATGCGCGGGCCGAGGGCGTCGCGAAGATGATGCTGTCCGTCCGCCGGGATTGGGAGCGGCCTCTCTCCGCCGACATGCTGAAGGATTGGCACGGCTCGCTTCTCTCGATGGATCCGCGCGGTGCGACGGCCGGCGCTTTCAGGAACAGTCCCGAGCCCATGCGCGTGGTTCGCACGAACGCATACGGCGAGATGGAAATCCGCTACGAGGCGCCGCCCAGCGAACGAGTGCCGGAGGAAATCGACCGCTTCGTACGGCGTTGGCGCGAGGGCGCGGCAAAACCGGCGGACGTCGCGCTCAAGGCGGCTTTCATGCATCCGCATTTCGAGTCGATACATCCGTTCGAGGACGGGAACGGCCGTGTCGGACGCGCCCTCGTCGCAAAGATGCTGGCGGAAGGGCTAGGACTTCCGGTCGTCCTGCCCGTCTCCACGATCATCGCCCGCCACAGACGCGCCTACTACGAGGAGCTCAACGCAGCCTCGCTGTCGCTCGACTGGACACCGTGGGCCGCCTTCTTCATCCCTGTCCTTTCCGAAACGCTGACGGACTTCCTGGCGGCGATGCGCTTTGTTGCCGCCAAGCGCGATTTCCTCGCCAAAAACGAACAGAGAATGTCGGAACGCGCCAAGAAGGTCATTCTGCGGATGTTCCGGGACGGAGAGGAAGGGATTCGGGCGGGTCTCTCCGCCGCGAAGTGGGAGCGCATGGCCAAGGTTTCGAAACCAACCGCGACCCGCGATCTGGCCGAACTGGAGCGGACGGGCGTCATCGTCGCCGAGGGAGCGGGACCAACGACGCGCTACCGTCTGAACTGCCCGCTTTGTGAGCCGATTGACCCGATAAAAGACCCGATACATGGTAGTATTGGTGAAGATGTCTTGCGACTGGTGACAGCCAACCCGGGCATCAACCGCGAGCGCCTTGCCTCTCGCGTAGGCAGGAGCGTAGAGACCGTCAAACGCGCCATTGCCGCGCTTATCGCCGATGGCAAGATTGAGCATCGCGGGAGCAGGAAAACGGGTGGATATTTCCCCTTGGGTCGATTTGAAGAAAACGGCGGAAACAATCGGAGCGATTAAGCTGTCTGCATGATCTCGCCGTCCACAAACTCCGACGATTCTCTCGTCATGCTCTCCGCCTTGCAGCACTACCTGTTCTGTAGGCGGCAGTGCGCGCTGATCCATCTGGAGCAATCCTGGTCGGAGAACCGGCTTACGGCGTCGGGGCGGGTGCTGCACGAGCGGGTCGACGAACGGAAGAGCGAAACGCGGCGCGACCTGCGGCAGGCGACGGCCGTTCGTCTCGTTTCCCGTCGGCTTGGCGTCTGGGGAGTAGCGGACATGGTGGAGTTTCACCTTGCGGACGCCGAATGCGCTCCCGACGGGACGAAGGTCGCCGCACGGATTCCGGGCCTTTCCGGTTTCTGGAAGCCGTTTCCCGTCGAATACAAGCGCGGCAAGCCCAAGTCGCACCGTGCCGACGAGGTGCAGCTCTGCGCCCAGGCGATTTGCCTCGAAGAAATGCTCGGTGTTTCGATTCCCGCCGGCGCGCTCTTCTACGGCGAGCCGCGCCGCCGAACGGATGTCACCTTCGCCGCCGAACTCCGCAACCTCACCGAAGAAGTTGCGCGCGGCGTCCATGCCCTCTTCGCTTCCGGCGAAACGCCGGTGCCCTCGTTCGGTAAGTGGTGTTCGTCCTGTTCGCTCATTGAGGAGTGCCGGCCGAAGCTGGTCGCATCGCGTCGCTCCGCGCGGGCGTGGCTGGAAAAGGAGCTGGAGATCGCAAAATCATGAAGAAGCTCCTCAACACGCTCTACGTCCAGACGCAGGGATCGTATCTCAGGCAGGAGGGCGAGACGGTCGTCGTGGAACGGGAGCGCGCCGTCGTCGCACGGATTCCGATCCACACGCTCTCGGGCATCGTCTGCTTCGGCAATGTGCTGTGCAGCCCCTTCCTGCTCGGCCTGTGCGGCGAGCGCGGCGTCCATGTGAGCTTTCTGTCGGAACACGGGCGCTTCCTTGCCCGCGTCGAAGGACCGGTTTCGGGCAATGTCCTCCTGCGAGTCGCGCAGATGAAGGCGGCGCAGGATGCCGGGCATACCCGAGACATCGCGGCAAGTTGCGTCGCTGGGAAGATCATCAACACACGGACAATCCTTCAACGGCGCCTCCGCGATCACGGAGACGATGACGCTTGCAGCCAGGCCGTCACGGGCCTTGCAGCCCTCGTGCATACGCTCCGCAATGCCTCTACAACGGACGAGGTGCGCGGAGTCGAGGGCGAGGCGGCTGCACGCTACTTCGAGGTCTTCAATTCGCTTCTCGTCGCCCAGCGCGATACTTTCGCCATCCAAAACCGCAACCGCCGTCCGCCGCTCGACCCGATGAACGCGCTGCTCTCGTTCCTCTACACGCTTTTGGCGCACGACTGCGTCGGGGCGCTCGAAAGCGTTGGCCTCGATCCGCAGATCGGCTTCCTGCATGCCCTGCGTCCCGGACGCCCAAGCCTCGCGCTCGACCTCATGGAGGAATTCCGCGCACCCCTCGCCGACCGCATGGCGCTATCGCTCGTCAACCTGCAACAGCTCGGCCCGAAGGACTTCAAGGTCTCCGAATCCGGCGCCATCGAGATGACGGAGGCGGCGCGCAAGACGGTGTTGCTTGCCTGGCAAAAGAAGAAGATGGAGACCGTCGTCCACCCGTTCCTCGGCGAAAAGGTCGAAATCGGCCTTCTTCCCTACGCCCAGGCGCTCCTGCTCGCGCGGCACCTGCGAGGCGATCTCGATGCCTACCCGCCATTCCTGCTGAAATAGGACACTCATGAACATGGCAACCGGATATTCCTTCAACACCCTTCATTCCGATAACGGCTCCCGCGTAATCTTTCGCGGCATTGTCGGAAGCCGAGCCTACGGCACAAACCGCCCCGGAAGCGACGAGGATGTCCGTGGCGTCTTCCTTGTCCCGCCCCTGGAGTATGCGCTTTTGGCCTCGCCACCCGAACAGGTCGCGGACGAACGGAACGACCGGGTCTACTATTCGCTGCGCCGCTTTGCCGAACTTGCGGCTGTGGCGAATCCAAACGTGCTTGAACTCTTCTGGCTTCCGTCGGACTGCATTTTCCTCGACACGCCGCAGTTTGCCCTACTTCGCGAAAACCGGCGTCTGTTTCTTTCCCGCCGCGCAGTGGACACGCACATCGGCTATGCCCTCGCCCAGATCAAGAAGGCGCGCGGCTGCAACAAGCGTGTCTGGAACCCGCAACCCGAGGAGCCGCCGAAGGCAGAAGCGTTCTGCCGTGTGCTCATCGGCAAAGACGATGGCGTTCCATGTTCCCCCGCCGAGGCGGGCGTCGACCTCGCCACCTGCCGCATAACCCGCATCGACGGCGCGGATGGCGTTTTTGCGCTCCATTCGGGCGGAAACCCCACGGATGGAGGCCCCATCCGGGGCGACAAACCATATTGCACACCGGGGCTTAGGCATGATGCGCCCACGCGCATGGGAATGCTGTTCTTCAACGAGTCTGCGTTCGCACAGGCTAAACGAGCCCACCGCCAGTACTGGGAATGGCGGCGTACACGCAACGACGCCCGGTGGGTTTCACAGGAATCCGGCCAGCTTGACTATGACGCGAAGAACATGATGCACCTAATCCGGATTCTCCAGTCCGGTCTGAATATTGTCCGCCATGGTGCCCCGGTTGTTCGATTCGAGGGAACTGATCGCGACAGGCTTCTTGCCATCCGTGACGGGAAATGGGCGTTTGACGAGATTCTCTCCTTTGCCGACTCCCTCCAGGCGGACATCCGCTCCGAAATCGACACCTGTCCGCTCCCGCCGGAACCCGACATCGCCGCCATCGACGCCCTTCTCTCGGAATTGTATCCCACACCGCACCGCAGCGTTGTCGCAAGGTTGGAGACGGAACAGACGACCTCCGGTTCTTCCGCTGGGGACGCCAGCGCCTCACCTGGCATTGCCGCCGCACTTCGGACACAGGAGGAGGATCATGGAATCCGCATTCTCTATGCCGCCGAAAGCGGCAGCCGCGCCTGGGGCTTCGCCTCGCCAGACAGCGACTGGGACGTCCGCGCCATCTACGTCCACCCGCTTGACTGGTATGTGCGACTCGACGAGAAACCCGTCGACACCATCGGCGCCATGCTGCCCGGCGACATCGACATCTCCGCATGGGAACTGCGCAAGGCCCTTCGGCTCTTCGCAAAGTCCAACGTGCCATTGCTCGAATGGCTTGGAAGCCCCATCGTCTATCGGGAGAAAGGCGGCTTTGTCGACCGCCTTCGCGAGCTCGTCCCCATGTTCTTCAATCCGCGCGGCGCCGCCTGGCACCATCTCTCCATGCAGCGCTCCGCCCTTGACGATGTTGCCCCCGACGGCTCGATCCGTATCAAGAGGCTCTGCTATGCCTTGCGCTCGGCGCTTTCCATCCGATGGATTGTCGCCAAAGCATCCATGCCGCCCGTTCCATTCCCGGAACTCTTTGCGGCAAGCGATCTCGATTCCGCGACACGGGAGGCCATCGCCGCCGTTCTCGCCGCAAAAAGCGCCGCATTGGAAGGCGATGGCATCGCCCTTCCGTCCGTCCTATCCACCCTCTTCACGGAAAACGAGCGACTCGTGCCCGTCGCGGTATTCCCGGAAAGGGAGCGTCCTGACAACAGGGAGCTGGACGAACTATTTCAAGAAACGCTCAACGTGGACTTTTCCCGAAATACCAACCCATGACTCCCTACGATTTCAGAAACTGGCTTCAGGCTGAAGCGGAGACCGCTCCGCTTCTCCTGCTCTTCATCGGCATCCCCGCAAGCGGGAAATCAACGTTCTTCCACCGCGTCCTTGAAGATCGAAACATGGCCTATGTCTCGCTAGACGTTCTCCAAACCCGGGCGCGGGAAAAAAGCGCCTTCGACGCGGCAATTGCGGCGCACAAATCCGTTGTCGTGGACAACACGAACGTCACGATGGCGTTTCGCGCCCGTTATATTGATCCCGCAAATTCAGCCGGCTATCGGGTTGTCGGGCTCTTCTTCCAGTCTGTTCTTGCCGACTGTATTGCTCGCAACGAGAGGCGCGAAGGCAAGGCCAAAATAAAAAACACCGCTCTGTTCGGGATGTCGGCACAACTTGAACTTCCCGCGATGGACGAGGAATTCGACAATCTCTTTTTCGTCAAAATCGCTGACGATAATTTTCAAATCGACTACTGGAAGGACTTTTGACATGGCAACAAAACAGACACTCGGCGACTACCTCAAACGGCAGGAGGCGTGCTGGGACATCCGGCTTCCCGCCCGCATTCCCTACGTTGTTCGTCTTGACGGCCGCGGCTTCCACCGCTGGGTGAAACAAACAGGTTGCGAGCGGCCGTTCGACCATCGTCTCGGGGAACTCATGGCCCAGGCACTGCGCTTCACCTGTGAGCAGATGGGCGTGGCGACTTTCGGCTATACGCAGTCGGACGAAATGTCGGTACTTGTGCGCGAAGACCTTCAAGAACCTGGATATGAAGCCTGGTTCGACGGGCGCGTCGAGAAAATCTGCTCGCTCACGGCCGCGTTCGCCACCTACGCCTTCAATGCCGGAAATCCCTTTGACAAGAAAGTACCGGCGTTTTTCGACGCCCGTGTGTTCGTCCTTCCACCGGAGTCGCTGGACGCCTACTTTATCTGGCGCCAGAATGACGCCACAAAGAACAGCCTCTCCATGCTCGCGCAAAGCCTCTACACGCAGAAGGAACTGCAAGGCAAACGCCGAGCTGATCTCCACGAACTCTGTTTTCAGAAGGGCGCCAACTGGAATGACCTCCCCATTCCCGACAAGCGAGGCCGGGCGGTTTACAAGGTGCCGGTGGAGAAGCCGAAACGAGATGGCGGAACCGTGCTGCGAAATACATTCGCCATCGACAACGAGATTCCCGTATTCGCCGAGGATCACGTCTGGTTGAGAAGTCACCTCCAAACTTGCTGATGAATGCTCTTTCATGACACTTGGAAATTCCGACTGACTGAAAACGCCATGACTGCCAAAGGAATTCTTGCCGAACTCCGTGCCGTCGCTTCGGACGAGAAGCGCGCGGTGCTGGCGCGTTTCTTTAAATCCGGTCCTGGCGAATATGGGGAAGGGGACAAGTTTCTTGGCGTCATGGTGCCGCAGATACGGGCCATTGCCAAGCACCATGCCGACGCTTCCGCCGCCACGGATGACGCGCTTCTCGCCTCCCCCTGGCATGAGGCACGCCTGTGCGGCCTCTTCCTGATGTGCAATCATTTCCTGCGCGCCAACGAGGCCGGGCGCGCCGCGATCCATGCGCGCTACCTCGCCTCCGCCGCGGCAGGGCGCGTGAACAACTGGGATCTGGTTGATCTCTCCGCCCCGACGCTCGTCGGACAGTTTCTCGTGGACAAGCCGCGCGAAATTCTCTACGACCTCGCTGACCGTCCGTCGCTCTGGGAGAACCGCATCGCCATTGTCGCG
>ODAI013692855.1_pt1 | contig 15392 bp, 7 predicted proteins | sample 1539321 | NCBI WGS metagenome assembly ODAI01 (sample SAMN02144231, study PRJEB22623) | gut metagenome | biome: sheep rumen | host: Ovis aries | place: New Zealand
TTATATTCTATCGAAAATAAAGCTTGGTGGACTCTTGTAGGTAATGGTAAATTCCTAAAAGAAAAATATAAAGAAGGTGATGATGGTATTAGAAAAGATAACATAATTGAAGTTCCAGATGTAGTATATTAAACAAAAAAATAAAAGCAGGGTAAATTCCCTGCTTTTATTTATCATTGATTTAACATTTCTTCGAATGCTTTTAGATCAGCTTGTTGCTGTTCTTCTAACATCCTCTGAACATTATTCATGAATTCTTCATGTTGACGGTCTTGCTGCGCCCTAATTTCTGCAAAACGTTTTTCTTGTTCTGCAACTTTTTCATTATATACTTTCATGATTCTATTCATAACATCACTCATAATTTTCTTCCCTTGTGTTTATATCTCCTTTCGGTAGACCTCTTCTCTGAGGTGGTCTTTTATTTCTCTTATTATGACTCTTAAATTGGATTTAGATAAGGTTTATTAAACCTTATTCATTAATATAATATATAATCGGGGGGGGGTTTCAACAGTAGTTATAAAATATAAAGATGGGGAATAACTCCCCATCTTTATATTGATTACATCTTAACCAATTGTGACTTGATATAATCTAATGTACGATAACATTCAACCTTTTGTTTTTCTCTATCTGCTTTAGATGGTGCCTTATAAACATCATCTATCTCAGCTACCAAAAGCCCGATGTTAGTAAAAAGATCATCGTTTGAATCCTGAAGTTTATCAAGACCATCTACGATCTCTTCGAGAGAAACCTTTTTAGGTGTTTCTTCTTTAGGTTCTACTTCTACATCTTCCTTTTTATCTTCTTTGATAACATTTACGATTTTAATCGTCTTGTCATCTTTCTTGGTAAAAAGACTAGTAAAAATAGAAGCAAGGAAAGTAAAAATCTTTTTCATATTTTTAACTCCTTTAAAATATTTTTAATCACATAACAAATTACCAAATTATTATATTTGATGATCCATTATGAGATTTTTCCAATTTGTCTAATATATCATCAATTTGACTAAAGAAATCTTTTTTATTTTTCTCATAATTGACGATATACATATCATAATACGAACATCTAAATTTAGTAAAAAATAAATGTCTACATTTAATTAAAAATTTTATAAATATCTTTTTCATTTTTTAAAAACCTTTTATAAATATATAGAATTGTTAAATAACGAAAAACGACAATGAAATATACTATTAATAGGGTAGTTTTATGGCAAAAAAAGGAAAAGATGATGATTTATCTTTTGATCCTGGGGATGAGTTATTCCCATTGGATCCTTCCAATAAGACTGGAAAAGATAATAAACCTCCTAAAGGAGTAAAAGGCTATCTTAAAAATGTAGTTAAATCAGCATTTAATCTTACTGTAAAGGTTAATAAATCTTTATATCCAGAAGTATTTACATTAGCTGAAGAATCTCGTTTTGAAGATGATAGCGGTAATAAATTTAGTATAAAGAAAATAGTAGATAAGTATGCGAATAAGGCTAAAAATGCTTTAAAAGAAACAAAAGATGTTGCTAAAGATATAGCTAAAGATGCTAAAGATTCTTTAAAAACTGGTTATTTCGTCAAGACAGAAGATGAAGATATGGACATGAGTGGTATGTTCGGAGATCTTGAAGATCTTACTGGTGACGATTTTGGTGGTGGAGAAGACTTTGGTAATGATGATTGGGGCGATGGTTTTGACGATGACGGAAACGATATTCCTTCTAAGAAAAAGGGAAGATTATCAACTAGTGATGCAGTTATAAAATCTAGCGCGGCTAGCGCTAGAGCTACTCTCCGTGCTTCTAACAGACAAATTGCAGCAACTATTGGTAGTACACAATCTTATATTCAACATGAAACCGCTCTATTCGCTCAACAATTACAAATTGATCAAGAAAGACACATCCAAAAGATGAAAGTCTTGAAAAATATAGCCCATAATATTGCTACCACTGTTAAACAGAATAACTTATCCATAAAAGCTCAAATGGAATACTCTACTAAGTCTTTAGCATTTACTCAAGACTTAGCAGCTATGATAAAAGAGATCCGCGATGCTCAATGGGTATTGACTAAACCAGAACAAAAAGATAATTCTGTAAAGCAGAGTAAATTTAGTTCTATTCTTAAAAGTGGTGGTGGAGCCGATATTGGTAAATGGGCTAAACATTTATTCTCACAATATGGTAATAATGCTTTTGGTGGTATTGGTTCATATTTAGGTATGTTTGTCGATATGATGAACTCTATGGGTGATATGGGTATGAGTAAAGCCTCACTCGTAAAATCTATGTTAGGTTCAACAGTAATCGAAGGCATAGCAAAAGGTGCTTTATCCGGTGATACTATTGGTAAGATGGAATTACTTAATAGTGGTGTAGCTGGATTACCATCTGCTATCAATAATATGTTTGGTCGATGGGCTAAAGGTGCCGGTGGAAAAGGAATAACCAATAAGTTAAATAAGTGGTCAAAAAGTAAAATATTACCAGGACCTCTTAAAAACGCGTTAAAATGGTTAGGTGATAAAAGTGGTGGAGCTTTACAAAAATTTGGTGAGAACGCATATTTAAAAGAACAGGTACAGTATAGTACCGATCGTTTTAAAATGGGTGATCCAAATAAAGTTCATCCATTCGATAATAAAGCTCATAAAGTTTTAACCGAAGTAATTCCAGCATATCTTAGAAAAATTTCAGCTGGTGTAAACCATACTGGTGAAGAAGTATTTGATTATAAAGCAAATAAATTTGTTACATTAAAATCCGTTCAACAGCGTATTAAACAAGAACAAGAAAGTGCTCTTACTTATACTCGTGGTTTCGATGAATTAAGTAATAAATTTAATACAAGAATTAACACTAGCTCAAGAAAGGGAGCAGAAAATCTTAGAAAAGGAATAGATGGATCAACTTTCAAAGTTCTATTTAATGGATTCTTAGAGAGTGGTTATCATTTTGATAAACATGATCTTGGTGAACTTAGAAAGAAAGGTAGTGATACTTATGAATCAATGACTAAGTATCTAAATGAAGTTGGAATAACTGATCCTGAACAACAAGATTTCTGTTTAAGAGAATTTGCTAATGCTGCTGGAGATCTAAAGAATAGTAAAAATGATGATGAGCGTAGAATAGGACGCGAATTATTTGCTGATTCATCTTCATATAAATCGAGATTAAGTCAAACAAACTTATCTTTGGAAGAAGATATTTCAAATAATATTGATTCATCAATATACAGTGCTTTTGTAGAAGATCAACAAATTAAATCAACAAAAAATAAAATAGATGATGAAATTCGTAAGAAAAAGAATAAGAAGAATAATTTAATTGCTGATCGTAAAAATAAGATAAAAACTGGCGAAAGAGAAACTAACATATTTAATAGTAATCGTGTTAGAAATATAGAACAAGAAATTCGTAATCTCGAAAATGATAAAGTTACGTTAGATCGTCAAAGTAGATTACAAGTTGGTTCAATAAATTCTTCTAATTTTGACAGCATGGATTCAAAATATAACGATGCTAATAATGTTGGTGATGCATTTTCAAAATATAGAATAGCTAGCTTGGAAGATTCCTCTACACATGGATTAGTTCAAAATATCTATAACTTATTGCTATCTGGTATTGACGTTTATGTAAAGAAAAAGGATTCAAAACAACATGATGAAATGATTAGTGATTTAAAGAAAGGTATAAGCGGTAAATATTCAGAACGTCAAGCAAAAGAAAAACTGCAAGAAAAATTATTAACTATGACTTCTGTAGAAGTAGATGATAAAGCTGAGTTTGAACGAGAATATAAAGGTTTCCATGGTAAGTTCCAAACTGAAAATGGCGATTCTTATACTTATGAAGAAGTTTTAAACGCTTTTAATGATCCTGAGAAAAATAAAAATTTATTCAATGATGTAGGAGAATTAAAGTGTTATGTAAATAGTAATGAGAAAAGAGCATTTATAGAGAAAAAGACAAAAGAAAATCAACGTAATGATGCTAATATGTTTAGTGGCTCATTATATAATAATAGATTTAAAGTTGTTAGAGCAGCAGCTAAAATATTCGATAAAGTTCAACGATTAAAACTTAAAGTTGGTAATGCTGTTCTCGGTTCTATTTATGATGAATCTTGGGTAGATGCTAAAGATGAAAAAGTAGTTAATGCTCTTAATTCTGTACCAACAGAAGTTCAGGAATTTATACAAAGAAAAACAGAAAATAATTATGAAGAACAGGATCTATTTAAAGCTGATCCAGAAAAGTATGTCAAAAATGCTGAAAAAGAATATGAAGCTGAAAATAAAGAATATAAAGAAAACTCAAGTTTATCTCATTTTATTTCTAAAAAAGTTAATGATGTTGCAACTAATAGTAAAGCATTAGGTTTTGTTAAATCAGTTATAGTTGATAAAAAATTATTTGGTTTAAAACCAGATTCAAATCAAACTAGTGATCATAAAACTCTTGCTGAAGCCGTAGCATCAATTGGTGATCCAGAATTCCACAAAACTCTTAATGATACAAAAGACACTAAGGGTAAAATAGATTATCTTGTTGCTCAAGCATCTAAGCCTGGATATGAAGCTCTAAAACCATTTGTTGAACCTCTTGATAAACAAAGAAGAGAGGTTGTTAAAATTGAAACTAGTGGTGGTATTTTAGGATATGCTAAAATAAAAGCTAAAGATAAACTTAGTAAACTTAAGAATAAAGTATTCGGTGCTGCAGATGAAGTTATTAAAGGTATAGGTAGTGTTAAGATTTTATCAGCGTTATTTACTACTAAAGCATCTATAGATGGTACAGAATACACTTTTAAACAAGCATTAGATGAATATAAAAAGACACATAGTAGTGAAGTTATAGAGCTATCAGAAAAAATAAAAGCTTTAGGAACAGAAACTAAAAATTTAAAAGATATAAATACTAAAGCTATACAAGAAATAGAAAATTTAATGAATGCTGATAATGATGATGCTAGAAAATGGTTAGCACCATTTAAACCAGAATTAGATAAAATAAAAGAAAAAATTACTGAGTTTAGCAATACATCAATAAAAAACGTAGTTATAAACAAAATAACCAATAAAGGTAAAAGTCTATGGGATAAATTAAAGAAAAAGTTATTTGGTGATGATTCAGATCCAAAGAAACTTCTTACCCCAGATCTTTATGAAGTTAAATCAATTGATGGTTCTACAAAACTTGGTGATGAAATTATTCAATTAGCTAAAGATAATGGATTTTTCCAAATTCTTGCTCATATACCAACTGGCATAGGAAAGGCTAAATATCTTCAGAGTATATCTGTTTCTGGTCTTGAAAAATATAAAACTGGTCTTGGTGAATACATTAGTAATGCTGGTTCAGATCTAAAAAACAAAGTTACGAATATAGGTAAGACTGTTAAAGGATTCCTTGGTAATGGTAAAATTGGTAATGCTCTTAGTGGTTTATTCGGTAAAGCAAAAGGAGCAATCGATGATACTATTATTAGAAGTGGATCTACAATGGGATTACTTGGTGGTTCATTACTTGTACCAAAAGCTGGTTCTGAATCCATTATGGAAAAAATAAGAAATAAGTTTAAGAGTGGATCGTCTGAAGAAGGTGATGAAAGTAAACAGGGTGGAATTAGAGGATTCTTTGGTACATTAAAGAATAAATTAAAGAGGAAAGAAAAAGAAGATCTAGTAAAAGGTAATTCAGCAGAAGAACAAAATCAAGCTAAAGTAGATGCAAAGAAAGAAGCTAGAGAAGAAAAGATGGAAGAACACATGAAACGTACCGCTGATGTATTGGAATCAATGCAGAAAGACGGTATCGGTTTAGATAAAGAAACTAAGAAAGATATGGCTGATTCTAATGAAAAAGCTGCTTTCCAGTCTGAATCTAAAAACGGTGAAGGTGTTCTTAATACTATTCAAGGATTTATTAATAAAACTGGTCTTAAAAATACTAGAGCTGGTCAAGCAATAGGAAGAGCTACTGGTAAAGTAAAAGATCTTCTTAGTTCTGCTGGTAAGTTAGTTCCTCAAGGTTCCGGTCCACTTAGCAAAATAGGTTTAGTAAAGAATCTTGCTAACGGTCTTTCTAAGATACCTGGTGTAGGTGGCATCCTTGGAGGAGTAGCTGGAGCAGCAGGTGGTGCTGGTGGATTAGCTTGGTCTGCTGCAAAACTAGGTGGTAAGCTTGGACTAAAAGCTGCTAAAGGTGGTATTGGTTTATTTGGTAAATTAGTTGGAAAAATTCTTAATCTTGGACCAATAAAGAGATTATTGAAAAATGGTATATCTGGTGTTATAAAAAATGTACTTGTAAACGTTGTTAAAAAATTTGCTCCGCAACTTGCAAGTAAACTTGCAACAGTTTCTGCTCCTGTTATTGGTTGGGCTGTATGGGGAGCTGGTGTAGTTGCAGGGTTCATGAAAGGTCTTATAAAATGTAAAGACTATTTCAAACTCGGTAATGGAGTTAAACCTGATTTAGGTATGAAACTTTGTTCAGGTTTTGCTAACTGTCTTGATGCTGCATTGTTCGGAATTCCTTCTATAGCTTGTGGTCTTCTTAAGAAGCCTAACGTAGCTGTATGGTTGTATGAATATGTAGGTAGCAAGGCTGCTAAAGCTGCACTTGAAAGATATAAGCAATATAACGAAAAACGTGGTGTCATATTCGGTGTAGAAAGTGGTGATGCACTTGCTGCATTTGAAGCTAGAGCTGCTAATGAAGGTATTGGTGGCGGAATAAAGAATGGTATCAATAAACTTGGACGTTGGATAGGAAATAAATTAACACTTGGTGGAATGATGTCAAATGATGAAAAGGATGCAAAAACCCTTGGATTCAGATACGTAGAAATATTTAAGTATTGGAAAGAAAACAAGTTTAAACCATTGACAGAACTTCGTAGAAAAATGGCTGATAGCCTTGATATCGATCTATCAGAAATTGATGAAATGGTAAAATTCAATGCTGAAGAAGAAGGTATTACAGACGAAGATGGAGATGGAAAAGTAGATGATGAAGAATCAGAAGCAGCAAAAGCACAACGTCAAATAGAAATTCAACAAGATTTCCGTGTAAAATATCTTGAAGCAGCTAGAGCTTGGGTATTGGAAAATAAACTTGCTTGGTTGTCTTGTAGATGTACACCAGAAATGTTTAAAAAGAAAACTGGCAAGAGTGCTGGTAAATCGATATCTGAAAAAGGTTTCTTTGGTAGAATTGGTAATACATTTAGTGAAGCTGGTAAATTTGTAAAGAAACATAAAGGAACTATTGGAGCAGCTGCTGTAGGTATGATGCTCGGTGGTCCAATTGGTGCTGCTGTTGCTGTGGGAGTAAAAGTTCTTGGTCCAAAACTTGTACAAGCTGGTAAATCAGCGTTAAAGAATATAGGTAATGGATTAGCAAATACTGGTAAAGCTATAGGTAATTGGGCAAAAAATAGATTCAATGACGCTAAACAATTCTTTAAAAATACTGGAGAAGCTATAAAAAATACAGCTTCAAAAGTTGCTAATAAAGCAAAAGAATTAGGAAATAAAGCCAAAGAAGTATATAAAGATGCAATGGAAAAGATTAAAAAGATCATAGACAAATTAACCGATATTGGTGCAATTAAGAAAATGCTTGGTAGAAATATACAACAGTTGAAAGGCGAATTGATCGGTTCTATTCAAAAATTCTCTGCTGTATTAGGAGCTAAGCTTGCTTTCGTCAGTTTACCATTTGCTGGTTGGGCTGTATGGGGAGCAATGATTCTTAAAGGATTTGTCAAAGGTCTTGTAAAAGCTAAAGAATATTTTAAAATTGATAACGGTATGCCAATTAATATAGGAATGAGGCTTTGTTCAGGTCTTGCTAACTGTCTTGATGCTGCATTGTTTGGTATTCCTTCTATAATCTGTGCTAAACTTGGTAAACCAAATATAGCAGTATGGTTGTATGAAAAAATTGGTAGCAAAGCTTATCAAGACTCTATAGATAAATATAGAGAATATAACCTTGAACGTGCTAAAGTATTTGGTGTAAGTGATCCTGATGCTCTTATTAACTTTGAAAATAGATCAGCTGGTGATACATTTGAAAAAGCTAAAGCTAAACTATTTAGTTTTGGACGTTGGTTAGGTAACAAAGTTTCATTTGGAGCTATGGAATCTAATGATGATCATGACTCTAGAATTCTTGGATTTAAATATGTAGGTATATTTAAATACTGGAAAGAAAATAAGTTTAAACCATTGTATGATTTGCGTACTAAAATAGCAGAACAAATGAACGTTAAACTTAAAGATATGGAAGAAATGATTATCTTTGATCCTACTGATCCTGATGAAGGCGAAGAAGAAAATGAATCATTTTTTGGTTCAATAAAAAAATCTATTGGAAACTTCTTTAAAAAAGCAAAAGGTGAAGAAGATAATGAAGAAGCAGAAGGTATCAAAGAAGAAACAGCATATGAACTACAACAACGTTTCCGTGCAGAATATATTTCTGCTGCTAAGAAATGGGTAGTAGAAAATAAACTTGCTTGGTTGACGAATAAAACTACACCAGAAGAATTTGAAAAATATTCTGGTAAGAGTGCTGGTAAAGAACTTTCTGATAAATCTCCTTTACAAAGAGGTAAAGAAGGTTTCTTGAGTACTATGAAGAAAACAGCAAATATGTTTGGCAAAGGTGTAAATGCTGTAAAGAGTGGCTTTAGTAGTGCTTATAACGCAGTTTCATCATTTGGTTCAACCGCTGTTGGTAATCTTCAATCATTAACAAGTACTGGTAGTAATTTTATTAAAGCTGGTTCTGTTAAAGCAAAAGAATGGATGTCTAAGATATTTGCTAAATATAGTATAAATGATAACAACAATGCTAAATCTGCTATGGAAGAAGCTCAAGCAGCTATACAAAATGTAAACTTACATGGTGATCCTAATTACTATAATGAAACTACAACTGAAATTGGCCATGGATTGCCTCCAGATATTGCTGCATCTTTAAGTGCAACAAATCATGTGACTAATGGTGGTAGTTCTAGTACTCCTAGTAGTAATTTTCATGTAAAGAAAAATGGTTCAAATATACCTGGTGCTGCTACTGAAAATGGTGGAGCTGATGATACAAATACTAGTTCAGCAAATGGTATAAAATCTGATCAATTTAATAATACAAGTAAAAATAAATCAACTACAAAAAATAAAAAATCTATTGTAGAAAACTTTACTGGTGATTATGGTAAAGCAATTGTAGATAGACTAAATATTCTGGAAGAAATGCATAAAGAAAACTTACGTTATCATGGTGTAGCTGAAGATTTCTTTAAAGCAGCGTTACAAATGATGTCTGCTATAGCTTCTTCTTCTGGTAGAAGTGGTTTGTCTGATAGATTAAGTAGTATGATTGGTGAAATAAGTTATTAGATATAATTAACGGTAGAGAGTCTTTATGGCTCTCTACTATTTAAATTATAATAAAATTATATAATGTGGAGGTATTCATAATGTCTAAAACAACAATTCCGGCTAGAGCTGATGAAGCACCGTATAGATTTCCAAGTGAAGAAATGATAGATAAAATAGTCCACCAATGTGATTTCCCTATAATTAAAGGTGCTGCTGGTGAAAGAGATCCTGCTACAAATATACATAAATTTGGTTGTAATTTTTCATGTTTATTAGCTATATGTCAATTTGTTGCAGGCAAATTATTTACACAAGAACATATAATAGAGGTATATAAACGTGCCCAAAACGTTTGGTTTAAAGATTGGCAAGGTAATAACGTACAAGCTCTTACTTATAATTGTAGAATGAATGGACCAGATCAAATAGCTAAAATAGCTCTAGAGTTATTAGGTGATACAAAACATACTGTTATTCAATATGCTGTAAAATGGTTACGTGGTGGTGGAAAAGATTGGAATATGGATAGATTCACTTCTGAAAGATTACCAGGTAAAGGATATGCGTATTTTGTTATTGTTGATATGCTAACTAATAGTAATCCAACTTATGGTGGACACCATTTTGTTTTATTTAATGCTATTGGTGAATTAATATATGATCCAGATAGAAATAAAATTGGTAGATATAAAGGACCAAATAGATTAAGTTATTATAAAATTAATACTAAATAAAAAAATAAGGATCTCCTAGGAGATCCTTATATATTCAGAATCTTGGAGATCCTTTCAGATAATTTGATAGATCGATTAAAATGTTATTTAACCGATCAACATCATGAAAGCAATAATAATTAGAAATTGCAGTTTTAATTTTTTCTAATTCTTTTGCTTTTTCCTCTAGAGTTTGAAACTCTAGAACTATTTCAGGACATCCAACCATATGGATAATTATCTGATTTCTAACCACTCCATATGCATCCAAAAACTCTAAATCTTGTATGTGTGATATTTTATCAATGCATACAAATCCATTTTTCAATTCAATGATTCCATTCATGATTTACTCCTTTTGAATTCATCCTTCTCTTAGATCATCGCTTTATCTGGATTATAACTTGAAACATCAGTGGTAGCTTGTTGTGGCTTCTGATGATATTTCTCATACAATCCAGTAAATTCATTAATACCATACTTAACTGAATCGACTATAGCCGCTACAATTCGTATAATATCTTCACTTTTCATTTTTCTCATGCTGATATTTTCTTCAAACGTTTTGTCTCGGTTATATTTTGATTCATTCAATTCATTTTCAAGTTTCATTTTTAAATCTTCACTTTCTTTATCTCTGTTATGCTTAATCTCTTCGCTTTCTTTATCTCTCTTATGTATGATTTCTTCACTTTCTTTTTTACGATTTTCCATAGCTACGAGCGCATCCATATACGCTTTAGCAAAAGATTCAAAACCTGGTTCATTTATTATAGCCATTTCATCTTTTGATAACTCAACAGATCCAACAACTTCACCATTCTTGTCTTTAATAATCATAATATACTTCCTTATAGTTAGTTAATAGTAGAGTTATTTCTAACTCTCCATTAATATAATATATAATTAAAAATGTAGGCTATTATATTATCAAAACGACATTTCTATATACCAAATATCTTGATTTTAATCAAAAGGAGTATAGATTATGGCTGGATCTCCCGATTCTTCAAACCTTATGTACGTAACAAAAGCGTATGAAGAAGAAGTAAAAAATAAAGCTAAACGAATTTATTCCAATGATGAAGTTTCATTATCTCTTGAAAATATCAACAAACAACTTGATGATATAGTAAAAGAAATTGATAGTAAACTTAAATTTGTAAATGAAAAAATCGTTGGAGACTATGGTGTTGATGCCTACGTACAGGGTGTGCATACACAAATTGATAGAGTAGATGTAGCTCAAGAAAATCTTGTACCTGATGATATAAAGAATACACATTCTCATCCATCAGTTATGGCTATTAAAAGTACAAGAGCTGATACAAAGTATACTACTTATGATTTCATTAATAAATCTATTGAATTGAATAATGATACATCTAATTTAGCATTACGTGGTTCAAAAGTAATTGATCCTAATGCTAATATGTTAACATTTTCATTCAATACTTCACTAAAAGAATATCTTAAAATTATTGAGTTCTCATTCACTTATAAACAGTATCCAGACATAATTATGTTTGATGCTGATAAGAATATTTCTAGAGAACCTACTGTAACTATTACCAGAATTATATCTGGACGTTTCTTCCTTATAAGACATGATCCAATCAATCATCCAGATGAATTTATTATCAAAGCTATTATTAATAACTCTGATAATACTGGTAACATTATTGATAAAAAGATTATTGATGTACATTCATATAAAGAAACAGGTGATGTTTCTTATATTTTTGATAATGGACCACAATTTGATCTTTATTTCACATTTGATAATACAAATAATGAACATGGATTGAAAGTTCATATCGGTAAAATAGTTCCTTATCGTTATATTGCAAGAAAGACTTTTGTAAACAACGATGATGGTACATTAGATACTAATTTTAAAAAGATGGATTATACTTATGGAGCTACAGATGCTGTAGGTTCTCATAATATAGAAGAAGCTTATCATTCTAATAATCTAGCTTGTACTTTTATTGTTGATAAAACACGTAATGAAATTTCTATTTTATCTGATGGAAACAATTTCGATAATCGTGTACTTGCTTCTCAAGATAATATTAAACATAACTCTGGTTCACCTATTGAAGAATTCTGGGTAAAAGATATTGGTTATTTTACATTTATTCGTCTTAAAGATAATGAAAATGATACTTGTTTTGTAGGTATCAATAATGTTAATAACCTTTATGATTTAGGTAGACCTGTTGATGATTTTATTCGTCTTTCATCAGATGAAATTCTTGCTAAGATTGGAAATAAATATTATTATTATGATACTAATTCTAATACAATTCTCGATCAACAGATTTATTCTTTAACTAATCCTGATATTACCTTTGGTCAAAAGAGTATGATTTTGGAGTATAATGATACGGATCTTATTCTTATTTATACTCAAAAAGATAAGCTTTGTTATAGAATTAAAGAAAAAGATAAAGAAACAAATCTTTATTCTACTAACCTTAGTATGTCTCCAGAACATGTGTTTGAAGATTTCCCTGCAGAAAAAATCAATAATATTAATCCAGTAGATTCAGAACTGTTTGGTTTCTCTGATGCTACAGGTCTGTATATTGGAGCCAATTATATAGGTGAATCTTCTAATCATTCTTTTATTATTAATGCTAATAAATTAGTTATATCAGGAATCAGTTATTTGTTTACTGAGAATAGTCTTTTGACTGTATTCAATAAATTAAATAATAATACTTCTGATCTTAGAAATAAGATTAAGAAGATGATTAAAACAAGATTGTTTAATTTCTTGATTCTTGAAAATAATGAACTCTTTGTATTTGATGAACAAAGAATTACTAAAGCTATAACATTTGAAGAAGTAGAAAATAAGGGATGGACTGATAAGAATTCTATTCTTTATATGAAACCTGAATCAAATCAGGATGAATATTATCTTGTAGATAATGCTTATCTTCAGAATGTTAAAGACGTTATCGATACTCCAAATGGAGTAATTATTATAGATAAAGAAGGTCTTTATACTGTAGATGAAAGTAAAAATATTACTTGTAGGCTGTTCTTCGATAACAATAGTGAAGTATTAACATATCTTCCTTCTTTTGATAAATATGGAAGAAGTGGAATTCTTATTTCTATAGATGATAAGACAGCAGCTATTCAAAAATACAGCATTTATAAGAATGACTATGTACTAAAAGAATACAGTGGAAACAAATTGAGATATGAATATCTTGATCTTTTTACTAGTGATTATCAGTTGTATGATGAAAATGTTGAGAAATACGATGAAGAATTACCAGTAATTGATTTCCATAGTATTTTATATATTTCATTCGTAGATCATCTTTCTGTATTGTATAATACTATTGAAGATAACAATATTTCTTATGACGAAGCATCTACTTATTCTGTGATACAAAATCCAGAATACAATGCTCAAAAGTATTGCATTTCTCCAAACAAATATGGATTTGTAAAGTATGATAATATCCTTTCTTTGGATAAATCGGAGAGTAGAGTTTCTGATATAAATGCTATTAAGAAGCTTAAGATTATTCATAAGGCCGATGATACATTTACTTACCAAGATGCTGTAGATACTATACATGAAATCGTTAGAAAAGAATATGAAAAATTCAGAAGCGATATGGTGTATATAAAGGGTCCAGTAACTTATGAATCAAATAATAGTGAATTTGAACCTTTTAAGCATATAGAATACGGTACTTATACACCAAATAAACCACAAGTTGAACGTATTATAGATACTAAGTATGGTAGATATGCCTGTTGTAAATATCGTAATACTGATGTATTAGGAAATGGATATGACGTTGTATGGATAAGTAATTCAGCTTTAACTGAAGAAATCCCAAATAAAAACGTTGATACTAAGTTTAAATGGTTGGATCTCATAAATTGTAATTTCACGAATAGCAATTTATTCAAGATAATTTGTCTTGATGATAATCGTGGTACAACATTTATTACTAATGGTCAATACGTTTATAAAACTTTTGCTAGAGATAATGATGGCACTTATACGACACCATTTACAGATAGGGATAAAGTTTTTATCTGTCAAGTTGATAGTGAAAATCTTACTAATATAACTAAGACTAAAGATGGTGAAGTACTTGCTTGGATTTCTACCGAAGGTAATCAAAATATTTATAGATACGATAGTGTTAGTCAACAGTTCGTACAGTATGATACATTAACGACAATATTTGAAGATGTTGTCTCCGATGTTAGTACAATTAAGATAATTAATGTAATTAAGATTGGAAATAATTATCATATCATTGGATTGAATCATGAAGTTGACGCTATCTATCATCTAAAATATGTTATCCGTGGTGAAAAACATTTGACAATAGATTCTAATGGTTCTATATTACCATTACGTGGTCCACTAGATGGAATACAAGGTTCTAATGTTGAATTCTACGATTTCCACGAATGTATTTTAGCTGTAGTTAATAACAATAAACAATCATATATTTGTAAATACGATTCAGTTTCTGATAAATTTATTCCATCTATATATCAGTTAGATTATAATGAAGAAAGTATAGGTGTAATGAGACTTGTAGAAGTTAAGAATAATGATCACTATGATATTTATGGTGGTTATAAGACTATTGAAGAACCATATTATCCAGCATTATTCAAATTAGATGCTATAAACGACAGTATCGAAACAATCGTTCCAGTTATCAAAAATGATGACGAAATTGAATTTTTTGATTTATATTATGATAAATATCAGAAATTCTTAAATGTAAGTTCTACTGATGCTTACGTAAGATATTTCGTACAGAATGATACTATAACTACATTAAAAGAAACCAATAGTACAAATAGACCTTATTTGATTTCTAAACCTATCAAAATTGTAACACAGATTGGTGAAAAAGAAGAATTTGAATATAAATCTTATTCTCTTGCTGAACATACTGTAGAAGGTCACAATGATCTTTATTTAACAACTGTAGAACAGAATACTGTTCCAAACTTTATATCTAAGGTTGGTGTAAATAACACTTTAAGTGATATGATTACTACACCAAGTGTTACAAAAGATGAATATCCATTAACTATTGGTAGTAATATAATTAAGAATTATTATAAAATTGATCCAAGTAAAACTATATTTAATTTGTATTCTTCTGGAGCACAAAGCTATCCACCAGGATCAAATATTAATATGGTTAAACTTTTCAAGCGTACTGTAAAACACAATAACGTAAAAATAAAGATTGATAA
>ODAI011165245.1_pt1 | contig 15391 bp, 9 predicted proteins | sample 1539321 | NCBI WGS metagenome assembly ODAI01 (sample SAMN02144231, study PRJEB22623) | gut metagenome | biome: sheep rumen | host: Ovis aries | place: New Zealand
AGAACTGGCTCCCGGTAATGATAAGGTTTTAAAGACGCTCGGCCAGGTGTTGTTTGCTTGTGGACATTACGACCGGGCAGAGGATTGCTATGCGCAGTTGCTGGAGAAAAACCCTGACAGCAATCACCTTGCACTGAATCACGCGATGGCACAAGTGAACAGCGGCCACGCCGAGGAGGGCCTTGCCGTGTTGTACAAGCTGCATTATGAGGATGAGGACAACCTGACAGTGGTTCGCGCCTTGGCCTGGGGACTCATGATGGTGCAGCGTTTGGAGCAGGCAGAAAAACTCTACCGGCGGCTGCTTGAACATCAGTCGCAGGCAGATTGCCTGAACGCAGGCTACTGCATGTGGTTCCAGGGCAAGATGGCGGAAGCCGTCGACTTGCTGAAACGCTATCTGGTCCTTTGCCAGAGCAATCAGGATGCAAACGGCGAGAAAACCCCACGGGCAAGGCTAGCGGCTGATTTTGCCAACGACCGTCATTTGCTTGATGTATACAAAATAGACGATGTCGACAAGCAAGTTGTTATCGACATCGTCTGTGGTTAAGTCAAGCTTATTTTTTATCTCGGTAATTTCAGTAGTTAAAGAAGGTAAAGAAGTCAAAAGAAGTCAAAGGACAATGGTCCTGCTTCTTGGAATACTCATAAAGGAGCTTTTCTGGAAGAAAGTGCGTTGTCCTATGACTTCCTATGACTTCCTTTGACTTCTTTAACATCAGTATTCAGGGGTGAGGGCAATTGCCTAGACAATGCCCTGAGCCATCATGGCACGGGCAACCTTCAGGAAACCTGCCACATTGGCACCTTTCACGTAGTTGATGTAGCCATCAGCCTCAGTACCGTATTTCACGCAATTGGCATGAATGTCGTTCATGATGTCGTGCAGTTTCTGGTCGACTTCTTCGCGACTCCAACGCAGCCGCTCTGAGTTCTGACTCATCTCAAGTCCGCTCACAGCCACACCGCCGGCATTGGCAGCCTTGCCCGGCGAATAAAGAATCTTGGCATCCTGGAACACCTTGATGGCTTCGGGCGTGGAGGGCATGTTGGCTCCTTCGCTCACGGCAATCACTCCGTTTGCAACAAGCGCCTTGGCTGCCTCCTCGTTGATTTCGTTCTGAGTGGCGGAAGGCATGGCGATGTCGGCCTTCTCGAACCAGGGCTTTGCGTTGGCAACATACTTCACGCCATATTCCTCAGCATACTCGGAAATGCGTCCACGCTCGATGTTCTTCAGTTCCTTGATGAATGCCAGCTTTTCGGCATCGATGCCATCGGGATCGTAGATGTAGCCATCGGAGTCGGAACAGGTGACGGGCTTTGCGCCGAGTTCAATGAGCTTTTCAATGGTGTATTGAGCCACGTTGCCTGCACCGCTCACCAGCACCGTCTTGCCCTTCAGGTCGATGTTGCGCGTGGCAAGCATGTTTTGCAGGAAATAGACGTTGCCATAGCCCGTTGCTTCAGGACGAATGAGCGAACCGCCGAATTCGAGTCCCTTTCCTGTCAGCACACCTTGGAATTGGTGGGTGAGCTTCTTGTACATGCCAAAGAGAAAACCAACCTCGCGTCCGCCAACGCCGATGTCGCCTGCCGGAACGTCTTCGTCAGGACCAATATGGCGATAGAGCTCGGTCATGAAAGCCTGGCAGAAGCGCATCACTTCTGCGTTCGACTTGCCACGGGGAGAGAAGTCGCTGCCGCCCTTGCCACCGCCCATGGGGAGTGTGGTGAGCGAGTTCTTGAAGGTTTGCTCAAAGGCCAGGAACTTCAGGATGCTCTGGTTGACCGATGCATGGAAGCGGATGCCACCCTTGTAGGGGCCAATGACGTTGTTGTGCTGGATTCTGTAACCCATGTTGGTCTGCACCTTGCCGCTGTCGTCGGTCCATGTCACGCGGAACTGGATGATGCGGTCAGGAATGCACAAACGTTCAATGAGGTTTGCCTGTTCAAACTCGGGATGCTTGTTGTATTCATCCTCGATGGTTCCCAGCACCTGGCTGACAGCCTGAATGTACTCGGGTTCGTTGGGGAATCTCTGTTTCAGATTCTCAATGACTTGTGTTGCCTGCATAATCTTTTTACCTTGTTGTGATTACAAATTAATACCAATTCTTTCCTTTTGGTTACAAAATTAAATAAATAGTTTCAAAAAACAAGCAAAATCGTTTGTTTTTGAAACAATTTGTAATGAAACAGGCTGATTTCTTGACTTATATCAAGGTTCGATGCGGCGAAGGGCTGGTACAAAGGTCTGCTATTGCCGCAGTTCGCTCAGTTCTAACCATCGCATGCTCTTTTCGTCGAGTTCGTCCTTCAGCTGGGGCAGGCGTTTGCTTTTTTCTGTAAGTTCCTCAATGCTCAGCATGCCGCTGCATAGGGCTTCCTCCAACTGCTGTTGCTCAAGTTCGAGTGATTCGATGTCAGCCGTCAGCTGTTCGAACTCGCGTTTCTCCTTATAGCTCATTTTTCTTGCCCCTTCTTCCTTCTGAGCTTTCTCGTGGGGTGGTGGAGTTGTCTTGGTCTTCTTCTCCTCTGATGGGGTGGCTGGCAGCGATTCGGCGTATTCACGATAGCGGGTGTAGTTGCCTGGGAAAACCTGAATGTTGCCATTGCCATGGAACACCAGGAGGTGGTCGACAACCTTATCGGTGAAATAGCGGTCGTGGCTGACGACAATCACGCATCCCGGGAAATCCTGCAAGTATTCTTCGAGCACTTGCAGCGTTTGAATGTCGAGATCGTTGGTGGGCTCGTCTAGCACTAGGAAATTGGGATTGCGCATGAGCACCGTGCAGAGGTAGAGCTTGCGGCGTTCTCCGCCACTGAGTTTGCTGACGTAGTTGTGTTGTTGCTCGGGCGTGAACAGGAAATACTGAAGGAACTGCGATGCAGAAAGATGGCGTCCCTGACCGAGGTCGATGTATTCAGCAATGTCGCGCACTACGTCAATCACCTTCTGGTCGTCGCGAAACTGCAAGCCTTCTTGCGAGAAATAGCCAAACCTGACGGTTTCGCCAATGTCAAAACGGCCTGAGTCGGGCTGCTCCAAGCCTAGCAGGAGCTTGATGAAAGTTGATTTTCCTGTGCCGTTGCTGCCTACGATTCCCATTTTCTCGAATCGTGCAAAGTTGTAATAGAAATCCTTCAGGATTACGGTTTTTGCGCCTTCGTCACCGAAGGCCTTAGACACATACTGGCACTCAAAGATTTTCGAGCCGATGTAGACGTTTGAGGCCTTCAGACGTATTTGGCGTTCTTCAATGCGTTGCTTGGCAACCTTTTCCAGTTCGTAAAAGGCATCCTCGCGATATTTTGCTTTGTGGCCCCGAGCCTGTGGCATGCGCCGCATCCATTCAAGTTCGGTTCGATAGAGGTTGTTGGCTCTGGCCACTTCTGCCCGCATGTTGTCGATGCGCTGCTGGTGTTTCTCAAGATAGTAGGCGTAGTTGCCTCGGTAAACATAGATGGATTGGTTGTCGAGCTCCAGAATCTGATTACACACACGGTCCAGAAAATACCGGTCATGAGTTACCATGAGCAGGGTTTTGTTGCCACGGCCAAGGTAATTCTCAAGCCATTCAATCATCTCCAGGTCGAGGTGGTTCGTTGGTTCGTCAAGGATGAGCAGTTCGGGTTCGGTAATAAGTACGTTGGCCAGAGCCACTCGTTTTCGCTGTCCGCCGCTAAGCTGACCCATGGGCTGCGTCAGGTCGCTGATTTTCAGCCTTGTCAGAATCTGCTTGGCTCGCAGCACTTTCTCGTCGTTGCCTTCATGGTTGAAACAGGCATCGAGCACGGAATCGTCGGGATTGTAGTCGGGTGTCTGTTCCAGATAACCCACACGCAGGTCGTTGCGGAAGACAATCTTTCCTTCGTCGTAACCTTCCTTGCCTGTCAGGATCGACAGCAAGGTAGACTTTCCTGTGCCGTTCTTGGCTATCAGTCCGATGCGCTGCCCCTCGGCAATGGAAAACGAAATGTTCTCAAACAGCACTTGCGCACCGAATGATTTCGTCAGGTTCTGTATGTCAACAAATGGGTTTGCCACTTTTCTTTTCCCTTCTTATTCCTCTTTCTTCAGCTCGTCGTTGATCTGTTCAATATAGTTGAGCAGTTCGTCTCTTCCGATTTTCTTCTCTGCACTCGTCACGAAGTAGGGGGGCAGTTCCTCCCAAGTCTCTTCAAGATGCTTCATCCATGCGTCGGCGGCGGGTTTCATCTTTGTGGGAGACAGTTTGTCACCCTTCGTGAAAACAATGCTGAAAGGAATGGACGATTCACCCAGCCAGTTGATGAATTCCATGTCTATGGCCTGAGGATCGTGGCGGATGTCGATGAGAACAAACACATTGCAGAGCTGGGGGCGTTGGAGTATGTAGCCCTTGATCATGTTTTCGAGTTTCTGCCTTTCTGTTTTTGAGCGCTTGGCAAAGCCATAGCCAGGCAGGTCGACCAGATACCACTCTTTGTTGATTAGGAAATGATTGATGAGCAGTGTCTTGCCGGGTGTTGACGACGTTTTTGCAAGGCCCTTGTGGTTGCAAAGCATGTTGATGAGGCTCGACTTTCCAACATTCGAACGTCCGATGAAGGCATATTCGGGTTTGTTGTCAGCTGGGCATTGGCCTACGTTGGCCGATGAAATCGTAAAGGTGGCATTCTTTATTTCCATTGGTTTTCCTATCTTTCTGTTATTTTCATCGGCAAAGTTACTAAAAAAATTCTATAAAAACTATTTCTTCATTGCTTTTTCCTCTATTTAGCCTTTCTTGCTAGCCTTTTGCAGTGCTGGTTCTCCTATTTTTTTAATAAAAGAAGGGGCGGAATTTGTTCCGCATCAGCATGCTATTCAGCAAATGGTGATGAAACAAATCCCGCCCCAACATGTGGTTGAGAACTGTTGTAGGAAATTCGTGCTCTACTTAATCATGTCGACCGAGCGTTTCAGGAATGCGTCGAGAGCAGCACCCTTCAGCATGCCATTCTGCAGCAAGGCAAGGTCGATGAGCTGATGGATGACGTCGTTGCCCTTGGCATAATCGGCCAGAACGGCGTGCTTCTTTTCCTTCTGTTCGTTGACAGCCTTTTCAGCCTCGGCCTTCTGGTCTTTGTCCTCTTGTGTCAGTTCGTCGTATTTCTTCTTGTCCTGTGACTGTTGGATGGCGGCCAGACGAGCCTCCTGACCCTTCAGTTCGCTCAGGATGGGCTTCAGGGCCTCGCCCGTGCTGGCTTCAGTGTCGCTCAACACGCGCTTCACCAGCTCGTGGTCAGCATTCAGCACGATGGAGTACATGTCAGGCATCTGAGCATAGAAGCCCATTCCACTCTGATAGCGGCTCATGTCCTTCATTCGGCGCATGTATTCGCTCTGCGTGATCAGTACCGGCTGAGCCTGCTCACCCAGCGACTGCACCTCAACACTGAATTCCGTCTTCTCCATCTTTGGAAGTTGCGACTTGAACACCTCTGACAAACTGTCAGTCTGTTCAACGCTGAAGCCGGTTTTCTTGCGGTCTTCTTTCATGATGAGGCGATCAATGATGTCACTGTCGACACGTGTGAACCGCGACTTCTCCAACTTCTGTTCAAGCATCTGTGCCACAGCCGTATCGAGTTGCCCATCCATCAGCAGCACACTGTAACCCTTGGCACGTGCAGTCTCAATATAGCTGTACTCCTCCTCCTTGTTGTTGGCGTAGAGATAAACCAGCGTGCCGTCCTTGTCGGTCTGCTCGCCTTTGATTAGCGTCTGATATTCTTCAAGCGTGAAGTACTTGCCGTCGACATCTTTCAGCAGGGCAAAGTCCTTTGCACGATCATAGAAATCGTCTTGTGTGAGCATGCCGTAGTTGATGAAGATCTTCAGCGCATCCCATTTCTCTTCATATTCCTTGCGGTTTTCATTGAAGATAGACTTCAGTCGGTCAGCCACTTTCTTGGTTACGTAGGTAGAAATCTTCTTCACGTTAGCATCGCTCTGCAGATAGCTGCGGCTCACGTTCAGCGGAATGTCGGGCGAATCAATGACACCGTGGAGTAGGGTGAGGAACTCAGGTACGATGCCCTCCACCTGGTCGGTGACAAACACCTGATTGCAGTAGAGCTGAATCTTGTTCTTCTGCAGGTCGATGTTCGACTGAATGCGTGGGAAGTACAGAATGCCGGTAAGGTTAAACGGGTAGTCAACGTTCAGGTGAATCCAGAACAACGGCTCGTCCTGCATGGGGTAGAGTGTGCGATAGAACTCCTTGTAGTCCTCGTCCTTCAGGGTTGAGGGCGCTTTTGTCCAAAGCGGTTCAACATTATTAATGATGTTGTCCTCGTCGGTGTCCTGCATCTTTCCGTCTTTCCACTCTTGCTTCTTACCGAAGCTCACGGGAACGGCCATGAACTTGCAGTACTTCTGCAGCAGGCTCTCGATGCGTTGGCGCTCGAGGAACTCCTTGCAGTCGTCGGCTATGTGCAGGATGATGTCCGTTCCGCGGTCTTCACGGTCAGCATCCTCGATGGTGAATTCTGGGCTTCCGTCGCAAGTCCAACGCACAGCCTGTGCACCCTCCTTGAACGAACGCGTGAGAATCTCAACCTTTTCAGAAACCATGAATGCAGAGTAGAATCCCAGTCCGAAGTGTCCGATGATGGCATTTGCAGAATCCTTGTATTTGTCGAGGAAATCAGTTACGCCAGAGAAGGCTATCTGATTGATGTACTTGTCGATTTCCTCGGCTGTCATACCAATACCTCGGTCGCTGATGGTCAGGGTCTTTGAGTTCTCGTCGAGGCTGATGCGCACTGTAAGGTCGCCCAGCTCGCCCTTGAATTCGCCACGATCGGCGAGTGTCTTCAACTTCTGAGTGGCATCAACGGCATTTGAGACCATTTCGCGCAGGAAGATTTCATGATCGCTGTAGAGAAACTTTTTGATGACGGGGAATATATTCTCGGTTGTAACCCCGATTTGTCCTTTTTGCATAGTTGCTTTATTTATTATTGTTTGTTCATTAATTTTTTCGAAGGAGTATCTGCAAAATGTGTGCCAAAATGGCTTCGAAGGCATGCATATGGCATGCTTTTGAAAAAGAAAAAGCATGCTTTTACGGTGAAAAGCATGCTCTTTGACTACAAACTTATTTACTTTGCCTTTCTACGAAGGTCGTTCGTTGGCTTATTCTTGGGCAAGCCAATGGTCTACGCCCCGAGTTCTTTATGTCAGCTGAAGTAGTTGCGGAACTTGCTGAAGATGGAACGGCGGGTTTCAGCATCGCCACTGAAGTGGCTGCTCTGACGCAGTTCTTCCAGCATCTTTATCTCCTTCTGGTCGAGCGACTTGGGAACATAGACGCTGATGTTGACAACCAAGTCGCCCTGACCGCTGCCATAGCCCTGAACAGCGGGCAGTCCCTTTCCGCGCAAACGAAGTGTCTTGCCAGGCTGGGTGCCGGCATCAATCTTCACGCGAACCCGCTTTCCGTCGATGGTGGGAATTTCAACACTTCCACCCAGAGCTGCGGTGGGGAAATCAAGCAGCAGGTTGTATATGATGTCCTGTCCGTCACGAACAAAGGTTTCGTTCTCTTCCTCTTCAATAAACACCTGAATGTTGCCACTCACGCCGTTGTGAGGGCCTGCGTTTCCTTTGCCTTGAACATTGAGGACCATGCCTTCAGCAACACCGGCGGGAATATTGATTTCGACCACTTCTTCACCTTTAGTGACACCCGTTCCGCCGCAGTACGGACACTTGTTCTTGATGACGGTGCCTTCGCCGTGGCAGGTGGGACACTCGCTTTGGGTTTGCATCATGCCCAGAATGGAGCGCACGGTCTTGACGGTATAGCCCTGTCCATGACAAGTGGGGCAGGTTTCAGAGCCGCTGCCAGCCTGAGCACCGCTGCCATTACAATGCTGGCAGGTGATGTCCTTCTTTACCTTGAACTTCTTCTTGGTGCCTGTAGCTATCTCCTGCAGGTTCAGGCGCACTTTAAGCCGCAAGTCGGAACCGCGGTATTGGGCGTGTGATGAAGAACCACCGCCAAAACCGCCAAAGCCGCCGAAGCCGCCCCTTCCCCCGAAAACGTCGCCGAACATCGAGAAGATGTCGTCCATGGAGAAGCCGCCTCCGCCGCCAAAGCCACCGAAGCCGCCTCCCGTGTTGGGGCCATCGAAGCCGAACTGGTCGTACTGCTGGCGTTTCTGTTTGTCGCTGAGCACGCTGTAGGCCTCGGCAGCCTCTTTGAATTTCTCCTCGGCTTCCTTGTTGCCCGGATTCCGGTCGGGGTGATATTTGATGGCAATCTTGCGATAGGCTTTCTTGATTTCGTCCTCTGTTGCCTGCTTGCCAACACCTAGCACCTCATAGTAATCTCTCTTTGTCATTGTTGTAATCCTCCTTTCTTACTTATTGCCCTACGGCAACCTTTGCATGGCGAATGACCTTGTCGTTGAGCATGTAGCCCGTCTGGACACAATCGATGACCTTTCCCTTCTTGTCGTCGCCCATGCCGGGAACCATTGCAATAGCCTCATGGTAGTCAACATCGAAGTCTTTGCCCTCGGTTTCAATCTTCTTGACGCCTAAGGACTCGAGCGTCTTGACGAATTTCTTGAAGATGAGGTCCATGCCTTCCTTGATGGCGGCAGGATCGTCGGTGTGTGTGTCAGAAAGGGCACGCTCGAAATCGTCGAGAACTGGCAAAATGGCAGTAATTGTCTTTTCGCCTCCGTTCAGGATGAGTTCGGCTTTTTCTTTCAGGGTGCGCTTCTTGTAGTTGTCGAATTCGGCAATAGTGCGCAGCAGCTGGTCCTTCAGCCGTGCGATTTCACCAAGTGCAACATCCATCGGATCCTGCTCGTTCTCAGTATTTTCGGTATTCTCGTTGTCATCTTCCTGCTCCTCAGCAGGTTCATTCGTGGTTTCTTCGATATTGTTTTCAGGCTCCTGTTGGGCATTCTGCTCCTCGAGGTTTTCGCCTTCAGAATTGATGTTGTTCTCTTTACTCATAGTTTTACGGTTTTGATTTCTAACAACCTCCTAACAAATTTCGTGCCAGTTGTCGGAGGCCGTCAGTCCCCATGTGCGTATCATCCCTGATACATGCGTGCTTTCTGTTCCTTGATTTGCTCGTCGTAGATGTAGTCGTCGTAATCCATCAGTTTGTCGATGGTTCCACTTGGTGTCAGTTCGATGATGCGGTTGGCTACCGTCTGTATGAACTCATGGTCGTGGGAGGCGAAGAGAATGTTGCCCTTGAACTGAATGAGGTTGTTGTTGAACGCCTGAATGGATTCCAGGTCGAGGTGGTTGGTGGGCGTGTCGAGGATGAGGCAGTTGGCATTCTTGAGTTGCATGCGTGCAATCATGCAGCGCATCTTCTCGCCACCAGAGAGCACGTTCACCTTCTTCTCGACTTCTTCCTGCTTGAAAAGCATGCGGCCGAGGTAGCCCTTCATGACGACTTCATTACCTGGTCCGTACTGCGAAAGCCAGTCCACCAGATTCAGGTTGCTCTGGAAGAATTCCGTATTGTCGAGTGGCAGGTAGGCTGTTGTGATGGTGATGCCCCACTTGTAGGTGCCTGCATCGGGCTGGCGATTGCCGTTGATGATTTCGAAGAGAGCCGTCATGGCCTTGGGGTTGTGGCTGAGGAAGACAGTCTTCTGGCCACGCTCGATGTTAAATGATACGTTGTCGAAGAGCACAGTCCCGTCGGTGTCGACAGCCTTCAGTCCTTCCACTTCAAGAATCTGGTTGCCTGGTTCGCGTTCCATTTGGAAAATGATGCCGGGATATTTGCGGCTGGAGGGTCGGATTTCCTCTACATTCAGTTTTTCGAGCATCTTCTTGCGCGACGTTGTCTGCTTTGACTTTGCCACGTTGGCAGAGAAACGGCGGATGAACTCCTCCAGCTGCTTGCGCTTTTCGTCGGCTTTCATCTTCTGGTTTTGAGCCTGGCGCAGTGCCAGCTGGCTTGACTCATACCAGAAGGAGTAGTTGCCTGAGAAGACGGTCACTTTGCCGAAATCGATGTCGACGGTCTGTGTTGATACAGCATCAAGGAAGTGGCGGTCGTGGCTGACGACGAGCACGCATTGTTCGAGGCTGCTGAGATATTCTTCAAGCCACTGCACGGTGTCGAGGTCGAGGTCGTTGGTGGGCTCGTCGAGCAGCAGGTTGTCTGGATGGCCGAAGAGGGCCTGGGCAAGCATCACGCGAACCTTCTCGTTGTTCGACAACTCCGACATGAGCTTGTAGTGCTGCGGCTCCTTCACGCCCAAGTTCTGCAACAGCTGGGCAGCCTCGCTTTCAGCCTCCCATCCGTTCATTTCTGCAAACTTCAGTTCAAGGTCGGCGGCTCGGTTGCCGTCTTCCTCGCTCATTTCGGGCTTTGCATAGAGTGCCTCGCGCTCCTTCATGTTTTCCCAAAGTGGCTGATGGCCCATCAGAACGGTGTCCATCACCGTGTGGGAGTCGAACTTGAAGTGGTCCTGTGAAAGAACCGACAAGCGTTCGCCGGCACCCAGTTCGACGGTTCCCTTGTTGGGTTCCAGTTCGCCACTGATGGCCTTGAGCAGGGTTGACTTGCCTGCACCGTTGGCACCAATGACGCCATAAATGTTACCACTCGTGAACTTGATGTTCACATCCTTATAAAGAACTCGCTTGCCGAACTGAATCGCCAGATTTGTAAGTGTTATCATCTTTCTCTAAGAAATGTACTATGTTTGAAATCGGGTGCAAAGTTACTACTTTTTTGTCTTCCCCACAAGTGATGGGCAGAGTTTCTTTCTTTTTAGGTGGGCGTGCAGGGCTTTACTTCTGTTCCTTTTCCTTGATGTAGCCGTGGCGGTAGGCATAGAGCAGATGGTTGAGGTCACGAATCTGCTTGCGTAGTGCAAGTCCCTTGTCTGTGTCGGCCACAAGCATGCGGTGGTTGGCCATCTCCACAATCTGGTGAGTGCTCTTGATGTCGGTTCCCCTGCGGATGGCATCGGTAACACTCAGGAAGGGCTCGTGCTGGACGAGTTCGAATCCGCGGCTGTGATAGACCAGCGTGTAGCCGGCAATGCCTGTCGTTTTGTGGTAGGCCTGTGAGAATCCGCCGTCGATGACCATCAGGCGGCCTTCAGCCTTGATGGGATTCTCGCCCTCAGCAGCATGAACGGGCACGTGGCCATTGATGACGTGGCGGTTGGGGTCGTTGATTCCGAACTCGTCGAGAATGCGCTCAACAACGGCTTTGTCGTCGCGCAGGCGGAAATAGTTGCCTTTTTCCTCATGCCATGTGGCTTTGTCGCTGAAGTAGTAGCGCTCGAAAGTTGCCATCTTCGACTTGTCGAAGAGGGGGCTGTCGGGTCCGCACCAGAGATAAAGGAAGAAGTCGATGGCATCCTGCCGCTCGTTACGCTCGGTATCGTTCTGGAAAGCCGCGCGGATGGTTGTCTCGATGTTCTCGAGCAGTTCATGTCCGCTGCCCAGGTCGAGCACTTGCTTCAGGCTTCCGTCTTCGTTGAGTGGGATGGAAGCATGGAAAAGCAGGTTGCCGTTGCAGATGTTGTACATTGAGCCGTGGCTCAGCAGCAGCTGCACGTGGCTTTGCAGTTTCTCGCTGACGCGGAACGAGTGGTGCAGCTTCTTCATCATCTCGCGTTCCTCAGCCGTGAGCACGCTGCCTTCCCACTTGTCGTTGTCGTCGCAGGGGGTGGCATATAGCGTTTCGCGTTCCTGCATCTTCCACTCTGGGTGGCGATGGTAGATTTGGGCTTCAATCTTGAACTGCAGCACGGCAACAGCCTTGTGCATCTGTGCCATGAGGCGCTGTGTCTTCTCGTCCATCTGTGCCGCACCGCCGCTCGTACTGGGCACGAAGGGCGTGCAGGGGTCGTCGGCATAGTGTTCCATGGCGAATGTTGCCAGGGGCAGCAGGCTGATGCCGTAGCCGTCTTCGAGAGTTCTCAGGTTGGCATAGCGCAGGCAGAGCCTGATGACGTTGCAGATGCAGGCGTCGTTCCCGGCAGCAGCACCCATCCAGAGAATGTCGTGATTGCCCCAGGTGATGTCCCACTTGTGGTACTGGGCAAGCGTGTCCAGAATGATGTGGGCTCCCGTGCCCCTGTCGTAGATGTCGCCAAGAATGTGGAGCTGGTCGATGGCCAGCCGCTGAATGACGTTGCAGATGGCACAGATGAAATCGTCGGCACGTCCTGTTGAGATGATGGTGTCGATGATGACATTCACGTAGGCCGTCTTGTTGGCATCGTCTGTACTTTCGTGGAGCAGTTCCTCGATGATGTAGGAAAAGTCTTGGGGCAGGGCTTTGCGCACCTTTGAGCGGGTGTATTTGCTGGAAACGTCTCGGCACACGCTCACCAATTGATGAATCGTGATGTGATACCAGTCGACGATGTCGTTTTCCGTGGCCTTCACCAACTGGATTTTCTGCTCGGGGTAGTAGATGAGTGTGCACAGCTCGCGTTTCTCGGCTTCGCGAAGGGTGTTGCCGAAGATGTCGTTCACTTTTCGCTTGATGCTTCCCGAGGCATTCTTCAGCACGTGTTGGAAAGCTTTGTATTCGCCATGCAGGTCGGCCAGGAAGTGTTCGGTTCCCTTCGGAAGGTTCAGGATGGCCTGCAGGTTGATGATTTCCGTTGCGGCATCGGCAACGGTGGGGAAGGTGTGCGCCAGCAGTTGCAGATAGCGCAGGTCTTTTTTTATTTCGTTTTTCTTCATTTTCTCTTCTTGTTTACTCGGCGAAGTAATGTTTCGCGGCCCTCTGTTTTGCCTTATATATAATTAAGGTGTATGGCGGGCTGTTCTTTTGAATCAGGAAATCACGTTGAAGCGGGCAAACTTCAGCAACAGCTGTTTGACGCCGGAATTCTTGAAATCGACTGTTGCCTTGGTGTTCTCGCCAGAGCCTTCTACCTTGATGACGGTGCCAATTCCGAATCGCTGGTGTTCAATCACGTTGCCTTCTTTCAGCATGCTGCCGGGCGCGGCGGCATCAGCGCCTGTCCGGGGTGGGGCAGAGGGAGTGGCTGAAACCTTGCGGAAGTTGCCTCCGGAGAGTGCCATCTGGCGCTTGAAGCTCTCTGAGAAGGGGTCGATGGGTGGCTCAGGGCGTCGGGGCGAGGTGATTTTTGGCTGGCGGTCGGCCATGAACTGGGTTGCCACGGGCCGCGAGTTCTGCATTCTTCGGCGAGGTGCGAAGCCGGACTGGGCTTCCTCGGCTTCACCTTCATCAATGATGAGCTGAGGGTCGATGTCCTTCAGGAACCGGCTGGGCACGTCGAATTCCATCTTGCCATAGCGCCAGCGGTTCTTCGCACAAGTCAGAATGCAATGGCGTTCGGCACGCGTGATGGCCACATAAAACAGGCGCCGTTCCTCCTCGAGTTCGCGAAGGCTGCTGGTGGCCATCGGACTTGGAAAGATGTTTTCTTCCATGCCGACGATGAACACCGTCGGGAATTCCAGGCCTTTGGCTGCATGAATCGTCATGAGCGACACCTTGCTGTCCTCGCCGTCGTCGCTGTCGAGGTCGGTCAGTAGCGACACTTCCTGCAGGAAATCGCCGAGCGAGATTTCGTTCTCGCGTCCTTCCTCGCGTCTGATGTCGACAAACTCCTGCAAGCCATTCAGGAATTCCTCCAGGTTCTCCTGGCGTGCGAGCTGCTCAGGGTCGCTGCCCGAGAACAGGTCGGCCGATATTCCGCTTGCTGTGATGATTTCGCGGCCCAGTTCATAGGCGTCGGCCGTGGCCAGCTGGGCAATGAAACCGCCAATCAGGCTGATGAAGGCGGCAATCTTCTCGTACGTGCCTTTGTTGACGTTCAGCCTGTTCTCAGCCGGGTGGCTGATGACTTCCCAGAAGCTCACTCCGCCGTGTCTGGCCGCATCGGAAATCTTCTGGATGGTGGTGTTGCCGATTCCACGTGCAGGATAGTTGATGACGCGCTTCAGGGCTTCTTCGTCGTTGGGGTTGCAGACCAGTCTGAAATAGGCGATGATGTCCTTGATTTCCTTTCGCTGATAGAAGCTCAGGCCGCCGTAGATACGGTATGGTATGCCCTGCTTGCGCATCTCCTCCTCGAAGGTTCGGCTCTGGGCGTTGGTGCGGTAGAGAATGGCGAAGTCGCTGTATTCGCAGTTGTCTTGCCGGCGAATGCGCTTGATGTCCTTGCAGACGATGCTGGCCTCCTCCTTGTCGGAATAGGCATGTTTCAGGAGGAGCTTCTCGCCTTCGCTGTTCTTGCTGTAGACGTCCTTGGGAATCTGCCGCTGATTCTTCTTGATGAGGCTGTTGGCAGCCTGCACGATGCGCTGTGTTGAGCGGTAGTTCTGCTCCAGTTTGAACAACTTCGTGTCGGGATAGATGCGCTGGAAGTTCAGGATGTTCTCGATGTTGGCCCCACGGAAGGCATAGATGCTCTGCGCATCGTCGCCCACCACACACACCCGTTGGTGCTCCGAGGTCAGCTGCAGCACGATTTGCTGCTGGGCAAAGTTGGTGTCCTGATACTCGTCGACAAGCACATAGAGGAACCTCTGCCGGTATTTCTGACAGATATCAGGATGCTCGCGAAACAGGCGGAAGGTCATGACCAGCAGGTCGTCGAAGTCCATGGCATTAGCCTGACGGCAGCGCTGCTCGTAGGCCGTGAAGATGCGCCATGTTTCCGGAACCTTCGCAGCACGGTCGCGCTCGAGCACCTCGGCGTCGGCGGCATATCCCTGAGCCGAGATCAGCCGGTTCTTCGCCATCGAAATGAGATGATGGATGGATGCCGGTTTGTACTGCTTGTCGTCGAGCGACATCTCCTTGATGATGGTCTTCAGCAGCGAGCGCGAGTCGCTTTCGTCGTAGATGGTGAAGTTGTGGTCGAACCCCATCAGCTCTGCTTCCACGCGCAGGATGCGGGAGAACACCGAGTGGAAGGTTCCCATCTGCAGGCGCGAGGCGCTTTCCGTTCCCACCAGGTGGGCAATGCGCTGCTTCATTTCGTTGGCTGCCTTGTTGGTGAATGTCAGGGCGAGAATGTTCCAAGGCTTCATGCCGTTCTGCAGCAGGTAGGCTATCTTGTAGGTCAACACGCGCGTCTTTCCCGATCCGGCTCCGGCTATCACCAGCTGCGGCCCGTCGCAGTACTTCACTGCCTCGCATTGGCTCTTGTTGAGTGCATCTAATAGATTTGTCATTGCTTTTTACGTTTCCATCTGCAAATTTACCAATAATCTTTTTCATTTGCAACTAAAAGTCAAATTAAAATCTGAAAAATTTGGTAAAGTCATTTTTTATTACGAACTTTGCACGATATTGGAACGTTAAAACCTAGATTCTATGACAAGAAGACTTTACTCTTTACTGGCATTCCTTCTGCT
>ODAI010390674.1_pt1 | contig 15390 bp, 14 predicted proteins | sample 1539321 | NCBI WGS metagenome assembly ODAI01 (sample SAMN02144231, study PRJEB22623) | gut metagenome | biome: sheep rumen | host: Ovis aries | place: New Zealand
TATGACTATTAGTAAAACGTTGAAAATTATGGTAATTGTTCCTAAAGAGAGGGGTATTGCATATTTTAATACGTTGGGAATACATGAAATTGGTGTTGTTCCCAGTTCTGATTTTACAGATAATGCAACACCAAATGACATGATAAACAATCCGAAAACGAGTATTGCATAATTTTTCAGCAATTGCTTCCAATTAATTAACTTTGTATCTGAATTATTCTTATTCATGTTATCTAATAATTACTTTTGTCTCTTAAAATATTAAAAAATAATCATTTTATGTCAAATTATGTATTTTTGAACTATTTTTGTCCTGCAATGACAAAATACCTGTAATATTTATAGTACACGTCAACGTTTCTGTATCCTATCCTGTTATACCATTGAATTGTATCTGTTAGTCTGGATGGTTTATCCAGCAGTCGTCTTTTTCTTAAGGTTTCTTTTTCATCCTCTGGCATGTCCTGCATGTTAAGGTGTGTGGAATCCTTTTCTTTGAATATCTGTTCGGTTTCTTGTGTCTGTCCACATACCTGGTCCGCATTTACAAACAGACCTCCCTCATTGAGGATATCATAAATTCTCTTGTACAACAACTTTTTTTCATCATCAGTTAAATGGTGAATGGAAAGTGAAGATACCACCAGATCATATTTTTCATCAAAATCATATGTAAGATAATCTGCCTCTATGTACCTGAAGTTCTTGTGGGCAAACTTTTTTCTTGCCTCATTTAGCATCTGCCCTGACATGTCAAGCAATGTTATCTGTGAGTCCGGATGTTGCTGATGCAAAAGTTGTGTCAATATTCCCGTTCCAGCCCCCAGATCCAGTATCTTTGGATTTTCATAACCCTCTGTTAATTCTATAAGAGTATTATAGTACAGGTCCATGTTTGGTATTGCCTGTTTTCTGTATTTGTCATAATCATCTGATGCCCTGTTGAATGCATCCAGAACCTCCTTGTTTTCCATACTTTTTCACTTCCTTAAACTGCAATTATTAACTTCAACACATAAATTTCAGGTTTTATAACCGATTCAATGAATCTTTCCCTATTGTTGGCATCACGTACCAGATATGTGTTATTTGTATCTGATTTGGTGTGTACATGTATCGTCTGGTTATCGTTTTTTATCAACTGCATTATTTGACTGTTAATACATGTCTTTTGTGTTTGTCCCGTGATGTTATCAGAGTACGTGTTGGATAATATGTACTCAATATTTGAATCTGATAGTAGATAATATTTTGTATTTGAGAGTGTGTTTTCATTAACGTTTATTGTGATGCAACTCCATTTATCATCATGTTCATATGGACATGATTCATTGTTTTTAAGAAATGTGCTCTTTAGCTTGTAATCTATAATAACTGTCCTGTTTTTTGCCCTGATTTGCTTTCTGTTGTTGAAAGTACCCCTTTGTGCGATTACTTCCCTTTTATTAGGATTATTTTTTGGATATAACATCAGGACGTAACTGACACCATCAGGAAAGTGATTTTCCAACAGTTGTGGACTGTCCTTTAATCTCATTATCTTATCATAGTCCAACATGTCGGTTTTTGTCTGTTTCAGGCCTATGGTTTCTATTTTGTTGGTGTTTATTTTTTCCCAGTTTTCTGGTTTTCCACTAGTCTTTGTGAGTGTTAAAAGATTATCTTCAAGTAACTTGTTTAGCTGCCTGTTGTTTATACCTGTAACCTGGTAGTCGTTTATTGTTTCTGTTGCATATATTATTACTGATAGAATAATCACAGATAATAATATGTAAAAGAGTATTTCAGTAATTATTATTTGTCCCTTGTCGTTCATAATCCGTACTTTTTCTTGTGTCCATTATCAAGGTATATTCCCGTATTGTTGTTTATTGTCATTATGTTTCCCGTGTATTGGTTGTTTCTGTCATTTAGCAGCACATGATCTATTGATACTGGTGCCGCGTCAAAGATCTTTGTGGGCAGTATGAAGGTTTCAAGTCCCTGATGATTGCAGCTGGAACTGTTTTCCAGACGACATAAAAGACACATTCCATCGTGACTATCATGATAATTATGGTTGTTTAAACAGAACATCATACTTTGATTGGTGTTTCCATGTTGTATATAATTATTTATTGGACATTCCCTTATAATTATGTGTTGTTTAACATTGACATATACATCATCCGTATCAGAAACAACATATTCCGATAGTTTATTTTTGTAGTCAACATAACCCTCCCTGAAAATTGCACCGGTTTTTAGTGTAGGTAATGGATCATATACAGGATAATTTTTGTCCGTTATTTCCACCAATTTCCTTTGATTTTTAATTATACTGATTTTATTATCCTTTGTTGAAATCTGCAGTGAATATTCTATTTCTATTTTAAATGGATCCGTAGCAGGATTTAATTCATCTATTTTACAGTGCATGTTATAATCATTATCCATTGCGAGTGTATATTCGTCAATTTTGCTTTGTATATGTTTTTTTATCTCATCACTTGTTGTCTTTGATCTGTTGGATGTTACTATTTCATGAGTTATGTTATGCAGAGATTCTTTTGTTATGGTTATGATTATCTCCTCAAAATCCGAGCAGATACTTTTTATCTTGTCTGATTGCAGTTTATCAAGCGTGCTGTTTACATCGTGAGAGTGCTGGTCTATCACAACTATTAAAAGTAGAAGTACAGGAATCAACATTACCAGCAACAATATGCTTGTTATGTATGCATTTTCATCTTTAATAATTTTCATAATATAGTTATTACTATTATTATCATTTGTTGGATATATAATTTTGTAATATATAAAAAAGAGATAAAAAAAGATTTGAGAGGAATTAACCGATTATTTCATATGAGGTCACAATTGCTTCTATTTTATACTTGTCGGAATAATATTTGTCATCCCCTGTCATGATATCCATTATGACTCTCATGTTTCCATCATCCAAAAATGACAATAGCCTGGATTGGAAGTTACTCCACTGTTCTTGAACTTCACTATCATTGTATGTTCTGCTGATTGCCGATAGGTCCTGGGACCATTTGCCTTCATTGTGATATTCAAGTACCTCGGAAACTGGAAAATTCTTTACCGTAATTCTTATGGACACCGAAATAACATCCTCATTTGACAATTTATCTTTGATAGAATAATGAACTATTTTATCCACCATAACACCTCCATAACATTTGAAAACTAAATAATGATATGATTTTTTAAAGTTATATAGATTATTCTTATCCAAATAAATGATTGTGAGTATGATAATACTTAAATCAATGATTTTATTATTTAAACATCTCTTTTTTCTACTGTTACCAAAAGTACATAAGCCAGTACAAAAAGATGATTTAAGTAATGAATATATTCAATAATCATATGAAAAATTATTTCTTTAGATATTTTATTATAAGATAAGATTACTATTTACTTATCAATAAGTATTAAAAAATTTTATTAGGAACAAATAATATATCCAACTTAATCCATAAAATAATTAATAATAAATAGAGGTTAAGTAAATATATTAATTAAGAATAACTTTATAATTTATATTTATAATTTTACGGAGGAAATTTATATGAGTGATATTATCAAAGGATGGCGTCATAACGACCAAAGATATAATTTAATAGGAACCAAATGTAACAAATGCAATGAAACATTTTTCCCAAAAAAAGTTGTTTGTCCAAATTGTAGAAGCCATGGTGAAATAGAAGACCTCCAATTTAAAGGAACCGGTAAAATATACACTTATTCTATAATTCATGCAGCAACAGATGAATTCAAAAACAACTCACCTTATGCTGTTGGAATAATTGAATTAGATGAAGGTGCAAAAATAACTGCACAAATAGTCGACTGTGATCTAGACGAACTAAACATAGGAGACGAAGTGGAAGTAGTATTTAGAAAAATCCGTGAAGAAGGTAAAGATGGTGTAATATCCTACGGATATAAATTCAAACTCAAAGAATAACCACCGCAACACTATTGATTGACACGGCAGTAAATTACCATACAACAAAGAAGTAGTAAGGGCACTTGAAATTATTACAGACAGAGTTAACCCTCACTTATAAAAATAATAATTCACTCACCCCCATAAAACCATTTTTTTATATATACTTTTTTTAATAAAGATAATAACATGAAAGATAAGTTAATATCAGAACTTGGAGAAAAGAAGCTAATCCAAATACTTCTTGAAAAAAGAGACTCCATGGTGGATGATGCTGATAAAAAGGTTAAAGACAGCTACCATGATGATGCGGCATTAATAAACAATTCTTCAAAATACACGGTCATATCTACGGATATGCTAATACAACATTCTCATTTTCCAAAAACCATGACTCCATATCAGATGGGAGAAAAGATAGTGACCGTGAACGTCAGTGACATACTAGCAATGAATGCAACACCAACATCAATCCTGGTTTCAATGGGTCTTCCACCAGAAATGAAACTGGAGGAATATGAAAGATTAACCGATGGAATACTGGACAAGTGCCGTGAATATGAAATAACACTGATAGGTGGGGATCTCAATCAAAACACGGAAATAATACTCTCAGGTACAAGTGTCGGACATGTTGATGACAAGGTAAAACTCCAGACTGATATTAAAGAAAACGACCTGATAGCAATTACAGGAGAACTTGGAGGTCCTGCTGCTGCACTAGATTTGATATACAATAAATCCGACATTTGTGAGGATGAAAAAATAAATGTTATCAAAAGCTTACTTGAACCTGATCTACCAATAAAACAGGCAGGAATGCTTAGAAAATATCCTGATTTGACAACCAGTATCACAGACATAACTGACGGATTGGCCGTTGAACTGGGACATTTACATGATAAAAACAGTAGCATAGGTTTTGAAATAAACTATGATATGATTCCCTACAACAAAACAATAGAAAAGGTAGCTAAAATTAATAATAAGGAATTAACAGAATATCTATTGCATTTTGGTGAAGAATTTGAGCTGTTACTAACTCTTGATGAAAAAGAATTCCACAAACATGAAGATGAACTGGAAAATTTACATATAATCGGCAAATGTAACAATTCAGGTAAAATCACCCTGATTAAGGATGGTATCCGAGAAAGTATTGCCAATAGAGGTTATGAACATTTAAAGGATGATTAGATGAACAGATGTCAAGTATGTCCAAACAACTGCCTGTTGAAAAACAGCATATGTGGACGAAAACAGGATATTGATGAAAACATTGTGGAAACAACTGCAATAGCCGTGGATCCAATAGAAAAAAAGCCGTTGTATCATTTCATGCCAGGCACTAAAACACTTTCTGTTGGAACATTGGGCTGTAATCTTAGATGCATGCATTGTCAAAACCATAGCATAGCACAGCCTGAAAATCCTTCACTTGTTCCGATTAGAAAAATAAATCCACAGTCAATAGTGGACATGGCTCTTGACAATGAACTCGAAAGCATTTCATGGACTTATAACGAGCCCACCATTTATCCGGAATGGATAATAAATACGGCAAAAATAGCACAGAAAAATGATATAAGAACAATACTTGTAAGTAATGGATATAGCTCAAAGAAAACCTTGAATGAACTGGCAGGTTATGTTGATGCTGTAAACATTGATTTGAAAAGTAGTGAGGAAAGCTTTTATATTGACGTTTGTGGCGGAAAAATAGAACCCGTACTGAAGAGCATTGAATTCTATCATGAAAACTCCATACATACCGAAGTTACAACACTATTAATACCGGACTACAACGATGATGATGAAAATGTTACAAATATTGTTAATTTCATTAAAAGTCTCTCCAAAAAGATGGTTCTGCATTTTTCAGCCTTCTATCCACAGTTTAAGTTAATGCATCTTCCTCCTGAAAGTGATGAGATTGTTTTAAATGCTTGTATGATAGCCAGAAGGTTGGGATTGAGAAACGTGTACCCTGGTAACACATACCCATCAAGTATGGACAACACATACTGCAGTGAATGTGGTCAAATTCTGGTAGAAAGAGAGTACTATGAAACAAAGAGTTACATTACAAGTGACTGTAAATGTCCTGGGTGTAAAAAAAGAGTGGAAGAAATGATAATTTAAAGGGAGTATCATTAGAATACTCCACCTCCACCTCCACCAAATCCTCCGGAACCTGGTCCTCCAATGTCGCCAAAGGATCCTGTGTCAAAGTTAGTGTTTTCAAGGCCTGTATTGGCCATTCCCATAGGAATGAAAGTGCTTCTCATATGATGGAATCCCCATAAATAACCAAGTGAAACTACATCAGAGTCATATATGATGTTTTCTGGCAGGTTTCTGAATTCCATGAACTTTTTCATGTTCCTGGATACTTCATCTGCACATCCAAGTGCCGTGGCATATACCAGGAATCTTCCCCAGACCTGTATTGATGCTGGAGGATTTTCTTTTATTAAACTGAAGTCCTTTATGTACTTTTCAAAGTTTTTCCACTTGTCATGAAATACTTTTCCATCGGGGGTCCATCTTCCAAGGGGTGTGTCGACAAAGAGGAATATTACAATCTGTTCAACAATCAGTAGCACTGAAAGTATCATTCCAATCATTAGCCATGGTCCCTTACCCCACATCAGTGATGCAAATAGAAGTACAACTCCTACGAATATTGCCAGGATATTGTATCCGCTCATCATGTTTTCCTTGCTTTTATCATAATACTGGTTTACCTTACTTACAGGCACGTCCCTCATTGCATCTATTTTCCATGCATGTACGAACTTCTGGACTGTATATGAGTCTTCACCTATATTTTTTAGAGATATTTGTTGTTTATCATTTTCAAAATCTTTTAAAAAGTCTATTATATCCTTTTCATGTAGTTTTAAAGTGGATGTGTCCTTATCTGTTCTTCTTAAGATTGTGTCTTCTTCATTGCTTACTATCATCTTATAGTATTTTTTATCCACCAAATCAAGAAGTGTTGCTGTGAATGCATCCTCGTTCAAATCCTCGATAATTCCAGGTATCATTGCATTGACAAAGACAGGTGAATCATCGGTAGGAATTTGACTTTCATAATCTGCACTATATATTATTTTAGGATCTCTTCCCCATCTTAAAAACATTCCCACAGGAAGTATCATCAGTATTGCAGATATTATTGCAGGAAGTGACCAGATGTTGTTATCAAAGGCTGTTTGACCTGCATATTTTATTTGATCCTGTTCAATCTGTGATTTTGCATCCTTATTTATTACATCAGCGTATTGTGTAGTTGTAAAGTATGATTTTGGCATCAGTATCCTTTGTTCTGCACTTGTCTTTGCCGGAATGTTTTTGTATGTTGTGGTTAACGTGTTGTCACTTGTCCATGAACTTTTTTCAACATATGTGTCCGGATTGTTCCAGTACTCTGTTTCATGCTGTGTTCCAGGTATTTCTATGATTGTTGTAAGCTTATCTACCTGTTGGTCCCATCCGTTTCCCCATGACATGTACTGAAATTCGGCAATATCGTTGTATATCTTTACGCCCTTGTTGAAATTATATTGATATATTACATTCACATCTTCATCGGATACTTTCTGTGTTTTCTGTGCATCCTTGTAAAGCCATACCTTAATGGTTACCAACCTGTCTGTCTGCTCTACTTCCACTGTATTGTAATATCCTGGTGTTTCAACGGAAATGTCCGTTATTGACTGCTGTCCACTTAACGGCACTATTTTTGTAACACCATTAACGCTTCCCGTGATGGAATAAGTTATTTCATCACTGATGTGTACTGTTGCATTATCATTAACCACTATTGTTTCCTTGGCATTTGGCAATGAATAACTACCACCAGCCGCAAAAGACAATGGAACAGCCAATAATATTAACAATAAAAATGTGCAAATAAAAAATTTCATCTTATTGTTATCCAAATTCATATTAATCCCTCCCCTGAAGAGTTTTATGACTGATTTAGATATATAAAAATAGTAAATAATATATTTTTCTAAAAAGGAGATTAAAGGTGGGTGTGGATTTTAGAAGGTTCCACCTCCACCACCACCAAATCCTCCTCCACCAACACTTCCTATTCCTCCGGAAGATGTTTCTGATGGAGTTAGTGCATTGAATGTTGTGTCAAGGTGATTGAATCCACCGTAATATGCAAACATTACCGCATCCGAGCTGTTGAAATACTCTTCAGGTACTCCTGCAACGTTGAAATATTCTTTCATGTTTTTGGATACTTCATCTGCACATCCAAGTGCTGCTGCATAAACCAGGTATTTTCCCCAGACCTGTATAGAGGCAGGGGGTCTTTCCTTGATTAGACTGAAGTCTGTTATGTAGTTTTCAAAGTTTTTCCACTTGTCATGATATTCCTTGCCCTCTGGTGTCCATCGTCCCGGAACAGTGTTTGGTATGAATAGCATGATTATTGATTCACAAAACATCAGTACCGTAATTGCAAAGAGTATCCAGTAATATTGTGGAGATACTTCAATAAACATGAGAGCTATGAAGATAATTATGCTTAAAGCCATCAGTCCGAAAGACAGGAAATTGAATATGACATAACCTTTATCAATGAAATATTTTTTTATCAGTGAATCAGGCACTTCCTGTGATGTTTGATCTTTCCATGTTTCCCTGAAGTTCTTGAATACTTCTGGATCACATGTGTCGGCAATTGACTTTAGGGATATGTTTCCGTTTGATTCAAATTGAGAGAGGAATTGTATCAATGATTTTTCAAATGTTTTCAGACCTGTTGTATCATTATTGACCAGAGTCAATATTGTGTCATCCTCATTGCTTGCAAATACCTTAAAGACTTTCCTGTTTATCAAATCAAGAAGTGTGGCATACATTGCATTGTCATCTATACTACCAGCATCACCATTTACCAGAGAATTAACTTCCACTGGTGATGAATCTGTTGGCAGGTCATATTCATAGTCTGCCTTGTATGGAATTTTTGGTTCTCTTCCGAAGAGTGCATAGATAGCTACCGGAACTACCATTAAAAGTCCGAATAGTCCTGAAAGAATGCTTGTAACAGTATTTTTAAAATCACGATCCTCCTTGTATTTCTGTTGGTCGGCCTCTATTTGTGCCTTTGCATCCATATTTATTACCTGAGCGTTTTCTGAACTTTTAAAGTATGATTTTGGCATCAGAATTCTCTGTTCAAATGACGTGTATGAACCAATGCCTTCAGCTTCAGTGGTCAGGGTGTTGTCATTGCTCCATCCACTTGTTACAACATAGTCATCAGGGTTGTTCCAGTATTCTGTATCACGGTTACTTCCAGGAATATGAATGTTTGTTACCAGACTGTCTACACCACTTTTCCATTCGTTTCCCCATGACATGTACTGAAGTTCAGCTATATCGTTGTAAATTTTCACTCCCTTGTTGAATGTGTATTTATAGATAACTTTTACACTGGCATCACTGGTTCTTAAGCGTTTGTTTGCATCCACATAGAGCCATACTTTAATCCTTGTTTTTCCGTTTTCCCTGATTACCTCTACAGTATTATAGTAGCCTGGTGTTTCAACGGATATGTTGGTTATTGTCTGGTTGTTGTTTAGGGGAATATCCCTATAAACACCATTTACACTACCCTCTATTTCATAATAAATTGTTTCAGATATTAGTGTTGATCCGTCATCATTTACTGTAATGTCCTTGTTTGCCCATGGAATGGTGTAATCACCGTCTTCTGCAAATGAGACAGGAACCAGTAATATCATTAATAATAGTGAGATAATAATTACCTTTTTCATATTCATAATTATACCTCCTCGTTCAAAAATTTAGGGTTAAACACTTTTAACAATACCGTGTTTTAAAAAAAAAGAAAAATTTAATTTTATTTAATAAAATTAAAATTTAACGTTTGGTGCTGCTCTTGTACCTTCTTGAGCTTCGAAGAATTCTGATTTATCAAAATGGAAGATGCTTGCTACAAGACTGCTTGGGAATTGTTGACATAAGTTATTGTATTTGAGAACAGTGTCGTTGTAGAACTGTCTTGCATATGAAATCTTATCTTCTGTATCAGATAATTCTTGTTGTAATTCTATGAAGTTTTGATTAGCTTTTAAATCAGGATATGCTTCACTGATAGCAAATAAAGATTTAAGTGCTTCAGTAATGTTGTTGTTTGCTTCTGCAACTTCCTGAACTGTTGTTGCATTTGCCATACTTGCTCTTGCCTGAGTTACTTGATTAAATGTTTCTTTCTCATGGCCGGCGTAACCTTTTACGGTTTCAACTATATTAGGTATTAAATCGTTACGTCTTTGGAGTTGTACATCAATTTGGCTCCATGCATTTTCCACACGATTTCTACCGTTTACTAAGTCGTTATAATATTTAACAATTAATAATCCGATTATAACTATTATAGCTATTATAACAATTAATAAAATATTCATGAAGATTTCCTCCTACTCTTTTAATTTATTTACCAATTAATTTATAATATTAAATTAAAATATATATATACTTATTCTGAATATGATAAAAAGAAAATGGGGGTAAAATAATGAGTACATTCAAGGATTTGCAGTTGCTCTCTGACGCAGCATACTATGACAGGTGCAACTACGTTAACTACAACGTTGACAATGTTCTGGAGGAAACCGACAAGATAAAGGACGGAATCTATCATGCAAAGGCCGGAAGCAGGGATGTGCCATTATTTAAAATCCTCATGACAAACCAATGCAACAATGACTGTGCATACTGTACAAACTGTATAGAGCACAAGTACCAGAGAGCCCGTCTTAGTCCTGAAGCCCTTGCCAGAATATACATGAAATACTATGAAAGTAACATGGTTGAGGGACTCTTTCTCAGTTCAGGAATCATAAAGGATGCTGATACCACCATGGAGGAAATGATAGAGGCTGCACATATATTGAGAAACAAGTATTCATATAAAGGTTACATTCATCTGAAAATTATTCCAGGAGCAAGCAGGGATCACATTAAACATGCAATGCAACTGGCCGACAGGGTGAGTATTAACATCGAGGCCGCCACCAGGGACGGTTTAAGCGACCTGTCAAGTACGAAAAACTATGATAAGGACATACTGAAAAGACTTGACTGGATTGATAATCTTCACAGAAGGGATCATAGTCTTGCAAGCAGTGGACATACCACCCAGATTATTGTAGGTGCAAATGAGGAAAGTGATGAGGAAATATTAAAACAGGTTTATAACCTTACTAAGAAGTATGACGTGCTCTACAATTACTTCAGCAGTTTCACACCTGTCAAGGGTACGCCACTTGAAGGCCATGAGGCAAACAATCCGAAAAGAACAGGAAGACTTTACCAGACGGAATATCTTTTCACCCAGTATAACTATACCATGGATGATATCATACTCAATGACAACGGATTTCTGGACACAAGTACCGATCCAAAGTATACAATCGCATTGGAACATATGGAAGATTATCCATTAGACGTTAACACTGCAAAATATAAAGAATTAATACGAGTTCCGGGAATAGGATTAAAGACTGCCAGGAGAATAAGACACAAGCAGAGTTTAAATGAAAAAATAACTAGTTTAAAAGAGCTTCAAAAATTGGGTGCCAACATCAACAAGTGTAAGATATTCGTTAAGGTCGGCGGTTCTTATCAGAGCACCTTGATATAAAAAAAATAGATTATAACAGGTTACCATTTGTAACCCATTTTTTCCTTGGGTGATTGTTTTTTTAATAAACAATCTGGGATATAAAATTGTTAAATATTCTTATTTGTGATTACTCTTCAAAGAGTTTCCATATTTCAGGATACTTGTTTTTTATTGCAGCTTCCAGCAGTTCTGATGCTTCATTACTTATGCTGAATTCCGGAGTTGTTTTTTTAAGATAACGTAAACAGGCTGCACTTTTGGCTGACCATAAGCTGATTCTTGGATTTTTTTCAACTTCCTTTTTTATCTGTTCTACTTTATCATCGGATAATGAAAATGAAGGAACATTTTCAACAATATTTTTATTGATTGTTTTGGAATTATCCTCTGTTTTCTTATTTTTCTTTGGTTTTGATGGTTTTTTAATAAGGGCATCCAGTCCCCTGCCTAATGCATTGTCAGACATTGTCTATTCACCTTCTAAACTAATAATTTCTTTTGCAAGTTTTATGTAAGCCTTTGTTCCGGAACAGTCAGGGTCATATATTATGCAAGGTTTTCCGAAGCTTGGTGCTTCAGCCAGCTTGACGTTACGTGGAATTTTTTCCTTGAATATGTATTCTGTATCCTTGAAGAAATCCTTAACCGTTTTTGATACGTCCTTGGATAGTCTTGTTCTTCCATCATATAGCGTGATTAATATACCTTTTATAGGGCATGGACTTTTAAGTCTTGATTCCACCAGTTTGATTGTTTCTAGTAAGTCTGCCATTCCTTCGAGTGCATAGAATTCTGACTGTATCGGAATTATTACAGAATCCGTTGCCACAAGTGCATTTAATGTTAATATTCCAAGGGATGGTGGTGCATCTATGAATATATAGTCAAAACCCAATTCATATTCACTTAACTTTTCGTTTAGTATGTAAGGATATCCTATTTCCTTGCTTAATTCTATTTCTGCACCGCTTAATGAAATATTACTTGCAATTGCATATAGGTTTGGTATTTGTGTTTCCAGTACTGCTTCCTGGAATGAACATTTATCTGTAAGTAATGAGTATATTGTGTTTTCAACTTCGCTTTTCTGTATTCCAAGGCTTGTTGTAGCGTTTCCCTGTGGATCCATATCGATAACCAATACCGTTTTGTCTAATGTTGCCAGGGCTGCAGACAGGTTTACTGCCGTGGTTGTTTTACCACATCCACCTTTCTGATTTAAAATTGTTATAATCTCTGTCATTTGATTACTCCTGTTAAAATAAATATCAAGTATCTTATATTAGTATTTATTATAAGAAGTAATATTTATAAGTTATAATAGTAAAAGTAATTAGTTATAAGTTATAACTTAATATTTGAATAATAAAAAAAAACATGAAATAACTGGAAAAAAATTAGTTAAAAAAAAGAGGAATAATTAATGTTGAAAAAAACATTAATTAGAATTTTACACGTTTTGATACTTTGTATGGTAAAGGTAATTTTCTAAATGGTAATCCTTTAGATAATTCGTGAATTTCATCTGCTAACTGTTCAACAGTAACTTCTTCCTTAGTATCATCTACACGTCTATTGACTGTAATTGAATCGTTTTCAACTTCGTTATCTCCAACAACAATTGTGTATGGAACCCATTCCTTACCTGCATTTCTGATTTTCTTACCTACACGTTCTGGTGTATCATCAATATCAACCCTTACATTTAAGTCCCTGATTTGTTGATATACTTTTTCTGCATATTCCATGTGATTGTCTGTTACAGGTATAATTCTTACCTGTACCGGTGATAACCATAATGGTAATGATGGTTTGGAACCTTTGTCTGTTGATGTTTTTTCAAGTAAACTGCAGATTACTCTTTCTAAACTACCTGTTGGACTGCAGTGTAAGATTGTTGGATATTGTTGTTCTTCATTTTCATCAAGATATGTTATTCCGAATCTTCTTGCACTTTGAACATCCATTTGTACTGTTGGATTTTCTATTGGTCTTCCAAGCTCATCTATTGCTGCAAAGTCAACTTTAGCATTCCAGTAATGTTTCATTTTTGGAATTACTTCAAGCACTACAGGTTTTTTAATGTGGTTTTTAACTATGTCCTTTACCCAGTCTTCGTTTTCTGCAAGGAAGTCTTTTGTTACACGGAATGCTACTTCATAATGTACTTCAAGATCTTTTTCTGTTTGTGCACACATGTCAACCTGTTTTGCAAAGATTTCTTTGGCGTGTTCATCGTTTAAACATGCACTGTGGAAGTCAGGCATTGTGAATGCTCTTAGTCTTTTAAGACCAACAACTTCTCCCTGTCTTTCGAATCTGAAACTTAACTGTGAAAGTTCATAAATTCCTACAGGCATGTTTTTCCATGTTAGGAATGAGTCTGCCATGATTCTGAATGCACCGAAACAACATGCAAATCTTAACATTAATTCTCGGTGTTTTGTTTTTAATCTGTATTGTCTTTCACCGAATTTTTCTGCATGTTCCCTTATTGCATTATCTGATAAATCATACATTACAGGTGTGTCTACAGGCATTGCCCCTCTTTCTGTTACAAGACCGTATACGTAATCTCCAAGAAGATCTTTGACAAGTTTACCTTTTGGATACCATCTGATGTGTCCTACGTCTGATGAAGGTTCATTACTTGCTATTTCTTTTTCCTTCATGAGTTTTACATGAGGTGGCTGTTTACCTGTATCTTCATGGGAAACACCCTGTTCATGATTTACCAGTTGTTTTAGTGTTTTGTTTTGGTAATTATATTCGTCGACGTCATATTTTTGTCCGTCTTCTTCGAGTATGAAGAATTCTGAAGGTTCTGATTCAACTTTTTCTTCCTCAACTTCTTCCCCATCCTCTTCAGTTGTGATGGTTCTGGATAATTCTGATAAAGGATGTCCTTTACATGAGAGTTCGAAGGATTTGTACCATCCGAATGGTACTCTTAGAACTGCTTCGTTGTTGTCTATTAGTTCTGCTTCAATGCCTTTTAGAATTTTGGTTGCTACATTAGGGTTGGATAATGAAGAACTTAAGTGAGCATAAGGATAAATAACTATGTTATCTGCATTAACCTTATTTTGAACACTTAAAATTTCTTTAACAGCTTTTAAAACTATTAAATCAGGATTTTCTTCGTCTTCTTTTTCAACCGCGGTGAAAACAACTAGTGCATTGTCTACACCATTGGCTCTTTTTTCATCTTCAATATCTTCAGCCAATTTAGTTTTGCTTCTGGTTTTATAACGTAAATAGTCTGAATGTATCATTAACGTTCGCATTTTAAATTATTCCTCCAATAAAAATGGTTTTCAATAATCATTGTTAAAATTAAATATATTATAAGAAAATTCTATTCTTAATTCATTACTATCTTTATTATTCATATTATATTAAAATTAGTATAAAAAAAAGTGGAGAAAAAATTAACTTGCTGTTAATTTCAGTCCCATAATACCGACTATCACAAGAAACAAAAAGAAAAACTTCATCATGGATGTGGATTCGTTTAAAAACAATATACCCACTAAAACTGTACCTATGGCACCGATAGCTGTCCAGCAAGCATAAGCCGTTCCCAAAGGTATGCCTTTCATGGCCTGCTCCAGGAAAATCATACTCAAAACAAGAAATATTACTGTCAATACTGATGGAATGAGCTTGGTAAAACCCTCTGAAAACTTAAGTGGTACAGCCCACAATACTTCACATATTCCTGCAATAACCAGATAAATCCATGAGTTCA
>ODAI010228526.1_pt1 | contig 15389 bp, 9 predicted proteins | sample 1539321 | NCBI WGS metagenome assembly ODAI01 (sample SAMN02144231, study PRJEB22623) | gut metagenome | biome: sheep rumen | host: Ovis aries | place: New Zealand
CCGCAATTTCATCTTCGAGCAAGAGAGCGATTGGGCTTTCTTGTCCGAAGCCGTTGCGTCATTAGACTCGTCAGCGCAGAAAGAGTGGCAGCTGTGGAAGGACGCCTGGACTAAGTATATTCAGGTCCGCCTTAAACCGCAGCAGGACATTCGTTTCTGGGAGGACGAAGTGCTTGAGCATGTGCAATCCCGCCTGCTTGATTATCTCCGCGAACAGGAGAGCAAGAAGAACCATTTCTACGCGCTGACCGCTACTATATATGCCTTGCGTCAGACCGGCTATATCCGCCGTAAACTGACTGATAGCGCTATGAGGACATGGCTCAGCGACCATCTAACTATTGATTATACCTTGCGCCCCAACGCCTCGCAGTTCCAGCGTGCCATGAAGGAGCATGGTCGTTACACGCCGGAAGTGCGAAAGGCTGCTTTTTACCTAAAAGCGCTGGGTTTCCCGCCACTGAGAACTTAAGTATTCCTCAAAAGGCAAGTCCGAATAAAGGCGTCTAAACGAAGATAGATTTTGCGTTTGTTCGTTTTAGGATCGAAAGGTGCTTCTTTTTCTGGATGTTTGAGTTGTGCATTGTATCTGTCCGTCCAATATTTTAGAGTCGCTATTTCCTCTTGAGTGGGCGTAGCTCCATTATGTTCTTTGGCGTACGCCTCCGGCTTGGAAGGAAGAAGGATACGTTTTGTCTCGGCGCAGGCCTGTTTGAAAAGAAGTTGGTGTTCCAGTTCTTTGCCTTTAGCCGGTTTTTTCTTCCAGTTTCGAGGATTACAGATTTTGTACGATTCGGGTTTAGACATACCTTTAATTCGACCATTGTCGTCTCGATAGATTTTGCGACGAAAAATTGTCCCGTCATTAGTGAAAGCTCCGTGCAATTCGCGCACTGGAGCGATAAATTCTGTTCTTGCCATAGTTGAGTTGGGGTTTAATTGGGTTAGTACCTTAATAATATCTTAATAATATCTTAATAATCACCTAATAATAGCCTAATGTTATTGGGATGGTTGGTGATAAATGGATTATATTTGGCTGTGGCACTTTGGCACTCTGGCACTCTTGCTGTAACTTGTTTATTGCCAGTACGTTATGCGGATTTAAAGAGTGCCAAGAGTGCCAGAGTGTCATCCGACTTTTTGATAAAGGCCATATTTGACTTTGGTAACAAGTCCATTTTCTTGCCATGAATTATTCCAACGGATGGCGCTTCTTCGAGAAATGCCTTGACTTTTGGCTTCCTCAATCAATTTGTTCAACTGATACTCGTTTGGCAATTGGTTGTAAAGCACTTTTTGTTGGTCTAACGGCTTAATCTCTGGCACAAGCTCTTGACTCTCGCCATCAATCATTCGGTACGCCGCTGCCATGTGCAACAGCAACTTATTCCCAATCATCTCCGCCGTCTGATAATCTTCATCCGAGCACCTTAAATCTCCAATTTTCAATCTAAAATTTTCCATTCCCATCCGTAACGCAGTAAGGATGAGGGCTATTCGCTCAATCTGTATCGCCATCCTTACTACCGCCGAGTGAAAATTGTCTCCCAGCAGCCCAATCAGCGTCCCATACTCCGTTTCTAAGTGTTCGCCCAGTCGCGTCTTTTGCTCTTCCGTCAAGCTCCACTCGTGTTCGCCTTGCTTACTCAATCGCTCATAAACGCGTAGCAATTCTCGTCCCGCTTGCTGCGGCACAGCACTCTGTCCGCCGATTGTACTCACATACCGCTTGTCAAACGGATGCGTCTCGCGGATTACTAATGTCAGCAGTCGCGAGAAATATCCATTCTCCACGCTCGGAACTAATGCACGATACTGATTGAACGTGCCCGTAAGCAACATGCTCATCTTCGGACACTTAATCTCCGAAGCGCCTGTACAACGGTTGCGACTAATCGCCTCGTGCTCAGCAGCTTTGCGGAGTGCCGTGTTGTAATTCGCTGTGGCTGTCTTCCAGATGTCGGTAATGACGGAGCCTTCGCTCTCGTGCATATAGCCGCAACCACCACGTTCTTCCAATGCCTTGTACCATGCTGCTAACGTGCTGTCGCCGGCAATCAGCATCGGATACTGCTCATCCACGACGCGCACCATCTCAAGTGCCTGATTAGCAATACCTTTGCCGCTCGCGGAGGCAGCTAAGATAAACGCTTGCAAGTTTGCATAATAGCGCTTGCCGGTTGGACCATAGCGGAAATAGAGATTAGGAATACATGCGCTCGCACCTGTGAGCGTAGCCATCAGCAGAATGTCTTGCTCTTCCGGCGTGCAGGCCAATGATAACATGTTCCGTACGATTTGTGGCAGGTTTGACATGTTGAGATGTTCAACAATGCGGAGGTTAGCCTGTTCCTCGCTACTTAAGATTTTTTCCATAGTTCTAAAAGTTTATTGGTTAAAAAATAAATTACTTTTGGAGGCCTCAAGACTTTTAAAGCCTCTCTATATATAAGGTATTCTACTTGAGCTATGTACCGGCAAGCGTGTAAGCCGTGCGAGAGGTGTGCAACAGTAAAAACCTTGTAGCGCACTTATTGTCAATACTTTGCAAAAAGCTATGTCCATGCTGTTGCAAATTTGGAGAAGAAATTCTCTTGTGGTTTTGCGTGTAGTTTATGTTGTCCCGTTGAGATGAGATAAAGCGCGAAAACTTTAAAATTGCTACTTAAAAATAGCAAAAAAAACTTTTCTTTTTATTAAAAACTCTTGTTTTCCTAAAATATTTGCGTATGTCAAGAACAAGCCGTACCTTTGCGCCGCTTTTTATGCGCGTATCGTATCCCGCGTATATACGCGCGTGGTTTGGCACGGAATTTGTACAATTGAATTTAAGATACAAAAAAGATATGAAAAAGATTGAATTAATTAGTAGTGCTCAACTGACAGCCCTTTCTGTTGGTCTGTTGTTGGCTGTGTTCTGCACTATCGGAATGTCCTTCACTCCCGCCGATGAAGGAGATATAGTAGAACCGAATGATTCTACAGTTCTTGCCTCTCGTCCCGGTCCGAGACGGGCGCATGCTTCTGGGGGCAAATGCGGATCTGATACAAAAAGTAACGATTATGGTCGTGGAATTGCATATACAAAAGGAGGAGGAAAGGTCATTGTAGAAGATGCAAAACAAACTGCTGAAACCTCCGTGATTGATAAATATGGTTATAAGTCAGGAACTGATAATGAAGTAAATCCGACCGCAGCAACTTATTCTGGTACAGTAAATGGAAATTATTCTTATGTTCAATGGAAATGTAACGAGACAAATGCAACTTCAGGAACGGTTAATGCACATAAGCGTACTTTGAAATGGACTGCAACTCCGAGCGATGGCTATAAATTTGACGGATGGAGTACAACCGAAAGCGGAGATATTGATCCCAGTATTCCTAATCCGTATACATATACGATGACGATGGCCGCTGGCACGTATAATTCAAAAACAGGTTATGGAGATACAGATAATGGGCGTTTAACTACTCGTTTATATGCGCATTTTAGCAAGAAAGTAGTCGCTACAGTTACAATGCCCCAAACAGAGCATGGATCATTTACTTATTCATGCGTTGATGGAAACGGTAAAGTGAATACCACAACTCCTGGCTCTGTGATTACGGCAGAAGAAATAACTTTTGTCGCAACAGCTGCTTCAGGATACAAATTCTTTGGATGGTATACTCTTGACGGAACGGCAGAAGAGTATTTGTCACTATCTGCCACATACAAAAAGGCGTTCAGTGCCAATACGACTATCTATGCGAAATTTATCCCAACAAATGCTGCTACATTTGTGTTAAAAGGAACATCTCAGTATTATACAGATTTAGGAGCCGCTATTTCCGCTGCTGCTATTGCTACAGGCAATGCTAAAGTAATTGTACCGACAAGTAATGGTACTGTCTCTGCAGGAAACTATACTATTCCTATTGGAGTTACCTTGTTGTTACCGTACGATGATGCATACACGGTTAAAACAACTGATCCTAGTCATCCTTTGGCTGCTCCAGGAACTCCTTCTGTATATCGTAAGCTAACACTTGCAAGTGGTGTGCATATTACTGTACAAAATGGAGCAGCAATTAGTGTAAGCGCAATATCTCAAGCGAACCAACCTTATGGCGGATGTGTGTATGGGAAATATGGTCAAGTAGATATGAATACTGGCTCAAGTATCACACTTAATAATGGAGCCAACCTATATTGTTGGGGGTACATTACCGGAGCAGGAGAGATTACTGCCCAAAGTGGCTCCAAAGTATATGAAGATTTTCAAATTGCATGTTGGCGAGGAGGTACAGCAGGATCAAGTTCAAAATTTAGCAATAATAAAGTATTTCCACTAGCCCAATACTATATTCAAAATATTGAAGCTAAGTTACATTTGCAATCAGGAGCTTCGGAATATGTATGGACTGCAGTCAGTGCAAATAGTGACTCGCAGCGACCAAGTAGTGCTATACAATTGATAGGAAAGACAGCTGGACTGTTTCAAATAACCTCTGGTACTCTAACCAAATGGTATAATTATACTAACGATAGGCAAATGTACGAATTAGAAGGCGATATGAGTATTGCTTCAATGTCCATGACTTTTGCAAGTATAGTAACCATTAACTCCGCAAACTACGTGCTTCCTCTAACTAATAATATGGATATTACTATCAAGTCCGGCACAATGTCATGTAACCAGAAAGTTGCCATCTTACCGGGAGCAAAGGTGACAATCAATAAAGGAGCAAATGTTTCATTCGGCTCAAGTAGCGAATTATATGTGTATGACAAAGATGAATGGCCTGCAAATGGCGCTTCAGCTTTTAATTACAATCAAGTATCATTTAAGGCTGTTAATTATGTTGCAACATTAGGAAAAGCTCCTACATATCGTACTTATGCGAATATGAATGATGCGATTCTGATCGTAAATGGGACATTCACCACTGCTAGCGGACATTTTTATACCACAAATAGCAAGGCGGATATTTGCGGGACAGAGAGTGGTGGTAAAATTGTGTTTACGAAAGCTCCGCAATCAAACACAACAACGTACCAATGTACACAGAGTGGAACATCCGTTTCTGCTGTTTCTATTCCCATAACTCCAGCCCAACTGCATAATGCTTCTCAATGGTACACAGCACCATATACGGGAGATAATGCTTGTGAATACCTTGCCACAGCCGGTTCTGCTGCCAACACGACTATCACCTATGCCAACGGGCACTGGGGATGGATTGGGATTTGGAAAGACTATGACGGAACTATCCTCAAAGTAGCCAATACATGCCTGGAGTCTCAGTTGGCTGCAAATGCTCCGGCAGACCCTACACGCGATCCGGATAGCGATTGTGGAACCACCTATACTTTTAGCGGTTGGACGGCTTCAAGAGATGCTACTCTACAGGAGATTATATATACCGCTGAATATTCAAGCGATAGTCCAAAATATACCGTAACATGGAAGAATGCAGACGGCACTGTGCTTGAGACAGACGCTGATGTGCCTTGCGGATCTTTGTCTTCCTATGACGCAGTAGTTCCTACCAAGGCAGCTGATGCCCAATATACTTATACCTTTGATGGTTGGGCAACAGAAAAGGATGGTGCTAAGGTCTATGAAATCGGTGCTACGCCTAACGTAAGTGCTGATGTTACCTATTTTGCAACATTCACCCCAACCTTAAGGCAATATAATGTAACATTTAATTTGCAAGGGCATGGGGCTTCTATTGCTAAACAAACGTTGGATTATGGTAGTTTGGTAACTAAACCTGCTGACCCAACCGATGCGGATTATTCATTTGGCGGATGGTATAAAGAAGCAGAATGCACCAATGAATGGAATTTCTCAACAGATTATGTGCAAGGAACAACCGAACTGTTCGCTAAGTGGACTATGGATGGAGTTGGTCCTAAATTAGATATCGTCGGTTGGTCATCAAACTCCCTGACTCTTAATCTCAATGGTATCCCGGCTGCTGGATGGCCATACGTGATTAATGGTGTAACATACGACAAAACCGATCGTGCTGCAGACCGTACGCTCACTATTAAATATACTGCTAATGCGGATGATAAATATCTAATTACCGTGAAGGATAAAGATAATATAATCTATAGCCTTCATACCTATACCATCCCGCACGTATATGACGAAACGGCTGAACTGGCTAAGACAAATAGTCCAGCTCGCGTTATTGTAGTCAATAGCGGAACACTGAAGGTTACTGGTAATGTGACTATCGATGCTATCTACGTTCGTCCGGAAGCGGAGTTAATCGTAAATTCAGGTGTAACGCTGAACGTGAACAAACTCGTTCTGCGTACTACTCCATGGCAAGCTGCATCTCTGACTAATAATGGTACAATTACTGCTACTAATACCTATTACACACGTATTATCGCAGATAACTCTAAGTACTTCCAATTTGCAATACCATTGGAGTGTGATGTCAAGAATGTACGACTCTCTAATAACTCCAAGTGCACCTATAACACCTCTTGGATGCTCAAGAGTTATAATGAAAAATCTCGTGCTAATAATGGAGCTGTTAATTCTGAAACAAGTTCTAACTGGGATTTATTGACTCCTGACGGAGAAGGTCATGCAACTATCATGCCTTCTGTAGGATATGAGATGTTCTCTAATACGCCGTATTATCGCGAATACTACTTCCCGGTAGCGTTGCCTAAAACCGAGACGACTGAAGTCGGCGTGTCTTACCACTCTGGTGAAGCAGGACCAAATCATGCAGGTTGGAATTCACTTTGCTCACCGTTAATGGGTAGATATTCACAACCACAAAGCGATCCTTCAGAACGACTGAAGATTAGTGAACTTCAGCAAGACGGTTCCTATCAGCAAATTGCACCTGATATCATCTATCCGGCTGTACCGTTCTACTATCAGGCTTCTGATAATGGAAAAATCTATTTCACTAATAAGGCTATGTACTTCAATGCTCCGCGACGCGAATGGAATACCTATATCCCGACGCAGTGGATGCAACTTGCTATTCGTAACCTCAAGGGCGATAAACTCGATGAGACAAGTATCTATGCGCATCCCGAGAAATTCGCTCCTGAGTATGAGACTGGATACGATGTGGCTAAACAATCGCTCACAGGCGGAAAAGCCCTAATCTATTCCGAGTTGCCTTGCGGTAAGCTCGCCTTTGCCTCTGTGCCGGATAGCCTTGCTGAGCAACGCATACCATTGACCATTTATGCTGCAACTCAAGAGGAATATGTCTTCTCTTTGGCTGAGAATAATTACCTTGGACGTCTGCAACATGTCCTTTTGCACGATATGCAAAACGGATTTGTTACCGACCTGCTCGAACGCGATTATGCTACTGAAATTAAAGCAGGAACTAATGCCGGACGATTCTATATCCAATGCGTATTCGCTGCTGAAGCGCCTGCGGTTACTACAGGGGTTAATAGCATAGAGTCGAACGATGATGCTCCGCAAAAGATTATGTATAAAAATAAGGTATATATTATTTATCAAGGTCGCGTATATGACATGACGGGACGTCAGTGCGAACTACGATAAACAAGTCTGATTAAATAAAGGTACAAAATGCATAACCGACATAAACAATACGTCATTTTGACGATTGTCCTACTTGCGTGTGGAGCTAGTGTCTTCTTCGGTGTAAGAAACATACTGCATAGCAACGATGAGGTAACTACCTTTTCTGTCGGAGATTGGGAAGGCATAACACTTCCGCGCTATAACGGACCCACCGTTTATACCACTTCGCAGCGATCGATGGCAACGGTGACACTACCGATGACTTCCACGTCATCACGCTCACTCTTCCATCATAGTGTAGCACCATCCTACCGCGCAGCAGTAGCGACAACACAACAAGTACACACAAGTAACGCAACGTATAGAGTCTATCAGACATCGGACCAAGTAACTCGATACGTAGGTGCCGGCAATAGTACAAGCGGTTCTGCATCATTCGGAGCAACGAATGTGCAGCAGAGCACTACATCCGCATCCTTTAGTATGCCCACGCTTGAACTCATTACTTTGGGCGTGCGCACGCAAACGCTCGCGCTCAATAATATAAATATAGCAGCATCTTCGTCCTTACTCCTCGCTGATGCTTCTGTCGCACCGAACCGACGGGCTGTTGGACATAGAAGAGTCCCTGACTCTAAAGATCCGGGATCTGAAGAGGAGGTCGTTCAAGATTCAGAAGGATGGTGGTATTGGGATGGTGAAGGATGGGTTCCCGCCGAAGTGAATATTGAAGGTGGCAAAGTATATCGTTGGAATGGTTCAGGTTGGGTATATGTTCAAGACCAAGCCGATCCTGATGCTCCTATCGGCGATATCCCTTGGTTGATGATTCTGTTCGCTGCGGCTGCCTTTGGCGTATGTAAAGTTGTGAAAAAGAAAGAAAACATAAATGGCTAAACGTATAGTTATGAAATATATCTCGTTCGTGGTGGCGCTTACGTGCGTTTTACTATCTTCTGCATCGTCCGCTTTTGCTAAACAAGGGGACTCATGTAATGACCCGATTCCACTCGGTAAAGACTATTCCGCTACTATCTCTAAGACCGGAACTGTCTGGTACTCTGCCAATACCTTCGACCTGCCACTCGCTGTGTACTTTAAGACATCTACGCCTAATCAGCCACCTATCGTAGAGATGGATTTTACCTGTACCCCGGGTATTTATACCGACTCCATCCTGTGCTCGCTCTTCTGCAAAAAAACAGGTAGCGGAGGTATCGAATTTGATATGCCGCATAAACCCGAACTCAAAGTCACTACCCTTGATGACGGCTCCTTCGCCTACTATATCGCTATGGGTAAAACATACCGCGACCTGCTCCTACAAATGGGTATCGACTATAACGTAGTTGTCTATATCAAAGTGACTTATAAGTCCACCGGTACTATGACCATGACGCCCGATGCCTTCGGTAACTGTATGGATGGCGGTAAGTTCATGCACGTCGGAGACACCATTCGTGTCAACGCAAACGATGTATCGCGACATGTCATCATCCCCTATATCCAATGGATGGAGGACTCTATCCGCTATGTGTGGAACGGTACAGCACCGCTCCAACTCTCAGTCGCTACCGATTGCGATTTTGACCCGGATGACAACACCAACCCGCGCATCGCTAACTTTGAGGAATTGCAACCTAAGGATACCTTTAAACTTACAAGTGAACAACTTAAATACTATGTCAATGGAGGCGATTACTCGTCCGAGGCGGGTATGTTCTTCGCTAAATGGCATACTACGGGTACCGGAATACTCAAGATAGAACGCGTGCCGCAAGCTCCACCGCGCGGAGGGGCTACTCTCCTGCGCTATAACAGAGCTACTGACGTCACTCCGTCCGATACGCTCGTTAAAACATACGCTATTCCGTACACGTGGACAACGGATACTAAATTTACCACCCCTACTGACCACGTCTTTAAACTCTATGTCGGTACGGACCCTGATTTCTTGCCTCAGCAAGCGATTGCTTCCTACCAGTTCTTCCCGGGCAATGAAGGACACTGGCTCGGACTCTATGCCGCTCAGTTACAGCAACTTTGGACCAAAACGACAGAGCAATATCTCTATATCAAAATATGGTGCACTGCTAAAACGACCATCACACCGCTACGTTGGTACCCATCTTCTTGCATAGAAGACGGAACTACAATATACCTTCCGCCGAAAGATACTGCTCTAAAAGTCAATCGACGCGATGATCGTATATTCCGATTGCTCTATTCTCTCTGGAGAGATGGTAACATTACAGTTAAGTTTAGTGGTGCTACTTCAACAAATCCATGTTATGTCCTTATCGCGGACACCTGCAAGATTACCTCTAACCCCTCTGCTGCTAATGTCATTAGTACTACCGTTTTGCGCAATACAAATATCAAAACGATAACCGCTGAAACAATTGACTCATGGTCGTCACGTGTCATTGATGAAGACGGCTTTATCTATATGCGCATATACACCGATAAATCAGGAGGCGGTACCCTCACTCTTACTACTACCGCACCCGAAGAACATGACCCGTTACCTCCTGTATATCCCGCTGCCTCACTCTATGTCGCCTGCGGAGATAAAGACCAGTCCGGAGCACAAACAATATCCGTCAAAGTGGATAATGAACAAGACCTTGTCTTATACGATGCCGCCTCTAATCAGGTCGATGCGTGGCACCAGACACCCGCGGATACACCGCACTCCGTCAAACTACAATCCGGCAATTATACGCTGGTCGGAAGGACCGAAAAAGTGGAAATAGTAATAAAAAAATGATAAATTTTAAGTAAATATTTGCATAATTTAACTAAAAGTTGTAACTTTGCGCGGTTTTTGCGCGCACGTGCATACATGAGAGCAGAAAAAACATATGGATTGAGCGCTGTATCAACCCGGCTAATCGGGGTGACGGCTTTGCTGTGCGTACTCTTTATGCCTGCTTTTTCTTCGTATGCGCGCTCGCAGGCAATCGCGCTCGGTACGAATGTCAGTAACGCGCCTACAATCGTTATGCGCACAGATGCATTGGTAACGGATGGAGAGGAGAACTTCTTTGTCCTGCCTGTGGCTTATCTGCCGACAACGGTGTACTATCTGCCCGATACCGCTTTTGGACCGGTGCCGTATCTCATTGACTACGTGAGTGGTGATACACTGCTCTCTGAGATGACTTTTGAAGACTGCCACATGGCGTGGAAATGGGAGGTGAAGCCCGTAAACGATGAGGAAGAGCAACTTTATCTCCATTTTGCTACGCATGAGACTGCTTCTGCACTTATCATTCCTGCGTGCCTACCGGATGAGAAAACGCTGCCGGATACTGCCGTTTGCGTGGCGTATCAATGGGGTGATACCACCATCTATGACTCCGGTAAGTACACCCGCCATTTTGTTAATGCCTTTGGTTGCGATAGTGTTGTTACACAACTTGTTACTATCCTCCAACCGTCCGAATATACCGATAATGTGGTAGCATACGATAGCCTCAAGTGGATAAACGGCATCACGTATTACAAGAATATTTCCGGCCCTGTTTATACGACCAAGAATGTGGCAGGCTGTGACTCTATCATTACGCTCAATCTGACTATTAGACACCTGTGGAAGGATACAGTTCGTGCAACGGTTTGCCGGTCTGAACTGCCATACCAATGGAGAGGACAATCCTACACCCAATCGGATATATATTCAACAGATACCATCCTCGGTCCGGTGGAGGGTAAAGTATATCAGGATTCGCTTCATTCACTGATTCTGACGGTTAATCCTACCTTTGCTGTGGACACGTTTGTTACTATATGCGACTCGTCTTATACATGGCATGGACAAAAGTGCTTGACTTCCGGTGTTTATACCGATTCGCTCAAGAGTGTGGACGGGTGCGACTCCGTTATTCAACTCCATCTCATGCTTACGGACGAATGTTTCCCAAAAGAATATACCTGTATCGAAGCTCTGACCCGAATTGACGAGGCGATTATTATCAATCGTGCACTTGTGGAGGACTTCGAAGAAATGTCTATTCAGTGGATGTGCAATGATACACCTATCGATACCGATGTGGATCGCTTGTGGATGGCTAATCGCTCCGACGGCGAGTATAGCGCTTATCTCATTGCGCGCGACTGCGCCGGTTGTGACACGACTTGGCTCTGCCCGACGACCTACCAAAGTGCCATCAGTGATAGCGAAAAACGTGCGGTTGTATCAGTCCATCCGACTTATATAGACGCTGCTCAGCCCTATACCTACCTTACCGCTACTGCCGGTGCCGGACAATACTACCTCTATGGTCCTGCCGGTAAAGTGGTAGTGCGTGGCGAATATACGGGCAGTACAGGCGAACAGAAAATAATGGTACCGGCGATGCCCGGATTCTATGTGCTCATTTGTATGCCCGAGGGCGAAACGAATATGAAGCATGTAGTGCAAAAAATCAAATTAATCGTCTATTAATGAAACGCGGCTTGATTATCATATTGGTACTTGCTACAACGATGTCTGTCGTTGCTACTCCCTATAGACGCAATCTCCGCGATTTCTTTGCGGTGGAGGTGGGTGCCGGATATCAAGCCCTGCTCACTACCGGTAACGAACTCAAACCCGGTGAAGGAGCCGCCGTTAACCTCGGACTCGGATACCGATATGTGAACCGCCTGCTTGTTATCCACGTCGGTTTGGAGGGACAATTCGGCTATATGACTAACCGCGCCAATGCCTTTAGCGATAGTACGCGTATGATGCAAAACGGACTGGAAATAATGCGATATGGAGTTATGAACCAACGCCGCGAAGCTTACCGCATGGCTAATCTGGCTCTTCCTGTTGCTGCAGGATGCGACTTCGGACCTTTTTATTTCCTTGCCGGACTCAAACCCGCTATCGCCGTTTGGGGAGATGCCAAAGCCGAAGCGCATGTACAGGCCTGGTCTGATTACTACGGCGTATTACCCGGCTCGCAAACCGATATATTAGTCCAATCTAACGGCGGGGCATATGAGCAACTGAAATGGAGAGTCCAACTGCTTGCTCACCTCGAAATAGGCGGACCGATTAACCTGCCTGACAAAAATAACCAAAGCCTCCTGCGGCTCAAATGGGGCATATGGGCGGACTGCGGTATTTTGAACGCTTACAGACCCGGACAAAACCAGCCGGCGGCAACTATGCAGGCTCCCTATACCGATGCTACCCTCATGCCTACCGTTAAGTGCAACAGCGATATGACTTCCCGCACCCTCGCCGTGGGCGCTAAACTGACACTATTAGTCGGATTCAGACCGCATAAGACTTGCGTCTGTCTGAATTATTAAAATACAATTAAGATGATGAAAACAGTAATGAAAAAAACATTGTTCATAGTGCTCCTGCTGACAGCCTGCGTAAATTATATGTGGTCTGAAAACCCTTATTACTACGATGACTGTTGGTATGCTTCTATCCCTTTTACCTTCCCTCTGGAGCGTGAGATAAAGGACACCGTTTGGTACACCGCTACACTGGACGATATCAAGAGAGGCGTATCCGCTTCCTGGTATTCCGATGTGTCGGTGACAATCGATGTGTATGCTTTCTGTACTTCTAAAATTCCTTCTTTCTCACTCACCGTGGGACCTAACCAGTTGAGGGAAATGGAAGTGGAGAAAATCAATAAGAAAATTGAAGAAATGGGCGAAATGGCACAGATGATGGCGCAAACCCTTACACCGCATATCCGTATCTATCCCAATAACAAAGGTAAAGGTACCGTCTACTGCTATCCGTATGACCAAGGACCCGTTTCAACTTGCAATGATATTCTACCTGTATTCGCTAAAGCTGCTAATGTATGCTCCGCACCCAGTAATGTATATGTACTTACTCCTGAACGTATGTCATCCTATGGCCGGGGATTTATAGTATGGAAGCAGAAGAAAAATATGCCTGCTACTATCTATGTGACCAAAGATTCATGTAACGGTCCCGAAATAGGACGCTCTGTACTGAAAGATTCTATCTATGTCATGACTCTGGACTCTGTTGAAGTGAAGGCTGCTAAACAGGCAGGAAAGAACCTCTATATTCATGTCGAACATCCGGAGGATTATGTGGGACGAATTATCTACCACAATAATATCATCCGTAATGCGCAACTCATTGATACCACTTTCTGTCACGGTAAGCGCCTTGAACTGCGCGATACAGTATTACTGGAGACTACTGTTTATTCCAAAGACACCATGTGGACCGGTGGTGATACGCTCTCTTGGACTACTGTCAAACTGACGGTTGAACCGGTCGAACCGCAGTTTGATACACTGCGCCTCTCAGCATCTCAACTGCCTAAGTCCTATCGTAATATCTATATCCCTAAAGACGGCTGGGGAGACTACACCTCTACAATACGTAAAAAGAATACTTGTGACCAACTCTGGTATATCCACGTTCAACATCTCTACACCACGCAGCACGAGAGAATTGATACCGTCATTTGCCAAGGCAAAGGCTATGCCTTCGGTGATAAACTGTATTCAACCGATACAACCGCTGTCGATTCAGCATGGATAACCCCCGATATTTGGGCAGTTGATACCATTAAAGTAACCATCCAAGAATCGGATTTGGAGTATGATACCGTTATTGTCGCTCCAAGCAAGATAACAGCCGGTTATACTTATGCGCCGTATAATATCGTGCTCAACCAATATGGCGATACCCTCGTTACCGCTTCCCAAAAAGGACAATGCGACCGACGCATCTTAGTCACTGTCCTGAAAGGGGAAGAAATCATTACGGCATCGCCCTATCCGATCTTAACCCCAACCGCGGCAGGTAAGTACCTGAAGGAGGGGCAAATAGTTATAATTAGAAATGGAAACCGATACGATTTACTCGGACGAAAATATAATTAACTTAATTTATAAACAAATTAAAAAATCAACGTTTTAGTATGAAAAAGATTTTTACATTAATCGCCGCAACCATGATGGTTCTTCCTTTATTGGCGATTGGTAACAACTCTGGTAAGACTAAACTCGATGCTAAAGACTTCACGTGGGGAACGCCTATGACACAAGATGGCGGAACTGCTGCAGTTTGGTACGTGGTGGATCTCTCCCCGCTTTATGAGGAGGAGAACCCGGCGCTCAAACTCTATCTCACGAACGTCAACAGCGATGGAGATGCTACTGTAACGCTTAACGCTACCGTAGCCGGTCAAACAGAAACGAAGACGTACACGATTGGTGCTAAGCAGAGTAAAGAATGGTCTGCTAATGCTTCTACGCTTGTACGTATGAAACAAAAAGAGATTTACTTGACTCTTAAGACAAACAGAAAGGTACAATTGAGTGCAAAAGTGTTTGAAGCCGCTGACCTTAACGATCTTTGTAAAGAGGCGACTCCGCTTGATTGGACAAATGGATTTGAACGTAGCGTAGGCGACGTAGAGTGGTTCAAAGTGGACCTGACGAACGCTAAAGCACAGGACAAAGATGTGTGCGTCTCTATCACAAACAAAGGGACTAACACAATGAAACTCTACGCAGGTCAGTCTCTCGACTGCCCCTCCAGCGGTGTGACTACACGTGTGATTGAAGTCGCTGCAGGTGCTACTATTTACGACACCGTGCCGAACAGCATGATTAAAGCCGTTGCCGGTGACGAACTCTACGTTAGTATTGAGAATACCCAACGTATGTCGCTCAAAGCTGAGTACATCACACATCCTGCAACTCCTGTATTTACTACTGCCGACACATGGACTGATCTCCATGTAACCGATACAATAAAGAACATTCCTGCCGGTAAACACTACTATCGTATCAGCGTAGCTGAGATGAACAGTATTACTAAATACGAGCCCGAGTTTACCTTCCGTA
>ODAI012514332.1_pt1 | contig 15388 bp, 15 predicted proteins | sample 1539321 | NCBI WGS metagenome assembly ODAI01 (sample SAMN02144231, study PRJEB22623) | gut metagenome | biome: sheep rumen | host: Ovis aries | place: New Zealand
CAGGCTCTGAAGCCGCCACTTCCAAGGATTCAGCAGCTACATGCTCCGTCTCTTCAGCGTCGGTCTCCTCCGAGAGATCCTCAATCGGCAGAGTCGCTTCCTTCTCAGGCGAATCCTCCGTGGGTTCCTCTTCTTCGGGGGGGGTCTCTAAAGGCGCTTGTTCTTCCTGCGTTTCCTCCGGAAGCTCTTTTCCTGCTTGCGCAGGCTCATCCTGAACGATCTCCTGCTGCGTCTCAGCAAGCGTAAATGCGGCAATGGGAATCAGCCTGCCGCTGTCGCTGCGGGCAGATGAAGCTTTCAGCTCGTCCAGGAGATTTGCGGTCTCTTCTTCGGACAGGGGGCGCAAGGCTTTGAAACGGACATAGACCACCTGTACAGGATCAGCAGACTTCAGCGTCTCCTCTGTATCAAAAGTCAGGCGTGCCCAGTCCTCCGGATCGCCGGCGGATGAATCATCCAGCTGTGCGTACACGTTGGACTTGCCGGTGAATGTGCCGACTGTTTCCTTTCCGTCAGGCGCGCTATATGCTGCGGTGCCGTTCTCGACTGCGGCGTAGCCCTGGGTGAAAGGCGACGGAACCGGTTCTTCCTCGGAGGACACTTCGCCTTCCTCCGCCGAATCTTCCGTAGGCTCATCGGCAAGCTCTTCTGCGGATTCGGACAGCTCTGTCAGCTCCTGAATCGGTTCCTCTATGGGCTCAGAGGCAGGTTCCTCTGTTGACTCTTCCGTGGGCGTTTCTATGGGCGCGGGCGGAAGTGTATCTGCTGCCTCTGCAGGATCGTCCTGTACGGGCGGAATATCTCCCTCCGCGAATGCAGGGAAGCCCAGGCAGGAAATCAGTAGGCTTAGTGAGAGTAGCAAAGAAAGCAAGCGTTTCATAGGCAACTTCCTTTCATCCTGTTATTTCATCGAGGCTATTACGCTTTCGTCCTGATTGAAACGGGAACCACAGAAGGCAGAAAACCCATAGTATAAACGACACAATTGAGATCAGCAGAATTTCCGGAAGCGGTCATGAGTTTTCTCACAGCCGGTTACTCTTCAGACTTTCTTTTTTGGAAACCTGAGTTAGTTAATTTAACCATTTGAAAAGCGCTCTTTATTCCCAAATTCTTACTTCAAGCTCACAAGGTTTGTGAAATATTTTATGAATACGTTTTACCGAACGTATCAAATACATCGCTTGATCAAATGTCCCCTTCCCACTGTTAATGAGACAATTTGGTCTTTTTAAAGAAAAATGGACTCCTTCCGTATTTCCTTTATGCAAAAATCTGGCCAAAGCTACAAGTCTTGTATCAGCGTTTGAACAAAGTGTTCCGAAATTTGCTCCGCTATGGTCCTGGGTTTTTTGAACATAATTCATTCTGTTTTTAATTCTGTTTTCCGCTTCATCCGCTTTGATTTCTTCCGATTGGATCGTTGCACCGATAATGATCATCCTCGGATTATTTTGAAATATTGACTTTCTGTATGCAAATTGACACTCATCCCTCATAAGCGTCGTCACTTTTCCTCTGTCAATCACATCAACAGAAACAACATAATCTCCGATGGCATCATTTTTCTTTTTGCCAACTCCGGCATTCATAAAAACCATACCACCAATTAGAGCCGGGATAGAATAGAACTGTTCAAGTCCGCCATACCCCTGTTTATTCATCTCCTTAATTGCGGTTTGGATGCGTACAGATGCCCCCAAATAGAATAATCCATTCCCGATAGCTTTTATTTCTGTATTCATATTACGCATTGAAATTACATGAGGGAAAGTTTTTTTATCATTGATCAACAGATTGGACCCGCCGGAAATGATATAATAATCTTCATCCCCAATCTTCTTCAAAACATCCTGAAGCTCAGCCACAGACTCTGGAGAATACAGCACGCTGGCGGTACCGCCAATTTTCATTGTGGTCATTTTACTCAGATCAGCATTATATGTAATCATATTATTCCTTCTTATCAATCCGTCTGGCTGGAATGCCAGCATAAATCGAATGGGGTTCTGTGCTCTTTGTCAAAACGGAATTGGCCCCGACAACTGTTCCTTCGCCTAATTCGATATCGCCTAACACCTTGCAGCCAGCAAATAAAACACAGTTATTTCCTATTTTCGGCATTCGTCCATGATCGGAATCTCCAATATTTTTGCCTCCGATTGTAACCTGCTGGTAAATCCTGCAATTTTCCCCAATAACAACCCCAGCGCCGATCACGATTCCGTTTGGATGCGGCAATTCCAAGCCAGGCGCAATTTTCACATTTCCATTGACAAACAGCCCAAATCTCCTGATCAGTTTTGCCCGGATTCGACGGGCCTGAAAATAACTCAGCTTTCCAGTTTTCGAACTATACCATTGCAAATTTCTGAGCAGGTAATTCGCGTTTTTGCCAAAGACAAAGCTGGATAAAAAGAACCGTTTCGCCCAAGACGCCTTTTCCCCATATACTTCCTTTGCAAGGCAGATTTTCATTTCTTCTCTGTTCATTTCTTTCCGCCCTTTACACGTTTGATCAAACCATGCAAATCCGCTTTTCTCAATATCAGCGGCTCATACCAAACTATGTGATAATCCCGAAGGAATTTTAAATAAAATACCAGACCGCATACCAGATAGCTTCCAACCGAAGCAAACGCAGCGCCAATTTTTCCCATCATTGGAATCAGGATCAGATTCAGCGCTGCATTGGCAACCACGCTAATCGCAAGGATAATGAAATACAATTTCTGTTTTCCTTCAGCTATATACAAAGGGCCGATCAGCTTAAACAGCATCATCGCCGGAACCCCCAGGAAAATGATGCATGTCACGGAATAGGCGTCACTATATTCAACGCCGTAAAGGAAATTGATTACATACTGTCCCAGTAACAGAACGCCTGCCAGAATCACCAGAATAATAGCTGTGTTCACCTTGATGGACGTTACCACAGACTGAACAGAATTTTTCTTGGCAGTCCTGGCAAAAAGTACATTTTTAAACGCATCCGGAATCAGCCAGGCGTATTCAGCCAGCCCGATCCCCACCGTGTACAGACCGATCTCCGAATACGGAAGAAAGCGTTCCATCATCAGAACATCCAGCTTATAATTCAGCCTGTTCAGCACAGCCGCCATCATAGCGAATATGCCGAATTCGACAAGATACTTAAGGAATTCCATCCGAACAGAAAAGGGGTGCGGTCTGTACTTGATTTTCACCAGGTAGACCGCAATAAAAAGCACATCTTTAATGTACAGCAGGGCCAAGGCGGCAATCACGCTGGGCTGCAAGGTCAAGTAAATCAAAACAGTAGCCAGAAGATTGACCAGCAGGGCGACAATCTGCATTCTCTGACGGAATTTAATAAAATCCACCAAGGCGATCATCGCCAGCTGTTCAGACATGATCTGCATGGGGACGAGGAAAGAAGCCACAGCAATGGTTGCATTCTGCGTAACCAGCCCCACAACCGCCGCTACCGTTAAATAGACGATGAACTGCAATGTGAACGCGTCCAGGTACTTTTGCGCGCGGTTTTCCATTTCCTGTCTGGAACTATAGGGGTATGACTGATAAAAGCCCAAGTTGCCAATGATTGCAACCAGGGTCACAATATTCACGATATAGGAATACTGCCCCTTCAATTCCGGCCCGAGAAAACGGTTGATCAGGGAAGATGTGACGATGCCAGCTAATATGGAAACTACCTTATTAAAAACTGAGAACACATAGTCATTATCCAGCAGATGCAGCAGTTTTCGAAAGTATTTCATCATTTCTTTTCCTCCGCATCAAGTGCCTTCAGAAGAAATGCCAGCCCGTCCGCACGTCTCCTTGACAGTTTTTCGAGCACCATGTCACGATCCACTTTCTGCCCAAGTATTTCCTTCAGCGGACGCCCTTCTCCTGCCGTGAAGACCCTGTCAGACATGCCATATTCATCCAGAATCTCATATATTTTATGGTTGCTCCGGGCCATGGCAGCCAGCGGCTTCCCATTGAGGATGGCAAACAGAGTGCCGTGGAATGTACCCGAAACCACGCAGGCCGCGTTTTTCATCATAGAAAGAAAAGTATAAGGATCCCGCGGCACGCGAAGATCGCCCCAGTTCTGTTCGCCCATAATCACCAGTTTCAGGCCCGCTTCCCGCGCATACTGAAGAATGCTTTCTTTTTCCGCCTGTTGGATTCGATCATAATCATACACAAAAAGATAATCCTTTACCGATACAGGAGACTGAAGGGCAGTATAATCCTTTTCCTCCAGCAATACTGTCGGATCACAGCAAAGCGTGACCTCTTTATCCGGCAGCAGCTTCTGTATCTCCCGGACCGATGCCTTGTCCCTTACGCTGACCGCGCGCAAAGCCGCAACGTTATCCTGAAAGTGAGGCACTTCCAGCAAATCCTCCGCCTTGCTGTTGTTTACAGACGGCGCATAAGAAATCGTTTTGCTCAGATCCAACCCATCGCCCCAGAAGATGGGATATTTTTTCATCTGTGTCCGCTTGACATTCCAAATTTCATCGCTGCCTAAAATGAACGCGTCACAGCGTTTTTTTGCCTCTTCCAAGGGCATAATATGCAGCTGCTTGACTGCTTTCTGATAGCTCATAAATTCCCTGGTCAGGTACACAGCCAAGCCTGCATCTGCCTTTTTTAATGCGTTGATGATTTTCGCGACTGTCACCTTACCTGGTTTTCTGGTCTTTGTGTCAACTAAGTACGCTTGAAATCCATTTTTTTCCAATATAGTCTGTAAGGCATAGCTCTGCAAGAAGGAACCGCAGTTCAAACTATTGTATACCGTAATAATCCCAACCGTTTTCATAATTCACCCATCTTTTCAATACTATTGACGATATAAGGCGCCGAAGCCTTTGTTTTCGGGTGTACAACGCCCGGACTGCCCAGCACCAGCGCTCCATCCGGCACATCAAAGTTTACAAAAGTATTCGGGGCGATCATCACATCATTGCCGATGACAATCCCGCCCACCACAGTTGAATTTAAACCGATGTAAACATTATCCCCTATGATCGGAGTGCCGACTTTTCCTGTTTTCGTATTTCCAATTGTAACCCCCTTCATGATGGTACAATTGTCACCAATGACGCAGTTACCATTAAAAGTGATGCTGTAAGGGTGCAGGAAAAGCACTCCTTTCCCAAGCTTCACCGTCCAAGGCAATTCAAGGCTCATCCGTTTAAAAAGGAAATGATTGAAAAGCTTGACTGCCTGTTTTCCAATCCTGCCGGCTTCCTGGTATTTTCGGAAATAGAAAACCCTGCGAAAAACCCTGCTGGTGAGAAATGTCTTTACCAACGTCACTGTGTCCGTTCTGCCGCGCATACGGTAGAGGTCATATCTGATTGCTTTCATAATCTGTTTCATTTATTCCTTTTTAAAATCGAGTCAGCCAGAGCACAAGCATCCGGTACAAACGCATCACAACCATGATTTGATACGATTTTCGCCGGAACACCGGCCAAAGTCATATTGGATTCTTCAAAGCTCTTATTCACCACCGCGTTCGCGCCTACACAGATATTGGAGCCAAGCTGTATATGACCGAAAACCTTTGCGCCGGGCCCAAAGTATATTCTGTCGCCGCCATGGGGAGCATCCTTCTCTCCCGCATTTGCTCCGATATTCACCATAGCCTGAAGCTTGCAATTTGCCCCAAATCTTGCATTCCCGTTTACAATGACCGGTCCGATATGCGCGATACACAAGCCTGGACCAAAAACATTTATACCAACAAACCAACCCAGCTTCTCTGACAGTCTCTTCATTCTGAGCTTATAAAACAGACCCAGAATCTTTTTTGGCACACCATGACGGCAATTCGCGTTATATTCCATTTTGCGCAGCAGAACATTGAAGCTCCACTGCTTCCCGCAGGACCATTTGCGCAATCTCCCTGCTTCGGACTGAAAACGTGCGATCTCATCGCATTTCAAATAGTATTTATAGTCTTCTTTGGATGCGATCATGTCTAATACTCCCTAAATAATTAAGATCTTCTTTTGCTGAACCATTCAATCAAATAGCGGTGTTTATCCTCTGGACTCATATCTCGAGTTTCTACCAATTTTGAAGACATCTTCATTGAATATTCTTCAATAGTCTCGATTACTCTCGCCGGTACTCCAACAGCAACAGAACTGTCCGGAATGCTTTTAGTAACTACAGAATGCGCCCCTATCACACAATTATTTCCTATATTTACGCCTGGCAAAATGATTGACCCTATACCGATACATACATTATTACCAATATGGATTTCTCCAAAACAATCTAATTTGGGATTATTCATATTCTCTCGCAAAACCCAAACAGTTCCATCATGTGTTATCAATTTTGATTCGGAAATAATCCTTACATGATTTCCGATATGGATCAAATATGGCTCCGTTCCGAAACTCACATTAGGATAGATTTCACACCCTTCGCCAATATCAAATCCTTTTTTCTTTAATAACTCTGCGCGCTGACGAGGTGATGCACGAAGATATTTAATTTTTTCAAAAATCTTCATATGCTCTCCAATCCCTTTCATTTGATAGCATTGCTACCATGTGTTGTATTTTTTAAATGATTAATTACCCAATACTTAAAATATAGGATACGTAGTCTTCCACTTTGTATCATTCGATAATTCCATCTGTGTTCAGAACTCATAAGCATCTTTGGGATAACAAATTGACTTGCTTTCTGATATGTCGAGTAGGTACAAATCTGCCCAATAAATCTTTCAAATACCTTTCTGTTGGGGCTGATCTTAACAATCGACCTAATATATAGCATATAACCATCAATATATCGAATATAAAAGGCATCCATGATTCGCGCATTACAATGCATATTCTTTAATTGTAATTCAACATAAGCCCGAACATCTTCATAATCTGAAATATACTTCTCTTTAAAATTTCTTCCACGTCCGCTTGGACTCAAACGATAATTGTAAAGTGGATCATCAAGATAAAGGATATTTTGAGCATTCTTAATAATTGCGATAGATTGAAGAAGATCCTCACCTTTTTTGTCTCTAAATGCCGAATAATCAGTATCAACATCCAAAATGGAACGCTTGACGCATTTGCACCACATTACATTCAATCTGGATGTTGAGACAAAGCAAGCTACAAATTCTTCTTTATTAGTTTTATCAAAATAAGTATGATCTGGAAATATGCCTCTGTCTTCATAGACCTTTTTACCGTCATCAGTTACGCGACAGAATCGATATATTACCAAATCTACTGGCTTTTTATGCAGCTCTGAAGCCAATTTTGTAAGTAACCCTTTTTCCCAATAATCATCTGAGTCCAGAAAAAGGACATATTCTCCTCTGGCCCGCCTGATCCCGTATCGCCTGGTCAGCAACAGGCCTTCGTTTTCCTTGCTGTAATAGACGATTCTGGAATCTTTGGCGGCATACTCTTCACAGATTTCCGGGCTTTTATCCGTAGAACCGTCGTTGACGAGAACAAGCTCATAATCTTGAAAATCCTGAGCCAGAACAGACTCGATGCACTGCTTTAAATACTTTTCTACATTATAGACAGGGACCAAGATACTGAAAAACATTTCAACTCACCTTTTCTTTATTGTGATCCTTCTGACCAGCAGCGCAATCACAGAAACCATCAGTACCTGTCCCGGCACAAAGGCGAAGTAATTTCTGGTTGCGTTGATCAAAATGCAGGTAATCGTTCCGATAAAAGCGATGATAAATTTATTATTTGCCTTAGCTTCCGCTTTGGAAAGGAAAAATCCCGTCATTCCGAAAAAAGCCACAATACCCAGTACGCCAAAATTCAAGTAACTTTCCGCGATCTGGGAAAAACCCATCCCGCCTAAGACACTCCGAATATGCGCGGTGGCCTGCGTATGACTCAAAAAAGGAGTAATCAGATTAAACAGAGGCTGCCAATAAGAGCGTCCATACAGAAAACCCGTCGTCCCGTCCTCCATCAGCTCTAAGGTACGTACGCTTGTACGCAGCTGCATGCCCATTTCGGTAAAGGCTTCAACGGGATTAAACGAAATACTCCGAAGGTTCTGCGCAACCCCGATCACACGGAGCGTAGTGATGGACGGAATCAGAATAAATAAAATAAAACCCCCCATGAGCAGCATTTTGAAGCTGATTTTTCTCCCCATCAGCCCTTTCATCCCGATGACGGCCAGCAGAGAATACATAAACTCTCCCTTGTTGCCGTTCATCGCAAACAATATTACCTGCAGAAACCAGAGCAGCCAGCCGAACCAGCACTCTTTTATCGTTCCGGCCGCGGCCAAATAAATCGTGCCGACATAAAAGAGAATCAACATGTAGCTGTAGATACTGCTTGAACTCACGCGGCTCTGTCTGAATTGCTCATAAGTGGAAAACAGGCTCATACCGCCAGTAAGAATATTATAAACAAAATACAGAAATACAATAAGAATCATCAGGGTGCTAAACAAGCTGAGGCGTTTATTCACCAGTTGCGTCGATTCGCTGTAGTTTTTTCCTTCTTTCAAGGGATACTTATTTCTGGCAAACTGTTTAGCCGATTCATAACAGGATACCGCCAACACGGCATAAAGAACGACCCTGCTAAGGTAGGGACTCCACAGAAAGCGAAGCGTATAATCATGATAGTTCGATAAGCTCTCTCTTCCCAAAAACACGTAGCAGAGAAACAAGCCAAGCTGCGTAACAGCCGTGTACATCAGCAGCGCTGTGGAAAAAGTGATCCGATGCCGGTCTGTCTTCAGCTCACACCAAACAATTACCAACAAGACAAAAACTGAATAATAGGCGCAACCGGTTATAGATGAATAATTAAATATTATCATCATCAGAGTTGCCACAACAACGAGTAATATGATAAATGAGTATGGTTTCAGTTTCATCAAATAACCTCTATTTTTTATTCTATCCAAGGCCTTGAGAAGGACTATTTATTCAAAACATTTGTTACTTCTTGAAGCCATCTATTACATATGATATCCGTGCTATATCTATCCCTGATTGTCAGTGCATTCAATCCGAGTAAATCAGCATTTTTCTTATCTTTAATAACACTCCGAATCGCTTCAGTACATTTTTCAACATTTTGTACAGGAATCAGATATCCATTTATACCACTTTTAATAATATCTTTAGGACCTCCGCATGGACAATCTGTTGATATACATGTCAGGCCCATTGCCATCGCTTCCATAAGCGCATTTGGCATTCCTTCAAAATCACTGGATAAAACAAACAGCTCCGAATGGATGATTCTATCATGCAGATCGTTCACAGAGCCGGGAAAAACCACCCTATCGCCAACCCCCAATTCATTGCTCAATAAAACCAAGCGTTCTTTGAGGCTCCCTTCCCCATAAATGACGAGCTTATAATCCGCAAGTTCTTCTGCTGCCTTTGCAAAAGCCCTGATGAGCATTTCTTGGTTTTTTTGCGGCACTAACCTTCCGGCTGTTACGATTTCTTTCCTGCGCAATTCATTGGGCATACGATCCTTCACGAAAGGTACTTCTGCCACCGGATTGGGGATAACAGCCGATTTGCTTTTATATTTCTTATAATAATCGCTCGCGTCATTCGTTTGAAAAACAAATCCATCGGCTCGCCCCATCAGCCAACGGGAAATGATCTTTGTGATAGGTTTCCCTTGAAAATTTCTTGGATCATTTCTCTCAGATACGATGATCTTTGCTTTTGTTCGCCGAAGCGCCGGCATTACATATATGCACATAGGCACGCCCATAACGATATATGCATCTATCTGATTGTTCTGATCGAAAGATCTCAGCCGCTGTGTAATCTTCTGTCCCTTATATAATACTTCGAGCCGGACAAGATGAACGTTTTCGGCATCATACTGGTTTTTCTCTGATTCGCTCAGGGCTATAATACAGCCCTCATGGCCATTATCATTCAGCCATTTTGATAATGTAACTGCTACCCGCTGAGCGCCGCCATTCGTGAATGCGCTTATTATGATGCCTATCTTCATTTTGCAAACTTCCTTATCCTATTTCGCTGATGATTTTTTGATAATACGCATTTCTTCTTTTTTCAAGAACAGCATTATCATATTCCATCGCTTTTTGATAGTTTGTTTTTGCGTAGCTTGCCAAATCGGAATTGGCCAGCATTTCAATTGCTCTCGCCGTATCAGCAGGATCAGCGCGTTTAAAAACACATTCTTTTGCAATCAGCTCGGGGATACCTGCCGTGCGCGCGCCCAAGGCTGGACAGCCTCGGCTCATAGCTTCTATTACAGAACGAGGAAGCCCTTCCTGAAGGCTTGGCTGAATATAAATATCGCAGGCGTCAAGCGCATCCATGACGCCGCTCCGCGGCAGACTTCCCAGAAAAACAACACTGTCAAGAACACCGCACTCTTTCGCGATGGCTTTTAATCGGCCAGGGTCTCCATTTCCCGCCAAACGGTACTCTGCTTCAATTCCTTTTTCACGGAGAATCTTCATGGCCCGAATAACATACTCTTGCCCCTTGTATGCAACATCTATTGCTGCGGCAGTGAACAGAACGATCTTCTTATCTTTTTTTTGCTTTATCTTCTCTAACCTTTTCTCAAGAACGCCTTTCTCGCTGCAGTCAATAATGACATTTGAAGCATTGATGGATTCACATTTGCATGGATATCTGTTCTGAAGAAAATGCTCTGTCACATAAGAAGCATAATCAGCATTCTTTACGATATTCCTCATGATTAAATACGATGGCGCTGCTATGGGCTTTGACTTCCAATTATAATTCCAATAAGAATCCCATGTGCATCCAACAACCTCTACCAGATAAGGAATGCCAAGCTTTTTTCCAATGGATGCTGCTTTATAAGCAACGATGGAAGGAACACGTGCCACAACCAATTTGCATTCCTGGATTTTTTTTCTTATTTCCCCATCTCGCTTTCCAAGAGCAACTTCCTTTAGACTGTTTAGTTCCAGCGTTTCTTCAATGCAGTCCGTCGCGTCTTCATACGACTTTGGCAGCTCTTCCATCTTTATGTTGGATATTCTTGTGCAAAGCGTATTATTCTCAAATGCATTATGATAGCGTTCAAGCACTTTATGAAATGAATTGCTTGCAAATAATCTCCCATTCACCCGATACATTTTTGTTTCCGTTGCGATAAATATCTTCATTGGTGCGATCCCCTTATCATCGTTGTGATTTCACGATAATCGGCAGCTATTGCCTCTTTGTTCTTCTTCAAACAATCATCCACGAAATCACGGTCTCTTACGAGGTCATGAAACTTGTCAATCAAAATATGTTCAGTCAATTGATCGATCGGCAGCGCGTAATCAGAAAGCCCTATATCTTTCATGATTCCATCGCCTTTGTTTCCACCATACGTAATTGCTATTACTGGAACACCTTCCGTCAACGAAAAGATGACAGAATGAAAACGTGTGCCAACAAGAAAATCCATCATCCCATAGATAGATTTCATCTGCTTACAATTAAGCTCTAACGCAGAGAAGATATCAACTGTATGTCCCTTAGCACGGATGATTTCAGCTATTTCATTAATGCAGATAATATCTCTTTCATGATAATTCTCAGAAAAAACATGCTCGATCAGAACAGGGTGATAGTCGTTTTCTATTAACCATAGAATCAAATTGCTCACAGTTTTCTTGTAATTATCATATAACTCTTCTGCATTTTGTTTTCCCGGGAAACGATAAGGACGAACAGTAATTCCCACCATTTTTCCAGAGCGAAGCGCTATGCCTTTCCGCGAAAGAAATTCTCTGGCATCAAATTCATTATCTTTTTCCAGATACATAGCCAAATCGCGGCTTCGTATAGATTCAATACCGCAAGACTCTCTAAGAACCTGCTGCGATATGCTCTCTCTTGAATAAACAATCTGGCATTTGCTTAAGGTTTTTTGAACCATTTTCTTGGATGCGGAATCGGCGAAGGGGCCATAAGAATTCGGCATCACATAAACAGGAATTCCCATTGAAAGGGCAAGATTGATATGATAAAGGAAAAAATAAATTTTATATGTATCCGTAATTCCTCCATACGCGTGGAGAAATCCTCCGCCTTTTACGAAGGCTGCTTTCGCCTTTCTAAATGTATCAAACGTCTTTTTCTGTTCGTCAGAAAGCATCTTCGCAAATAGATTCCGCAATGGTTTCTTGCTGAATGGATAAGCTATAAACAAATCAGAAAGCGCCGACTTAGCCCATTTTAATTTTAAAGATGTGCCATATGACCGATTGTCTTCTCCTGAAATCGTATGCATCGAAGGATGCGGCAACAGATACGCCAGAGAATCAATTCCGATCGCTTTGGACTGTCTGCCGCATTCTTCCGTTGCAATCATTGAATAATGCCCCTGAAAGCCAGCCGCCTTTGCAAGTTCAACAGTTTCCCATATAAGCGCCTGGTCTCCCCTGTTTGTGTCATCACAACCAGGAAGAATCAAATATTCATCCATTCATTTATCAACTCCTATTTCATCAATTCATTTACAGTCTGTGTGACCACCTTCTTTTTATCAAACACTTTTTCCATGTGTTCTCTTCCAAATTTTCCCATTTCTTCTCTGTTATCCGCTTGAATCATCTTCTTCATAGCATCGTAAAGACTATCTGCATTCTTTGCCTCACAAAGATATCCGCTGATTCCATCAAGGACTGCCTCTTTGCAGCCTGGGATATTGCTTGTAATGACCGGCCGTCCACTGCTTGCACATTCAAGGTTGGTATTGGCCATACCCTCATGGTAAGAAGGCAGGACAAAACAATCGCAAGCAGCAATGAAGGGCTTTACATCTTCTTGATATCCGTGATATTTGAGCCATCCAACCTTCTCGTATTCTTCCAACTTCCCCTTATAATCTTCTTCAAACGGCCCCACAACATCCAGGAAACACTTTTCGCCTTCCCCTGTCAACTTCTTCATAGCTTCGAAGAGCTCATCGATTCCCTTTTCCTTCATAACACGGCCGACAAAGAGGAACTTGACAATGTCGTTATTCGGGTATGTCTGGTAAGCGTAGGTCTCTATATTTACGCCAGCCCCATTTAACACAACGGTCTTTTCCTTTTTGCAGCAGCCATAAGATAATAGTTCGTCTCTATTGCCGCTGTTTTCAAAAAAGATAACCTTTGCCTTCTTCAGCGCGAATTTGTAAAGGTTGACAACCACCGTCCTGACCAGTCCGGCATTTTCAAAAGCAGTGCCCAGTCCTGTGATATTCACTGCATACTGCTTGCCAGCCAATCGAGCAGCTATGCCGCCATAGATATTTGGCTTAATTGTGTAAGTGATGACAAGATCAGGATCCACCTCCTTCATCATCTTTCGATAATCCTTGAAGAGGCCTAAATCTGTCTTAGGATTGATCCCTCGACGGTCGATAGGAGTATCAATGAAAGTGCATCCCATCTTCTCAAAGGGGCGTACAAGATCCCCATCGGGGAGCGATATGTATATCTCATCGCCTCGGCTCAGCAGTTCCTCTATTAATTCTTTCCGGAATTTGTAGAGGCCTAGATCATAATTAGCAAGAATCAATATCTTCATTTTATCTTCCTCGCGGGTACACCAATATAGGTACCGGGTTCATCTATATCCTTAATCACTACGGCTCCCGCGCCAATCATGCATCCTCCGCAGATATTGATGTTATTGCTCACGATTGCTCCTGTTCCTATCCATGTTCCCTTTCCAACCACTACTGTCCCTGATAAATGAGCGCCGACAGAAACGTGGCAGTAATCATCCAAGATGCAATCATGGTCAACAGACGAGCTTGTGTTGATAATGCAGCCGTTTCCTATCCGCGCTCCAGGATTGATAACAGCTCCAGCCATGACCACTGATCCTATGCCTACCTCAACGCCTTCAGCTACTACGGCGCTTGGATGAATTAAAACAGGGAATGTTCTTGCTCTATTCCTCTCCATCAGCCTTTTTCTAATTTCTGCGTTCCCTACAGCAATAAACACATCCCCGTCAAGATCCGCAATCATCGAATCCGGACCAAGTATCGGATAGCGCGCACAGTTTTTTAGACTTGTATTATTATCTAAAAAGACGATGTCTTTATATCCATTTAATACTGCGATATCAGCGACAACTTTGCCATGACCGGAAGCGCCGATAATAATCAACTTTTTCATTTTTTCAGCACCTCTCCAGCGTTATCGCTCCCCATAAATTCTGTCATCGTGACAGACTCTCCCCCACTAATTCCTTCTCTCTTTAATACCGTTCTCAGTGTGTCCAGGATGATCTTCACATCACCTTTAAATGTGATATGATCAACGTACTTAACATCCCAGTCAAATTTTTCTTCCCAACTGATAGCATTTCGGCCGTGGACTTGGGCAAGTCCGGTAAAGCCTGGACGAACTTCATGCCGCCGAGCTTGGTGAGCATTATATCGAGGGAGATATTGAACCAATAGAGGTCTTGGACCAACAACAGCCATATCTCCTTTGATAATATTGATCAATTCTGGAAGTTCATCCAGAGATGTTGCTCGAAGCTTTTTCCCAAAAGCCGTTAACCTTTGCGCATCACTTTCTGGACCGCTTTGGCCTTCCTTTGGCGGTAACATTGTACGGAACTTATATAGCTTGAATATTTTCCCATTCCGTCCTGGTCTATCTTGAGTAAAGAAAACAGGAGAACCAAGCTTGGCACAAACAAGAATTGATATTATCAACAGGATGGGAAATAATACAATAATCGCTCCTGTGGCTAAAAAAGCATCCAAACCACGCTTAACAAATCTCTCATATGGGCCATAGGGAGTGTGAAGACTGTTATTATTGCAAACAGCTTCATAAATGCCCGCAATCACACCAACAGTCAGGGCTATAATAACGATCGAAAAGACAATCCAAAGTATTATCATCCGCATCCCTCTATTGCAACTGTCAAATTTGGAGCCATCATTGAAATAACGGTGATTCACAATATGTTATTTCTGTTTCAGCATTCCCAGAGTCGAACTGAGATATTTCCCTTATGCTGATAAATGGGGGAAAGCCAAGATGGCTTTCCCCCACTTGGTATCCAATTAATTAGTGGGTTTTCATCTCTCTCAGACTGGTGCAGTTCTTAAACGCACGAGCGCGAATTGTTACAATAGAATTCGGCAAATCGACAGATACGATAGACGAATTGCCCATGAAAGCTTCTTCACCAATTTCTACGATTGGCAAATTCTGGAACGTTGCAGGCACAACAACCGACGCCGTTTCCAGCAAGCACTTCGTTACAATCATACCGTTACCATCGTCCGTCAATTTGTACATAAAACTGCCATCAGTCAATTCAGTAATGACTGTTAATGTCACTTCATCGCTGGTTACGCTATTGCCCTGATCATCG
>ODAI013370978.1_pt1 | contig 15386 bp, 15 predicted proteins | sample 1539321 | NCBI WGS metagenome assembly ODAI01 (sample SAMN02144231, study PRJEB22623) | gut metagenome | biome: sheep rumen | host: Ovis aries | place: New Zealand
ATGGTCTTATTGGTCTTCGTCGAACTATACCATTACCGGTAACTTCTCAGCACCCCATGGTATGAGCATCACCGCCAAAATCTATAAAATAAGTTAAAGAGGCAGACTTGTTTTTGCACAATTCCTCGAAAACCGCTATATTTGCATTTCCAATATCTTAAAAGGCTGAAAAGCGTGAAAATATCAGAAGTGGTGAATGCCCTTGAAAAGTTCGCGCCTCTGCCCCTGCAGGAAGACTACGACAATGCCGGCCTGCAAGTGGGATTGACAGAGACGGAAGTGTCAGGGGCATTATTGTGTCTTGACGTGACAGAGGAAGTGGTGGACGAGGCACAGGAGAAAGGGTGCAACCTCATCGTTTCCCATCATCCCCTCATCTTCCGTCCCTTGAGATGCGTCTCCGACCGCAATATGGTGCAGCGTTGTGTGATGAAGGCCATCACCCGCGGCATCACCATCCTCTCTATGCACACCAATCTCGACAATGCCGAGGGGGGTGTCAACTACAAGATGGCGGAGAAGATGGGGCTCACAGACCTCAGTATGCTCGCCCCCAAGACTGTGGACGGCATGGTGGGGGGCAGCGGTGTGGTAGGCTGTCTGCCACAGCCCATGAGCGCGCGCGATTTCGTGGAGATGCTCAAACGTGTCTTCGGTGTGGCCTGCGTGCAGGCCAATGCCCTGCTTGAGCGCGACATCCGCAAGGTGGCGCTGTGTGGCGGGGCAGGGGCATTCCTGCTCGGCGATGCCTTGGCATCGGGTGCCGACGCCTTTGTCACCGGCGAGATGCACTACCATGAGTTTTTCGGCCATGAGCAGCAGATACAGATTTGTGTCATCGGCCACTACCAGAGTGAGCAATACACCCCAGAGATATTCCAGAAGATCATTGAGGAGCGGTGTCCCGGCGTCAGGTGTTGTCTGGCACAGACCCACACCAATCCCATCATCTATTTATAGAGACCCGGCGACTGTCGCCGTGACATACAAGTAAGCAACAGAAACCAATAAAGAAGTATGGCAAAGAAAGAACCCACAGAGATGACAGTGGAGGAGAAGCTGAAGGCGCTGTATAACCTTCAGACCACCCTGTCGCAGATTGACGAGAAACGGGCGCTCCGCGGCGAGTTGCCTCGTGAGGTGCAGGACATGGAGGATGAGATCGCCGGCTTGCAGACCCGTATTGAGAAGATAGAGAATGAGATAGAGGAGTTCCGCGCCGCTATCACGATGAAGAAAGGCGAGATAGCCGATGCACAGAGGCATGTGGACCACTATAAGGATCAGCTCAACGATGCCCGCAACAACCGCGAGTATGACATGCTGAGCAAGGAGATTGTCTTCCAGGAACTTGAGATTCAGCTTTGCGAGAAGAAGATCAAGGAAGCCCTTGCGAGAATAGAGGAGCGCCAGGCGCTTCTGCAGCAGAACCGTGAGCAGATGGCCGACCGCATGCAGGTGCTGGAGGAGAAGAAGGGCGAACTCGACTCTATCATGCAGGAGACCCGTGAGGAAGAGGAGAAACTGAAGGAGAAGGCCCGTCTGCTGGAGGCGAAGATTGAGGAGCGTCTGCTCACCAGTTTCAAGCGCATCAGGAAGAATGCCCGCAATGGTCTTGGCGTGGTGTATGTGGAACGTGACGCCTGCGGCGGCTGCTTCAACAAGATTCCGCCACAGCGCCAGCTCGACATCAAGATGCACAAGAAGATTATCGTCTGCGAATACTGCGGACGTATCCTTATCGACCCCGAGCTCGCCGGTGTGAAACCCGCCGAGACAGAGGAGAAGACCAAGAAAACAACGAGAAAAAGCGGCAGCAGGACTTCGAAGACCAAGGCTGAGAAGAGTGAGGAATAACCTCCACCCGCGCTTTTTATGATGCGCGCCGACGACTGGCATGAGAAAGGCCGGCCGTCGGCGCGTTTTTTTGTGATGAGAGCGTGGCGTCAGTTAAAAAAGATAAAACGCTTTGGCGTTTGCTGCTTTTTCCCTATATTTGTATGCTTTTTCGCAGATAGCTGATTTCAAGGGAAAACACCGATATATGTCTAACTAAAACAACATCTTATGAAAGACCTAAAAATGTACATCAACGGAAAGTTCGTTGAGAGTAAGTCAGGAAAATGGATCAATGTGCTCAACCCCTCTACCGAGGAAGTCATCAGCCGTCAGCCCGAAGGCACTGTCGAGGAGGTGGACGAGGCCCTCGACGCCGCTGCCGCCGCCCAGAAGGCATGGGCGAAGACACCGGCCATTGAGCGTGCGGCCTATCTGAAGAAGATGGCCGACGGCATCCGTGCCCGCCGCGACGAGTTCGTCGAGATTATCATGCGCGAGCAGGGCAAGACCCGCGGATGGGCTTCTGTGGAGGTGGATGTCACAGCCGACTATTTCGACTATATGGCCACCTTCGCCCGTTCTATCGAGGGCGAGATTATCCCCAGCGACCGCCGTGGCGAGACCATCATGCTCTTCAAGGAGCCCATCGGCGTGGTGGCAGGCATCCTTCCCTGGAACTTCCCCTTCTTCCTCATCGCCCGCAAGGCCGGTGCCGCCCTCATCACCGGTTGCACGATAGTCATCAAGCCTTCGCAGTTGACACCAGAGAACTGCTGTGAGTTCGCCCGTGTGGTTGACGCCACCGGCCTGCCCGCCGGCGTGTTCAACGTGGTCACCGGCAAGGGCTCCGTGGTGGGCAACGCGATGGCCGCCAGTCCCAAGATCGGCATCGTCAGTGTCACGGGCAGTGTGGGCGCAGGCGAGAGCATCATGAAGGCTGCCGCCGGCAACATCACCAAGGTGTCGCTCGAGTTGGGTGGCAAGGCTCCGGCCATCGTCTTCCCCGACGCCGACCTCGAGGCTGCGGCACAGTGGGTGGTCGACTCGCGCATCGGCAACAACGGCCAGATCTGCAACAACGCGGAGCGTGTGTATGTGCACAAGGACATCAAGAAGGAGTTCACCGACATTCTCGTACGCAAGATGGAAGCCGTGAAGGTGGGCGATCCCTGCCAGGACGACACCGTCGACATGGGACCGCTGGTGGAGCAGCGTGCCCTGGAGAGCGTGGAGGCCAAGGTGGCCAACGCCATCCGTCAGGGTGCCAAAGTGCTCTGCGGCGGAAAGAGAGTGGGAGAGAAGGGCTACTTCTATGCAGCTACCGTGCTCGACAATGTGGCTCAAGACTTTGACATCGTGCATGAGGAGACCTTCGGACCCGTGATTCCTCTTGTGGAGTTTGAGGATATCGACCAGGTCATCGCCTGGGCCAACGACGTGGAGTATGGCCTTGCCTCCTCAGTGTTCACCAAGAGCATCGATATCGCTGCCAAGGTGAGCCGCGAACTGGAATTCGGCGAGGTGTATATCAACCGCGAGCACTTCGAGGCCATGCAGGGATTCCACGCTGGCAAGAAGAAGAGCGGCATCGGCGGCGCCGACGGCAAACACGGCGTGGAGGAGTATCTCTCCACCAAGGTGGTCTATCTGGACACTCACTACGAGTAAGGCGATCTCTGCTCCAGTATTCCGGCATCCGGGAGGCGCTCTTGAGGCTTCCCGGATGCCTCGTTTTTAGGGGGATGGCAGCGTCATGGCATGGCGGAAGACGCTCTTGCTGAGGCTCTTCTTAAAATAGTTTTCTTTTTCTTTTGTTTTTTGCCCGAAAAAGTCTATCTTTGCTCGGAATGTGGGAATGTGCGGCCTGCCTGTCGCTTCGGCCGCGCGCAGCCCCCTTAATTTGTCAGACTACTAACTGGACTATTATGAAAAAATTTGTTGTCATTGCAGGTCTGCTGGCCTTTTCGGTGCTGGCACATGCGATTACGAGGAACAAACTGGTGACGTATGCCAGTTCGCTCGACGGACTGAAGAAGGAACAACTCAAGACCGCCGCCTATAATCTTATGAAAAAGCATACAGCGAAATCTTACGGCAGTGGGAAGGACGGCACGTGGTGGTGCTTCTATGAGACCGACCGCGTCCCTTCCACCAACGAATGTATCAACCGCTACAGTGCCCGTCAGTTTTATTTCACAAGCCAGAACGGCAAGGCGATCAGTGGCATGAATATCGAGCATTCTTTCCCGAAAAGTTGGTGGGGAGGAACTGAAAACAATGCCTATAAAGATTTGTTCAACCTCTATCCTTCCGACACGCAAGCCAACTCCACAAAGAGCAACTATCCGATGGGCGTGGTGGTGACTGTGAGTTCTGAAGAGGAAGGTTACGACAAGGTGGGCACAGGTGTCATCGACGGCGAGAGCGGCACACGGTGTTGGGAGCCGGGCGACAGATACAAAGGCGACTTCGCCAGGGCATACATGTATATGGCCACCACCTATCAGGACCTGACGTGGAGCGGAACGCAGGGCAAGCAGCAACTTCAAAGCGGCGCCTGGCCCACGCTGAAGAAATGGGCATATACCCTCTATCTGACATGGCTCAAGGCTGACCCCGTGGACAAGTTGGAGACCGACCGCAATGATGCCGTCTACAGCCTGCAGAACAACCGCAACCTGTTTGTGGACTATCCTTATCTGGCTGAGTATATCTGGGGCGACAGCATCAACGTGCCCTTCCACCCCGCCACCTCCATCACCACGGCATCGGACGATACGAGATACAACGGCGGCTCCGGCGGCCATGGCGGTGAAGAGGAGACCGGACCTGAGGCTCCCGTCTTCTCCCTCGATGGCGGCAATTATTATGACGCACAGACGGTGACCATCACCTGCTCCACACCCGGTGTGACCATCCTCTATACCACCGACGGCAGCGCGCCCGCCGACAACGGTGTGGTATACAATGGCGCCATCGAGGTGACGAAGACCACGACAATCAAGGCTGTGGCCGTGGACGACAAGGGCAAGGTGAGCGAGGTGACGACGGCTGTCTACGTGATAGGTTCGATGGAGGTAGGATTCAAGGAGACCTTCGACCTGTGTAGCGGCACCGGCGGCAACGACGGGAAGTTCTCGGGTTCCGTGGCCTCCAGCGCCCAGGACTTCAAGCCCGACAATGAGGGATGGACGGCTGCCAGCGTGATGGGCGGCAAAGAGTGCGCCCGCTTCGGCAGCAGCAGCAAGCAGGGTATTGTCACCACTCCTTCGTTCACTGTCAACGGCACCATGGTCTTCAGTTTCAAGGCTGCTCCGTGGGACAAGGACGGCAGCGACCTGAATCTGACGGTGAACGGCAATGCCACTCTGTCGGAGACCTCGCTGACCATGACGCAGGGTGAGTGGACCACCTACACGCTGACGCTCACCGGCAACGGCGACGTGACGGTCACCTTCACTCCCGCCAAACGCTTCTTCCTCGACGAGGTGTGCGCCTTCAGCGAGACTGTCGACATCTTGCTGGGCGACGTCAACAGGGACAAAGATATCAATGTGACGGATGTCATGCTGGTGGTCAAGTATATCCTCGGCAACCAAATGTCGGACTTCTATGAGGAGAACGCCGACCTGGACGGCGACGGCTCCATCAGCGTGACCGACGTGATGCTCATCGTGAAATACATCCTCGGTCAGTAGGAGAGTGAAAAACGTCGGGGGCATGTCGGCAGACACGCCCCCGACGTTTTTTCGTTTGTCACACTGATATTTTTGCGGTGCTTGGTCGTTTGGGTGTTTGGTCGTTTAGTCGTTTGGGTATTTAGGCATTATTATTGCGAGTCGTGGGGTAATGTGGTCTTGTATCCGTCAGTGACATTGGCTTTTTCGATATGTGTCTTCTCAAATCCAATAATTGAAATCAATGAGAAACTTAAATAGTGATATGAAGAACCACGAGATATTTATCAGCTATTCCAGAAAAGACTTGCAGCAAGTGATTTCCATCCGTGATGAGATCAAAGAGAAAATCGGTGCGGAGTCGTGGATAGACATCAAAGGAATAGAAAGCGGAGATCAGTTTATCAACAAGATTGTCGGTGCCATCGACAAAGCCAAGGTGGTGCTGTTTATGGTGTCGGAGGCTTCCATGAAGTCGGAGTATGCCCAAAGGGAGGTGATGTATGCCAAGAACAGCGGTAAGAAAGTCGTCCCTGTCATCTTGGACAACAGTCAGCTGCAAGGCTGGTTCCTTTTTCTGTTTGGTGTCGTGGACTATATCGACATCAACAACCCGAGGCAGAAGGACAAGTTCTTTGAGAATATGCGGGGCTGGCTCGGTCTGGCAGACAATGACGAGGGACCGGTGGACTTGTTTGATGTGGGCCTGCATTATTATCTGAAGCATGATTACCAGGTGGCACTTGACTGGCTGATGAGGGCCGCCAAGTATGAATATGCCGATGCCCAATACTACATAGGACTCTGCTATTGTTTCGGACATGGTGTTGACATCGACTATAAAAAGGCGAAGGAATGGCTGATGAAAGCCGCGTCGCAGAATCACGCTGACGCAGAAGAGAACATCGGCTTGCTCTACAAGCATGGACTGGGAGTAAAAAGGGATAGCAGGGAAGCGCTGAGATGGTATCGGAAGGCATGGGGGCATGGCAGTCTGTCCGCGCAATATGACATCGGCAAATGCTATTATTTTGGTCGGGGGGTCGACATCGACTACCAGGAGGCGGTGAGATGGTTTGCTATGGCTGCAGAGAATGGTCTTGCGAAGGCTATGGCGAGTCTGGGCTATTGCTATTTTGAGGGGGAGGGCGTCCCTGTCGACTACAAGAAAGCGCTTTATTGGTTTGAGAAGTCAGGGGGCTCTACTGCCTCTTATCATATCGGTTACTGCTACTACCATGGCTTGGGGGTGAAAAAGAACTACAAGAAAGCCGTCAGTTGGTTTGAGAAAGCCATCAAGACCAACCATGCGGCATCGGAATATTATTTGGGCCTTTGTTATTATTACGGATATGGCGTGAAACGGAATTTGTCTGCTGCCATAGTCCATTTCAGGAAGGCTGTGAAACAAGGGTATGAGGAGGCCCGCGAAATCCTTAAAGCCATCGACAAAGATGCGGGAGAGGTGCCTCCGGAGAAATTTACTATTTTATGATTATCACTTTATGATTATCATTTTATGGTTATCATTTTTTGATAATTATGAAAAAAGTGCGGACTTTTGTGTAGTTATTCTTACGGTTGTGCGTCTAAAGGGTAAAATCATCAGAACAGAACGGCAATGACAACAGCAGAAAAACAGTTTGCGCAGACGATTACAGAACACAAGAGTACCATCTACACTGTGTGCTACATGTTCTCCAAGGACTCCGACGAGGTGAATGACCTCTTCCAGGAGACGCTGGTCAACCTTTGGCGTGGGTTTGATGGCTTTGAGCATCGCAGCGACATCCGCACATGGATTTACCGCGTGGCCCTCAACACCTGTATCTCTCTCGACCGGAAACGCCGGCGGATGCCCGTCGTCTCCCTCACCATGGACATCAACTTGTTTGAGGACAACGATGCCGACACGAAGCAGGTGGACATGCTCCACCAACGCATCTCGAAATTGAAGCCATTCGACAGGGCCATCGTCCTGCTGTGGCTGGAGAACCTCTCCTACGAAGAGATCGGGCAGATTGTCGGCATCTCTGCCAAGAACGTCAGCGTCCGCCTGTTCAGGATCAAAGAGCAGTTGAAACAAATGTAGAACCCTTTAAAACCGTAAGAATCATGAACACCGAATTTGAAGATATGCGTGAGCAGTTGAACATCCTGAAGGAGAAGCTCCAGAGGCAGGCCATCGTCAACGACCAGATCTTCCGCCGCTCGATGAAGCGCAGCGTCTTAGGCATCAACCGCCGCTACACCGTCATCTCCATCCTTTGCCTCCTCATCATTCCCTATTCCTACTGGGCTTTCGTCGTGCTCAATGGAATGTCGATCTACTTCTTCATGGCCACCGCTCTCATGATGCTGTTCACCTTTGGCTACACAGTCTACAACGGGTGCCATCTCAACCGTCGGCTGATGGAGAAAGACATGGTGGAGGCCCGCTCGAAGGTGGCCCGCGCCAAGAAGCTCGACCAAGACTGGCTGAAGATAGGCATCCCGATGACTGTCGCCTGGCTCTCTTATTTCGTCTATGAGGAGTACCGCATCTTCGACGGAGGCGACTGGAAGATTCTCGCTGGCATCTGTGTGATCAGTGCTGCCGTGGGTGGTGCCATCGGAATGAAGATACACCTGAAGATACAAGACGAGTACGAGCAGATTCTCGACGAGATCGACGACTTCACCAAGGAGTCATAGCCTCGCCATGCGAACAACGCCAAGGGGGCGTGTCCAGACCGGACACGCCCCCTTGGCGTTGTTGTCAGAAAAAGTCGGGAGGGATACAGGTCAGTCGGCGTAGTAGGCGGCCCAGTCCACGAGGTCTTCTCTCACGTATCCCACCTTGCCCTTGATGCTGATCTTATACCATCCTTTGATTTTCCCGAGGCAGTCGAAGACGTAGTCGGGATAATCTTTGTCGGTGTCCTCCTCAGTGATTTGGGCGACGACGGCATATTTCGTCGACGGTCCCTTCCTCACGTTGAGGTTGCCTTTGACACCATCCTGGCGATATACGAATCCCTTTCCTTTCTCAGGAGTCCATATTTCCACACGGTAGCCTTTCTTGGGCACCTCCTCCTCCCAGTCCAGGGGGTTGGCGATGTAGGTGGTGGCTGTCTGCCGCATATAGCGGCCCACGAGCATACCCTCGCTGTTGACCACTACCTTCATGCTTTCCTTTTGAGCATAGGCGGTGAACATACCCATCATGGCGATAAGCAATAGCATAAATCTCTTCATAGTCTCTCTTTTTAAGTTAGTATTCGAAAACATCTGTTATATTAAATCTTGTCCGGATGGACGTTTGTCTCAAGAACAATAGGTGTCAGAGGCCGCGGGCCTTCCACACCATCTCCTTGGCGGCGTTGATTTCCTGGAATTTCTTCTCAGCCGCCTTGCGCACGTCGTCGCCCAGGGCCGACACGCGGTCGGGGTGGTGGGCGAGGGCGAGCTTGCGGTAGGCCTTCTTCAACTCTTCGTCGGAGGCATCAGGCGACACGCCGAGCACCTTATAGGCATCGTTGAGAGAGAGGCCGCTGCTTCCGCCGTAGTTGTTCCCGCCTCCGTAGTTGTTTCCTCCGCGGTTGTAGTTTCCGCTGAGGTGCAGCATCGAGTCGACGTCGCTGCGCTGTATCCTCATATATTGGGCCACCTCATAGAGGGCCCGCAGCTCTGCCTCGGGCACAGTGCCGTCGGCCTTGGCAATCTCTATGAGGAAGGCGACCAGCTGTAGGCGCTCACTGTAGCTGAGGTTGGCGGCAATCTGATAGCACACCTGCCTGATCTGGTTGCGGTATTGCATCGGACTGACGGCCTCCATGCGTTTCTGCTCCTCGAAGAGTCGCATGAGGATTTCGTTGCCCTGCTGTTCCGCCTCTGGTCCGAAATTGTTGCGGAGGAAGGCTCTCACGAATTCCATCTCGGAGTGCATCACCTTGCCGTCGGCCCTGATGATGTAGGAGGCCAGCAGCAGCATAGAGAAGAGGAAACTGTTGCGTTGTCCCTGTTCGTAGTTGCCGCCGGCTGTCTGTCCGCCAGCGTCGTTGCTGTCGCCATCAACGAGTGAGTCGATGATGCTTCCGATGAAAAAGCCGGCGAAACCACCGAGGGGTGGGGCCATCATAAATCCGAGTGCTCCGCCTATCCATTTGAATATACCCATCTCTTCTGAATGTATTTCGTTATGTCAAATATTTTCGTAGTTTGGAATCTCTTTTAAGAATAAATATTTTTGATGCTCATAGTCCATCTTGCAGCAATAGTGCTGCATGCCGTTGCTCACCATCAGATAGTCGACATGCAGGAGCATGTTGTAGACGGAGATCTGGTCGAACACCTTCTGGGTGAGGGCGATGGTGGGAGCCTTGTATTCGATGATCATCCGCGGCTCGGCCTGCATGCCATAGAGCACACTGTCGCAGCGGAGCCGTTTCTGGCCCACGGCGAGCTCCACCTCATTGGCCATCATCGAGGCAGGGTAGCCCAGATGCCCGGTGAGGTAGTGCACGAAATGCTGCCGCACCCATTCCTCGGGTGTCAGTGCGACATACTTGCGGCGCAAATCGTCGAAAATCATACTGCGTCCGGCAGTTTGCCTGATTTTTGTGGCGTATGGAGGCAGGTTGAGTCGATACATTTTATTATCTTTGCAACTGCAAAGATAGTGCAAACCGAATGCAATGCAAAATAAAAACGTAGTTTTATTTTCATTGCTGAGGCGCAGCCTATCTTCGGGCCCCGCCCAAAGAGGAGAATCTAGGAAAACTAGAAAATCTAGGAAAACTAGGAAATCTAGAAATTCTAGGAAAACTAGTAATCCTAGGAAAACTAAAAATCCTCGGGGCAGCTGCCCCTGAACCTCAAAACCGTTAGAAAATGGCTAACAAGCAGAACGTGGACGCGATCATGAGCGACCTCAAAGCCCGCAAGTTTAAGCCCGTCTATATCCTGATGGGCGAGGAACCTTATTATATAGACCGGATCTCGGACTATATAGAGAACCATGTGATGTCGCCCGAGGAGCGCGACTTCAACCAGACGGTGGTCTACGGTGTGGACACCCATGCCTCGCAGGTGGTTGACATGGCCCGCCGTTTCCCCATGATGTCGGAATATCAGGTGGTGATTGTGAAGGAGGCGCAGAATGTGAGAAACTGGGACAAACTGGAGAAATATCTGGAGAAGCCTCTCGAGACCACCATTCTCGTCATCTGCTACAAGCACGGCACGATGGACTCGAGGAAGAAGTTCATGAAACTGGCTGCCGCCAAGGGCGTGGTCTACCAGAGCGACCGCCTGCGTGAGAATGCCATTCCCGCTTTCGTCGACGACTATGTGAGGTCGAAGAATGGTCAGATAGACAACAAGTCGAAGCAGATGATAGCCGACTTCATCGGGTCGGACCTGTCGAGGATCACCTCTGAGATTGACAAGGTGCTCCTCTCGATGCCCGACAGCCAGAGGGTGATCACGCCCGAGGTGGTGGAGAAGGAGATAGGCATCAGCAAGGACTACAACATGTTTGAACTCCGCAGCGCCATCATCGACAGGGATATCTTGAAGGCCAACAGGATAGTAAAATATCTTGACAACAATCCCAAGACGGCTTCCATCTACGCTTTCCTGCCCGGATTGTTCAGCTTTTTCCAGAACCTGATGGTGGCTCACTACACCGACCGGTCGGAGAGGGGAGTGATGACCGCCCTCGGATATAAGTCGGAATGGTTTGTGAAAGACTATATGAAAGCCCTGCGGATGTTCAGCGCCATGAAGACAATGCAGATCATTCACCAAATTAGAGTCATCGACGGTAAAAGTAAGGGTATAGACAACCCCAACACCACCCCTGGAGACCTGTTGAAGGAGCTTGTCTACTTCATTTTGCACTGAAAAAGCACTGATTTCGGCCGAAAAACCGCTTTTTCGTGTCTAAAACGCACCAATTCCATGGTGCGTTTTTTTATGCCTAAGTGGCACGGGCACAAAAGATTTGGCTCGATTTCACCCTCTCAAAACTTCCATTTTCGGTCGGCGCTCGGGCTGTCGTGAGTAAAATTGAAAAAATGCCGTTTTTTCGAGTTTTTAGAGTTGCAAAACCAATCAATTTAGATTTTTTAACGTTTACAAATTTTAAGTTTCGGTCTGTAAATTAACAAGTGTTTAAATTTGTAAATGTAAATCAGTGGGAAATTTACAAAACAAAAGCATTGTTTTGGAATGTGAATATTTGAATTTAAAAATGTAAATGAATATTTATGCAAAGGTGAATATTTATTGTAAGTGATTAAAAACCAAGCATATATATTAAAATGATAAAGTAAATAACGAAGATATTTGCCATTTTTGTAAAATAAGCGTCAAAATGGTGGTTTTTGTGCTCCAAATCATAGTAATAAACCATTGAAACCCAATAATATAGTTTAAAATGATTAAAGTTTTTATAAGGTATGATTTCGTATAGTTTTTTCTTATTTTCTATCCGGTTTGAAAATGTGTTTTAGAAATGTAAAACTCCCCTGTATTTTACGTTTTAAGATTTCGAATTGTTTATTAAAAAAAATTATCAAATCGCTTGCATATATCGAGAAAAAGGTTTAACTTTGTAAAATCTTAGAGAAAATAGCTCTGAGAGGGCTATAGAGCGTATGAAAGATAGAATCAGACAGATCATGGAGTCACAGAAGATGACCCAGCAGAACTTCTCGCAGTTTCTCGGAATCTCTTCCGCGGCGCTCAGCAGCATCTTCAATGGCAGGACAAAGCCGACACTGAATATTGTCGAAGCCATCCATCGGAAGTTGCCTCAAGTGAACATGCTTTGGTTGCTCTATGGTGAGGGAGAGTCGCTCAGTCCCTCGACGGTGGGCGAAACCACTCAGCCAGAGCCTGTTGAGAGAAGACAGGGAGGTCTGCAGTTCGACTTCGAGGATGCGCCTCAGGAGCCAGTAAAAACCCCTTCGGTGCATGCACGCAGGACGGTGAAAGAGCTGGCGGACGTAGTGGAGACGATGAAAAATCCTGACAATGCGGTCAGGCATATCATAGAGATTAAGGTATACTACGACGATTTGACCTACGAGTCGTTCGTTCCAAAGAGACAGTAACACATATTCTATTAATATACATTTCCAATCAATCAATTATTTTTATTGGGCGTAGGCTTCGAGATTTAGCCTCATACGTCGATGTTTTCAACAACGGATAACATTTCTTCGGATTACGGGCTTCACTTCAAGGTGACAGCCCGTAGTTTTTTTTGTTTTTCTCGCTTCTTTCCTATGTCAGTTCAGGGTTTTTTACTACTTTTGTGGTATGATGAAAAAATATATGTTAGACTTGGAACTTGTGTCGGTAGAGCGGTTGGGCGACCGCTATGTGCTGATGCGTCTCACCTCTGGCGAGCCACTCCCCGACATGCTTCCTGGTCAGTTTGCCGAACTGCTTGTCGAGGGTTCGCCCTCTACTTTTCTCCGTCGCCCCATCTCTATTTGCTATGTCGACAGAGCCCTCAACGAGGTGTGGTTTCTCATCGCTATGGTCGGAAACGGCACTCGCCAATTGGGAAGCCTGCGAAGAGGCGGTTTTCTTAACTGCATCATACCCCTGGGCAATGGCTTTTCTATGCCCCGGTCAGCCTCTGAGCGAGTGCTGCTCATAGGTGGTGGAGTGGGGGTGGCTCCCCTGCTTTTCCTGGGCGACAGTCTGCGCCGGAGCGGTGTTGTTCCCACCTTCCTTTTGGGTGCACGCACAGCTTCCGACCTGGTGCTGCTCGATCGTTTTGAGGCTGTGGGCCGTGTGCTCCTCACCACGGAGGACGGTTCGGCCGGAGAGCAGGGATATGTCACCCAGCACAGTGTGCTCCAGGCGGAGGCGTTCGACCGCATCTGCACATGCGGTCCCAAACCCATGATGCTGGCCGTGGCACGTTATGCCAAGGCGCGCGGTATCGAGTGCGAGGTGTCGCTTGAGAACAAGATGGCTTGTGGCCTGGGAGCCTGCCTGTGCTGTGTGGAGAACACCGTGGCGGGACATGTGTGTGTATGTAAGGAGGGACCGGTGTTAAATATTAATCAATTGTTATGGCCCATCTAAGTGTAAAAATAAATGACATGGTTCTGAAGAACCCTGTCATGACAGCCTCCGGCACCTTCGGCTATGGACTGGAGTTTGCCGATTTCATCGACTTGAGTCAGCTTGGCGGCATCATCGTCAAGGGTACCACCCTTCATCCGCGTGAGGGCAACGCCTATCCGCGGATGGCAGAGACGTCGATGGGGATGCTCAACTGCGTAGGTCTGCAGAACAAGGGCGTCGACTATTTTTGCAGTCATATCTATCCTCAGGTGAAGGACCTCGGCACACACGTGATTGTCAACGTGAGCGGTTCGTCGCCCGACGACTATGCCGAGTGTGCGGCGCGCATCGACGCGCTGGAGCACATCCCTGCCATCGAGCTCAATATCTCGTGCCCCAATGTGCGGCAGGGAGGCATGGCTTTCGGGGTGACGGCATCAGGAGCCGCCTCGGTGGTGCGTGCCGTGCGTGAGCGCTATCACAAGACCCTTATCGTGAAACTCTCGCCCAATGTCACCGACATCGCCGAGATCGCCAGGGCCTGCGAGGCAGAGGGAGCAGACAGCGTGTCGCTCATCAATACGCTCATGGGCATGGCCGTCGACATTGAGAAGCGTGTGCCCCTGCTGAGTATCGGCACAGGAGGCCTCAGCGGGCCTGCAGTGATGCCTGTGGCCCTCCGCATGGTGTGGCAGGTGGCCAAGGCCGTGAAGATTCCTGTCATCGGTCTGGGCGGCATTTCCACCGCCGAGGATGCCATTGCTTTTCTCATGGTGGGTGCGACGGCCATCGAGGTTGGCACGGCCAATTTCATCGACCCTGCGGTGACGATGAAGATCCGCGACGGACTCGACAGTTGGCTCGACCGCCACGGCTGCGCTTCGGTACAGGAGATCATCGGTGTGATCAAGTGATGCGGGACACAAAAATTTGAGGGCGGCAACTCGCCGCCCTCAACCAACACAAAAACTAAACTAGACTTAACTAAATTAATTCGGATTTTCACAAACCCGTGTTAATCGCTTGCAAACATATTAAATTTTTCCCGATTTACCTTACTTTTTGTATGGTTCGGAACAAAATTTTTGAATTATTAACACTTTTGTGGAAGTAAAGTTGTCAAAAGTCATAATCTGACGGTTCTGGACATGAGTAAGTGGTCGAGCACGACCATGGCCGCCATGGCTTCTACGACGGGCACCGCACGTGGCAGCACGCAGGGGTCATGCCTCCCCTTGGCCTTGAAGGTGGTGGGAGCCCCTGTCAGGTCGACAGTGGCCTGCTCCTGCAGGATGGTGGCGACAGGTTTGAAGGCCACCCTGAAATAGATGTCCTCGCCGTTGCTCACACCGCCCTGGATGCCTCCGCTGTGGTTGGTGACGGTGCTGATGCGGCCTCCTTGTTCCACGAAGACGTCGTTGAGCTCGCTGCCGCGCCTGGTGGCGCATCCGAAGCCCTCGCCGTATTCGAATCCCTTGGCGGCGTTGATGCTGAGCATGGCACCGCCCAGGGCGGCATGCAGTTTGCCGAACTCCGGTTCGCCCAGTCCCGCGGGGCATCCGCTCACCACGCAGGTGATGATGCCACCGATAGTGTCGCCCTGCTCCTTCACCTCAAGGATGAGGTCGGCCATCTGCCGCGCCTTCTCCTCGTCGGGGCATCTCACGTCGTTGGTCTCCGTTTTCGACAGGTCGTAGAGGTGGTAGTCGCGGTCGAGCGCGATGTGCCCCACCTGCGAGGTGTAGGCCTTCACGGTGATGCCCTGCTGGGCGAGGACCATTTTTGCGAATGCCCCTCCTA
>ODAI012381421.1_pt1 | contig 15384 bp, 6 predicted proteins | sample 1539321 | NCBI WGS metagenome assembly ODAI01 (sample SAMN02144231, study PRJEB22623) | gut metagenome | biome: sheep rumen | host: Ovis aries | place: New Zealand
ACGAGCTCCGTCTCCCCAAGAGCGAGCAGATTCCCGGAGAACACTTCAAGAAGAACGACACCGTGAGGGCCATCATCAAGAGCGTGGAGATGAAGAACAACACCACTCCCTACATCGTGCTCTCAAGGACTTCGAACGAGTTCCTGATGAAGCTCTTCGAGCAGGAAGTTCCCGAAATCTACGACGGCCTCATCACCATCAAGAAGGTTGTCCGCGTCCCCGGAGAGAGGGCCAAGGTCGCAGTCGAATCCTATGACGACAGGATCGACCCCATCGGAGCCTGCATCGGTGTGAAGGGTTCCAGGATCATGGGTATAGTGAGGGAACTCCGCAACGAGAACATCGACGTCCTCCAGTGGACTTCCAACACCCAGCTCCTCATCCAGAGGGCCCTGAATCCCGCCAAGATCTCATCCATCGACCTGGGAACATCCCCCGAGGACAAGATCAAGGTATTCATGCTTCCCGAGGAAGTGAAGAAGGGTATCGGCAAGGGCGGATGCAACATCAAGCTCGCCAGCCTTCTCGTCGGCAGGGAAATCGAAGTATGGCGTGAAGTTCCCAAGTCCGACAACGACAACGACGATGAGGAAGACGTGCTTCTCGACGAGTTCTCCAACGAAATCGAACCCTGGATCATCGAAAGGCTCCAGTCGATCGGTTGCGACACCGCCAAGAGCGTGCTCGCCCTTGATCCCCAGGACATCGCCAACAGGGCCGATCTCGAGGACGAGACAGTCGCCGAGGTCATGGATATCCTGAGAGCCGAGTTCGAGGAGTAGTTTCCCTCCGGAGGGGAACATCCCCCTGTCCCCGGACGGGGAACGGGGCCGGTGGAAGACCGGATTTTTGAAGAAAACAATTTAAGGGGTTAATATGGCAGAAATCAGAATAAACAAACTAACCAAGAGGTTCAATATCGGACTGCAGACACTCGTGGACTTTCTCAACAGCCAGGGTGCCGAGCTCGACATGAACCCTAACCAGAAAATTTCCGAAGAATACGTACCTCTTCTCGAAAAGAAATTCGGTGAAGACCTCAAGGCAGCCCAGGAGGCGAACCAGAAGGCCATCACCATGAAGGCCATAATCGAGAAGAACAACCGCCGCCCCGGTGACGACGGTGAAGATGAGGAGTACGAAGCCGAAAAGGAGACGATCATCAAGACCAACACCCTCACATCTGGCCCCGCACCCAAGGAAGAAGCTCCGACAGAAGAGTCCGCTCCCCAGTGGGATGACGACGATATGGACGACGAGCCCTTCGACGAGAGCGAGATAGAGGAAGCCGAAAGGCAGGCCCGTCTCGAAGCGGAAGAAAGGGAAAGGAAGGAGCGCGAAGAACGCGAACAGCGTGAGGCGGCCAAAAGAGCAGCAGCTGAAGAGGCTGCAAGGAAGGCGGCGGAAGAAGCTGCCGCAAAGAGCGAACCCGCGACCGAACCCGCCCCCGCTCCGGAAGAAGAGCCCGTCAAGAAAGAATCCCCCGCTGAGGAGAAACCCGCTGAGAGTGCACCTGTCAAAGAAGAGCCCAAGACCGCTCCAACCCCTTCGGTCGGAAAGGGCGAAAAAGAACAGGACGTTCCCGGTGGACTCAAGATCGTCGGAAAGGTTGACCTCTCCCAGTTCGAAGCTCCGAAGAAGAAGAAAAAGAGGGAAAGGATTTCCAAGGAAGGAAGCCAGAAGGTTGACGTGAACAAGGTCGACGCTTCAGACTCGAAGAAGGGAAAGAAGGACAAGGACAAAGACAGGAACGGACAGGGCAAGAACGGCCAGAACGGCCAGCAGAACGCCAAGGACGGCGGAAAGCGCAAACGTGACCGCGACCGTTTCAAACCCCAGATGACGGAGGCCGAGGAGGAAGAGATGCAGAAGGAAATCCAGAAGCAGGTCAAAGAGACCTACGCCAGGATGAACGAAAGCAAGAAGAGCAACTTCGGAGCCAAGTACCGCAAGGAAAAGAGGGAAGCCGCCGCCAACAAGATGATGGAGGAGCAGATGGAGGAGATGGAGGAGAAGAAGGTCCTCAAAGTGACCGAATTCGTCACCGTCAACGACCTCGCCACCCTCATGAACAACACTCCCGTCAACAAGGTCATCACGGCCTGCTTCAACTTGGGTCTCATGGTATCCATCAACCAGAGGCTCGACGCCGAAGCTCTGGTCCTCGTCGCGGAAGAGTTCGGATACAAGGTTGAATTCGTCACAGCGGAACTCACCCATGAAATAGACCAGGAGAATGAAATCGAGGAGTCCGAGGACGATCTCGTCGAAAGACCTCCAGTGATCACTGTCATGGGACACGTCGACCATGGTAAGACTTCCCTCCTCGACTACATAAGGAAGACCAACGTCATCGCCGGAGAGGCCGGAGGTATCACTCAGCACATCGGTGCATATCACGTGGAACTCCCCGACGGAAGGAAGATCACCTTCCTCGATACCCCTGGACACGAGGCCTTCACCGCCATGAGGGCGAGGGGTGCGCAGCTCACCGACCTGGCGATCATCATCATCGCAGCCGATGACGCCGTGATGCCCCAGACAGTTGAGGCTATCAACCACGCACAGGCTGCAGGAGTCCCGATGGTATTCGCGATCAACAAGATAGACAAGCCCGGCGCTCAGCCCGAGAAGATCTACCAGCAGCTCGCCCAGATGAACATCCTCACCGAGGCATGGGGAGGAAAATACCAGTGCCAGGAGATCTCAGCGAAGAAGGGAATCAATGTCGACAAACTCCTCGAGAAAGTTCTTCTCGAGACCGACATGATGGAACTCAAGGCCAATCCCAAGCGTTTGGGAACAGGTGCCGTCATAGAGTCCTCCCTCGACAAGGGTAGAGGATATCTCGCCACCATCCTCGTCCAAAACGGAACAGTCCACAAGGGCGACATGATGATCAGCGGAAGCTATTACGGAAGGGTCAAGTCGATGTTCAACGAAAGAGGTCAGCTCATCAAGGAAGCCGGTCCTTCCACTCCCGTATCCATCCTCGGTCTGAACGGTGCACCTTCAGCAGGTGAGAAGTTCAACATCATGACCGACGAAAGGGAGGCCAAGGCCATCGCCAACAAGAGGGAGCAGCTTCTCCGTATCCAGGGCATCAAGACCCAGAAGCACATGACCCTCGAGGAAATCGGACGAAGGATCGCCATCGGAAACTTCAAGGAACTCAACGTCATCGTCAAGGGAGACGTGGACGGTTCCGTCGAGGCTCTCTCCGATTCCCTCATCAAGCTATCGACCGAACAGGTCAGGGTCAACGTCATCCACAAGGCTGTCGGAGCCATTTCCGAGTCCGATGTGATCCTTGCAGAGGCCTCGGATGCCGTTATCATCGGTTTCCAGGTCCGTCCTTCCACCGACGCCAGGAAGACTGCTGACGAGCAGGGTATCGAGATCCGTCTCTATTCAGTCATCTATGATGCGATCAACGATGTCAAGGACGGTATCGAGGGTATGCTCGAGCCTATCAAGAAGGAGGAGATCACCGGAACCGCAGAGGTCAAGCAGACCTTCAAGATTTCCAAGGTAGGAACGATCGCCGGTTGCCTCGTACGTGACGGAAAGATCGCCAAGACGTCCCAGTGCCGCCTTATCCGTGACGGTATCGTGGTCTACACCGGTGACATCGCATCCCTCAAGAGGAACAAGGACGACGCCAAGGAAGTTTCTGCCGGAATGGAGTGCGGTATCGGTATCGAGAAGTTCAACGACATCAAGGTCGGTGACATGATCGAGGCCTTCGTAATAACCGAGATCAAGCAGACGCTCGATTAGCAAACAATCATATGAATACATTCCTCAAATTGACGGCAACCATCCTGACCATAGGTTCGGTTGCCGTTTCTTGCACTCAGAAGTGGCAGGAAGAAGCAAAGGACGGGTACAATCTCGTTACACAGAAAAGCGGGCAGTCCCTTGGTTACAGTCCCGCTTCAGGTGTGACCATCATCACCAAAGGTGGCTATGCCTTCAAGGACCTGAATCGTAACGGCAAACTGGATGTCTACGAAGACTGGCGCAAGGACCCGGTTGTCCGTGCCAAGGATCTGGCTTCCAAGCTCTCCATTGAGGAGATTGCCGGCATGATGCTTTACAGCGGCCATCAGACGATAAATGGACCTGAAATCACCGATGCCCAGCGCAAATTCCTCAAGGAAGACAACTTGCGTGCGGTACTGATGACACGGGTCTCATCTTCTGCAGATGCAGCCAGATGGAACAATAACGTCCAGGCTTTCGTCGAAGCTATAGGTCATGGAATCCCGGCAAACAACTCTTCCGATCCAAGACATGGTGCCAGGGCGACTGCAGAATTCGATGCCGGCAATGGCGGCTCTATTTCTATGTGGCCTTCGAGTCTTGGAATGGCTGCAACCTTCGATCCCGGCCTGGTCGAAGAATTCGGTCGTATAGCTTCCAAGGAATATCGTGCCCTAGGCATCGCCACAGCCCTTTCCCCTCAGATCGACCTCGCGACGGAGCCGCGTTGGAGCCGCTTCAACGGTACTTTTGGAGAGGATCCAGAGCTTGACATCGACATGGCGCGGGCATATGTAGACGGCTTCCAGACCTCGGAAGGAGAAGCCGAAATCGGTGGAGGATGGGGTTATGAGTCAGTCAACGCCATGATAAAGCATTGGCCATCAGGAGGACCGGAAGAAGGTGGACGCGATGCTCACTACAGCTATGGAAAGTACGCAGTCTATCCAGGGAATAATTTTGCCACGCAGATCCGTCCTTTCACCGAGGGTGCCTTGAAACTCGCAGGCAAGACTGGCATGGCTTCAGCCGTCATGCCTTACTACACCATTTCCTGGAACCAGGATCCTTCGGGAGCCAATGCAGGAAACAGCTACAACAAATACATAATCACCGATCTTCTCCGTGACACTTATGGCTTCGAAGGGGTAGTCTGCACAGACTGGAACATAACCAAGGATTATGCACATGTCGAGGGCTTTGAGGGGAAGTGCTGGGGGATGGAGACCCTCACCGAGTCCGAGCGTCACTTCAAAGTCATTGAGGCCGGGGTCGACCAGTTCGGAGGCAACAATGAGAAGGGCCCTGTCCTCGACGCTTACAATATGTGGGTCGAGAAATATGGAGAGGCCAGTGCCCGGGAGCGTTTCGAGACATCGGCCGTACGTCTTCTCCTCAACAGTTTCCGCACCGGCCTGTTTGAGAATCCATACCTGGATCCCGCCGAGACTGAGAAGGTCGTAGGGAACCCTGAATTCATGGCTGCCGGTTACCAGGCTCAGCTCAAGTCCATTGTAATGCTGAAGAACCATGGTAACGTCCTGCCGCAGAAGAACAGGCTCAAGGTATATATTCCCAAGTACTACGAGGAGGCCCGTCGAGGCATGTTCGGCGGTCAGGCCGCCCAGGGACGCTGGGTCGATCCGGTTGCGGATGCAATGGTGGACAAGTATTATGAGAAGGTAGATAATCCCAGGGAGGCTGATTTCGCGATAGTTTTCATCAATGCTCCGGCTTCCGGCAGCGGTTACAGTGTGGCTGACCGTGAAAAGGGTGGCAACGGCTACGTCCCGATCAGTCTCCAGTACGAAGATTACACAGCCGAATACGCTCGTGAAACCAGCATTGCAGGAGGTGATCCTCTCGAGGCTTTTACTAACCGCTCCTACAAAGGGAAGACAGTTTCTACTCCCAACAAGTCCCACATGCAGCTTGTGCGTGACACTCGCAAGGCCATGGGTGACAAACCGGTCATCACTGTCATAAACATCTCCAGGCCTATGGTCATGAGTGAGATAGAAGGATATTCCGATGCCATCCTTCTCTCTTTCGGAGTACAGAACCAAGCCATCCTTGAGACTGTCAGCGGAGCTTCAGAGCCTTCCGGTTTGCTGCCTATGCAGCTCCCTTCCGGTATGAAGACCGTTGAAGAGCAGTTCGAGGATGTTCCGCGCGACATGGAGTGCCATGTCGATGCAGATGGTCACAAGTATGACTTCGCTTTTGGAATGAACTGGGCAGGAGTCATCGACGACGCCAGAGTCAAGAAATACAGATAATACCTCACACAATGAAACGGACACTTGTTTCAGGCCTGGCTCTTGTCCTGGCCTGCGGGATGGCTTCTGCATTCACAACTATCAAGGATCTCCGCGTCCAGCATGCGGACAGTCCAATCGCGGTCGAAGACCGTCATCCTGTTTTCAGCTGGAAGATGGACTCCGATGTACGGGGACAGAAACAGACCGCTTATCAGATATCCGTGATCCGCGAGGTAGATGGAAGTGAGATCTGGAACACCGGCAGGGTCGAGAGCGACAAGTCGGTTGACATCGTTTACCAGGGAGTTGCCCTGCAGGCTGAAAAAGGTTATACTGTCAACCTTTCGGTCTGGGACAGGGATGGCGCTCAGCATAAGGCTTCGACACGCTTTGAAACAGGTCTCATGAATCCCCGTATCTCAGCGTGGAATGGTGCTGAGTGGATAGGCTTGAGACAACTGAAACTTGATGCCGCCTCACAAGTCCTCTTCGAGATAGAAACCAGTTTCAGGTTCCTGGAAGGGGATGTGGCTTCCCTTATCTTGGGTGCTGATGACCTGCGCCTGAAGAACGGTTTCCTCAATGATTTCGGAACAGAGTCTGCTGAAAACTACATAAAGGTAGACTTTGACTATGGCAGGCATGAGATCCGCATCTGGAGGGTCGGTTATTATAAAGAAGACAAGGGAACCGTCCCGTTCATTACAGTGAACTCAGCATCTTTCCCGGAATCAAATCTGGCCGATGTCTTCTCGGCGCGTCCAAAAGACTCTGAACATAGCCTGAATATTAAAGTGGAAGCAGGGAACATAAGTTTCATCCTGGACGGAAAGGATGTCATCAATGCTCCGTCCCGAGGAAGACGTGTCCCTGGAGGAGGGGATTTTTCGGTCGGCATGATGGGCGGCAGCAGGAGAATGGCTTCCAATTTCACTTTGAACAAGCTCGGCAGCGGTGGCAATTATCCTTCCTTCCCGAACCTGAACTCCGTCGGTTTTGCGGCAGGAACCGGTACACAGGTCGTCTACACCGGCTATCGCATCCTCAACGGAGGACAGAGCGTGGATAAGGTTGTCTTTTCCTCGGACCGAGGACCGGGATATGCGATATTCTCAGGGAAACCCGGAGTCACTGTGGACGGAGAAAGAATAATCGTAGCCAACCATGGTCCCAAGGAGACACTTGCCTATGCCGACCCAAGCTATGGTGCTGAAACCATGCTCAGGACTGAATTTGACTTAGGTGACAGGAAGATTAAGTCGGCAAAACTCTATGCCTCGGCCATGGGAGTTTACAACCTCTTCCTCAACGGCAGCAAGGTCGGGGAAGACTGGTTTGCTCCTGGCGACAGCCAGTACCGCGAGACCATCTGCTATCTTGCGTATGATGTGACAGACCAGCTGAAGCCTGGCCGCAATGCCCTTGGGGCAGAACTTGCGCCCGGCTGGTACACAGGTTACATGACTTTCACCGTCTCCAACTACAACTTTTTCGGGGATTATGAGGCTCTTCTATCCAGGCTTGTCGTCACTTTCGAGGATGGCAGCAAGGAAGTCCTTATCTCCAGTCCTGAGAATTGGAAAGCATTCAAGGACGGCCCTGTCCGCAGCGGAAGCTTTTTCCAAGGAGTACGGTATGACGCGTCCAAGGAGGAGGCCGTCAAAGGATGGAAGGAAGTGGGGTTCGACGATTCTTCATGGCAGCCTGCCGAGAAGATCGAGAAACGCGAGTGGATAGATTTCGACATAGTGGCCCGGTACGATGAGGTGGTCCGCCTTCGCGAGACCCTTTCTGCCGTCAAGGTTATGCCTACGCACAGCAAAGATGGCCATACCTATATCTACAATATGGGAGTCAACATGGTGGGTGTCCCGTCAGTCACTATTCCGGCAGGATGGCTCAGGAAGGGAGACAAGGTCATCCTTGCCTACGGTGAACAGGTCTATCCTGGCCTTAAAGGGGATGATAAGGAATATGTCAACCGCTTTGGCAGGAAGGGAAGGGACGTTGCCGGACAGATCCTTTTCGAAACAAACAGGGCAGCAATGAACCTTGATGTCTACATAGCGGACGGTCCTGAAGAGGTCACTATCAGTCCAGAAGCCACCTATCGGGGCTACCAGTATGTCCAGGTCACTCTTCCGTCCCACACTGGACCACTGCCTCTCGAAAATGTAAAGGGACTTGTGCTTTCTTCATCCGAGATTCCTACTGGCCGGTATGTCGCATCGACATCGGATGGCAGGACTGGAACTCTTGTTAACCAGCTGTTCAAGAACATCCAGCGAAGCCAGTTGGGGAACTTCTTTACCATCCCTACTGACTGTCCGCAGAGGAACGAGCGTATGGGATGGACCGGAGATGCACAGGCTTACACCCGTACCGGCATCTACAATGCCGACACCCAGAATTTCTATCGTCAATGGATGGTAGCCCTGCGAGCCGACCAAGGTGTGGGCAATGACAGGGAGGTCCCCGGAGGTATCGGTTCTACCGTCCCTACCTACAACCGGACCGACGATCCGTCATTCGCGACCGGTACTACCTGGTCTGCAGCTGTCTGTCAGGTACCCTGGCAGATGTACATCCAATATGGGGACAAGCAGATCATAGAAGAGAACATTGAGACAATGATGGACTGGCTCAACGGGATGGCTTTCTACAAGACCAGTGACGAGTACCCGTACCTGTCTTCCAAGGCTGCCGGTCTGGCTGACTGGCTGGCTCTAGACAGGCGTACTCCTTCGGACATCGTCAACAATGCGATCTATATCCACATGATGGAGGTCACTGCGATAAAGGCTGATGCCATCGGCCGTGATGATTATGCCTCCATCCTAAGAGACCGCCATGAGAAGGCGAAGGCTGACTGGAACAGAGCTTATGTAGATCCGGCCACCGGCAAGACCAGAAGACTGGACGGCGAGATCATCCACACCCAGGCCTCTTATGCCACGCCTCTCAATTTCAATTGTTTCAGCGATGAGAATAAGGCAAAGGCTGAAGCTCACCTCGCAGCCCTGGTCGCTGACCCGAATGCAAGCGGCCCGTCTCCCGCAAAAGAGAATTTCAAACCATGGACTATAACAACAGGATTTTCAGGGACTCCGAACATCCTTCCTGCACTTTCGAGGGCTGGATATGCCGAAGAGGCTTTCAGGATGATAAGCTGTACTGAATTCGCGTCATGGTTGTATCCTGTTACTGAAGGGGCTACTACTGTCTGGGAGCGCTGGAACTCCTATGACAATGCTTTCTCCGACCCTTCGTCCAACAGTATGAATTCATTCAACCATTTCGCCCTTGGCGCAGTCGGGCAGTGGATGTACGAGTTCCAGCTCGGTATCACTACCGACCATGCCAGAGGCTGTGCCGGTTACCAGCATTTTGTCCTCCAGCCCAGTGCCGCCGGAATCTACACGTCTCTTGAAGGATCATACGAATCCAACTATGGCACTATCAAAAGCGCCTGGAAGGCTGATAAGGGTAGGATGACCTCTTTCAAGGCCACCATTCCTGCCAATACCTCTGCTACCGTATTCCTTCCTGTTCCGGATGGAATAACGGCTTTCGAGTCCGTGGAAGGTGCTGCATTTTCGAAAGTGACAACCCATAACGGTTTGCGAACTGCCCGGTACGAAGTTGAAGCCGGGACTTGGGAATTCGTCGTGGGCGACGAAGTCAAGGTTAAATAAAAAAAGAGGGTGCGTCGGCACCCTCTTTTTATTCAAACATTCTTCTAGAACCTCCATCCGATGGTGGCAGTGATATCGTAGCGCTCCCTCTTGTTGAGGATCATGGGCGATGCGTAGTCGCTCAGGTAATCGGCGTAAGGGGAGATGTACTCATCCGCGAAAGTGGTAAGCCTTGCAGCGAGGTCGGCGAAGAAGGATCCCTTCGAAGAATATCCGAGTCCTACGGAGAAGGCATTGATATTGTCGTGGAGGGTGGTCATTCCGCTATATTCAGGAATGGTCGTGAAATTGTAACCAGCCCTGATGGCCATCTCGGGAACCGGCTTGAACTCGGCGCCCAGCCTTACCATGTGGGATATTCCCATGCAATTCTTGATGTCCCTGTTGAGGTCGTCGAAGGAATTGCTCCAGTTGTTGTCCCTTTCCATGAACTTCATCGAACTGTAGTCCGTCATCTCGTAGTCTGCGCTCAGCAAGGCCATGCCCATGAAGGTGTAGGCCAGTCCGGCGTTGATCCTGTAAGGAGTACGGAGCCTGTAGGAGAAGTTGCCTTCGGGAGAGGTAGCCTCTCCGTCGTAAGCTGAGTTCTGGTAATGGACATCGACTGACTGACGCCAGATTTCATCCACGAACAGGGTAGTCGGAGTCTGGATGGCAGCACCCAGGCGGAGTCCTTCGGCAGGAAGGGCTATGAATCCGATCTTGCCATAGACGCCGGCTCCGTCAGCAGAATAGGAATAGCGTGAACGGTAGTCAGTGAAGTAGGTGGTTGCGTCGTCGTAATCGATCTGGAAGTCAGAAGGATCGACGGCTGCCTCCTTGAAATACTCGTCGTAGTTGTAGTCGAGAGTCGTGATTCCGAGGTTCAGTCCGAGGAAGAACCTGTTGTTGAAATTGAATCCGACATTGACCAGGGCATCGTACTTGCCACCGGTGACCTTGCGGCCATAAGACTGGTTGAGCGGACCACCCATGAAGATGTCATAGATGTAATTGCCGTACTCGTCGCGCTCGCCGGTGTTGGAGAAACCTTCGGTTGCGGCAATGTAGCGGTAATAATAGTCAGGATCGTTGATGTCTCCGTAGTTGGAGATGGCACCGGCCTGGGCATTGGCGATCACGTTCCAGGGAGCATAAAGACCCCTGTCGTCGGCATTGTGATAGGCGTGGCTCCAGTCATCGATTTCACTTCCCTTGGCATCGCGGTAGCCGTTGAGGAAGTCGATGTCATAGCCGTCGGCGTCGACTGCCATCGAGCTCTGGTAGCTTGTCCTGTCATTCTGCCCGCCCCCCATCATCTGTCCGGCGAAGTTGTTTGTAGCGTTGACTACGAATCCGTAGGTCATTGCAACAAGACCGCTTCTGTTGCCGGTAGGCATGTTGATGGTCACTCCGATATTCGGTACGGTGAACTTGGAAAGGTTCTTCCCGATCTCATTGGAATAGGTGTCTGTCCCGTTGACAGGATAGGCGCTCCAGGACGACTTCATCGAGCTTATCGACACGTTGGGCGTGAAGGTGAACTGCGAGAAGTTGTACACTGCCGATCCGGCGGGATTGAGACCTATGGAGCCGAGATCTCCGCCGACAGCTGTCATGGCGTTGCCCATACCTATGGACCTTGCGGTGCCAAAGTAGTTGTTCTGGCTGAAAGTCAGTCCGTCGTACATCGTCTGAGCTCCTGCGGCAATCGCAGACAGCATCAGGGTTATTGCGATAAAGGTCTTTTTCATTTGGATAAGGTATTAATAGTTTAAATCAGGATTACGGTTTTGAGTGAAAGTGAAGGAGATTACCTTCTGCCGCCTCCGCCGCTGCTTCTTCCGCCGCCACCGCCGCTGGAACCGCCGCCGCTGTAGCCACCGCCACCGCCGCCGCTATATCCGCCGCCGCCACTGTAGCCGCCTGAACTCCTGGAGGAGCTGCCGGAAGAGTAGCTGCCGGAAGTGCTGTAAGAGCGGTTGCTGGAGGACCTGTAGCTGCCACTGCTGGAGCTGGAGGACCTGGTGCTGGAAGAGGATGTCGACGGCCTGCTGTAAGTTGTAGTCGACGGCCTGCTGTAGGTCGAGGAACGGGATGAAGATGAACGGCTGTAGCCGGAGGAGGAAGACCTGGTGTTGCCGGAAGCGACTCCTGAGGAAGACCTTACGGCTGCTCCGCTGGTCCTGGGGGCCCTGCTGACGGAAGAGATCGAAGACCTCGTGCCTGCAGCTGTACCGGAAGACCTTGTAGCTGTGGATGACCTGGTGGTCGCTCCTGCCCTTGATCTGGTCATGGAAGAACTCCTGGTTCCAGCACTTCTGGAAACTGAGCCTATGCCGCTTCTGGTGGTGGAACCAGTGGTGGCTACCCTGGGCCTGTAGACCCTGTCGCCTCCGCCGAATCCGATGTTGCCCCAGTGGTTGACATGGCCCCAGCCGTGATAGTGCCAGCCGTAACCGCCGTACCATCCGCTGTAGTACCAGGGATCATACCATCCCCAACCACCGTACCATCCGCCATAGTACCAGGGATCAAAGTACCAAGGATCGTAGAACCAAGGGTCGTACCATCCGCCGTACCATGCATAGTGATGATAGTAAGGACGATAGAACCAGGGATCGTACCATCCGCCATAGTACCAGGGATTCATGCCCCAGTAGATGGAGGAATAGAAAGGACGGTGCCATGAGTACCATGAGGAAGCGTACCAAGGCTGGTAAGCTGCCCATGTGTCCCATCCGTTATCGTAGAGATAGACGGATGTAGTGTTCTCGTTCTTGTTGAAATCTATCTTGGCCACCTTGTCATTCGGGATGAACAAGGTGTCGACTTTCTCGCCGCTCTTCATGAAGATCGGTGAGCTCTTCGTCTTGGCCACAAGAAGATCGGTCTCCTGCTGATCTTCAGCAGAGATTGCGACTTCTCCTGTCATGGTGTCAGGAGTATAGTAGATTCCGTCCTGATACTTCTGTCCGGAAGTATCTTTAGCGTACTGCGCTGCTGAACCGCACGATGTCAGTGCCAGAAGCGCCGAGAAGAAAAGGATTGTGCGTGTTTTCATTTTTGAATCTCCTATAATTTGACAATAAATTCGTAACTTCGCTACCACTTTTAATGCGGTACGTTTTATTAATGTTATTCAATAAACAATATCCGTGCCGAATGTAAAATTGCACAATATTAACAATAATTGACAAGAACAGCAAACTAATATTCTGACATGGCAAAGGAAGTAACGAAGAGGTCTGAGAACTATTCTCAGTGGTATAATGACTTGGTAGTTAAGGCGGATCTGGCGGAGCAGTCGCCGGTCAGGGGATGCATGGTCATCAAGCCCTACGGCTACGCGATCTGGGAGAAAATGCAGCGTGCACTGGATGACATGTTCAAGGAGACCGGTGCGGTGAACGCCTATTTCCCTCTCTTCATCCCGAAGTCATTCTTCAGCCGTGAGGCCGAGCATGTGGCAGGATTTGCCAAGGAGTGCGCAGTCGTGACCCATCACCGTCTGATGAATGATCCTGACGGCAAGGGCGTCGTCGTGGATCCCGAGGCCAAGCTCGAGGAGGAACTGATTGTCAGGCCCACTTCCGAGACCATCATCTGGAGTACGTACAAGAATTGGATCAAGTCCTGGAGAGACCTTCCCATCATGTGCAACCAGTGGGCTAACGTTGTCCGTTGGGAAATGCGCACGAGGCTTTTCCTCCGCACCGCCGAGTTCCTCTGGCAGGAAGGCCACACCGCCCACGCCACAGCCCAGGAGGCAATGGAAGAGGCCGAGAGGATGGTCCAGGTCTATGCCAAGTTCGCCCGTGAATATCTGGCCCTGCCTGTGATAGTTGGGCACAAGAGCCCCAACGAGCGTTTCGCCGGAGCCCTTGACACCCTCACGATCGAAGGTATGATGCAGGACGGCAAAGCCCTTCAGGCTGGTACATCCCACTTCCTCGGCCAGAATTTCGCAAAGTCCTTCGACGTGCAGTACACCGACAAGGAAGGCCAGATGCAGTACGTATGGGCAACTTCATGGGGTGTTTCCACCCGTCTGATGGGTGCCCTCGTCATGGCCCACGGCGACGACAACGGTCTCGTGCTGCCTCCGAAGCTTGCACCGATCCAGGTCGTGATGGTTCCGATATTCAAGACTGAAGAGGAACAGTCCAGGATCCTGGAGAAGATGAACGAACTGAAGAAAGCTCTCGAAGCGGAAGGCCATACCGTCAAGATCGACGACCGGGACAACCTTCGTCCGGGCTTTAAATTTGCAGAGTGGGAGCTCAAGGGAGTTCCCGTGCGCCTGGCCATGGGCCCGCGCGACCTTGACAACGGAACCGTCGAGGTACACCGCAGGGACACCCTTGAGAAGCAGACTGTCGCCCTCGAGGGCCTTGACAAGAGTATCGCTTCCCTTTTGGACGACATCCAGGCCAACATCTACAAGAAGGCCTTCGACTTCCGCCAGGCCAATGTGGAGAAGTGCGACAGCTGGGATGAGTTCAAGGAAAAGATCGGCACCGGCAAGTTCCTTCTCTGCCATTGGGACGGTACTGCCGAGACCGAACAGGCCATCAAGGATGCTACCAAGGCTACTATCAGGTGCATCCCCGTGGACAGTTTCGTTTGCGAAGAAGAGGGTAAGGACATCTTCTCCGGCAAACCTTCGAAGCAGAGGGTGGTATTTGCCATCTCCTACTAGTATTGCAACAACTATTAAAAGAACTTCATGAAACGGATTTTGAGTTATTCACTGTCGGCTCTTGCTTTCATCCTCGTCTGCAGCACTTCTTTCGCCCAGGACGACAAGACCAAGAAAGATGCCCAGGCTGCTGCTGCCGAGGCTGCCAAGATGCTCGCCGAGACTCCTGAGACCGTAGTCGCTCCTCCCAAGCCGGTCTACTGGACCAACAACCTTACGACCACCCTGAACTTCATCCAGAACAGCTTTACAAGCTGGGCGGCCGGAGGTTTCAACAACTACAGCCTGAGTACCCTCATCAAGGGGGAGGCAAAGTGGGCCAAGGACAAGATGTACTGGAACAACGGGATGCAGGTCAACTACGGCTTCATCTATTCCCAGGATAAACCCATCATCCAGAACAACGCCGACCGTATGTGGCTGGAAAGCACCTGGGGCTATAAGGCCACCAACACCCTCAGCTACACTGCCAAGTTCACCTATCTGAGCCAGCTTACCAGCGGTTGGACATATGCGACCCCTTCCGTAGAAGAGGGAGAAGAACCTACCGCCAAGCAGTGGAAGGATGCCAGGATCCTAAGGTCCGACCTGCTTTCTCCTGCAGACGTGACTATCGGTATCGGTATTGACTGGATTCCTAACAAGTGGTTGACGGTGAACCTTTCGCCCTTGACCGGAAGCGTCAAGGTCGTGAATAACGAGAGGCTTAGGAAGAACTATGGTATGGCCAGGAAGGAAAAGTTCGAAGACACAGCCCTCTATCCGGATGAAAAGGATGAGGCCGGCAAGTACTTCATCACCGGAAAGTATTACAAGCCCGCACGTTTCTCCCTTGGAGCCCAGATGACCGCAGATGTCAAGTTCAAGATAAACAACAACTTCGACATCGCAAGCAAGTTGATTCTGTTCTCGAATTACCTTCATAATCCCCAGAACTTCAGGGTCAACTGGGACAACACCTTCCTCTGGAAACTCAACAAGT
>ODAI012989566.1_pt1 | contig 15384 bp, 10 predicted proteins | sample 1539321 | NCBI WGS metagenome assembly ODAI01 (sample SAMN02144231, study PRJEB22623) | gut metagenome | biome: sheep rumen | host: Ovis aries | place: New Zealand
TCGCGCGCGAGGTGGGCAAGCACATCACCGTGAACTACATGATGGCCAAGGACAGTGTGCAGCAACGCCTCAACGGCACCGCCCGCGACGGTCTGAGCTTCACCGAGTTCACCTACCAGCTGCTGCAAGGCTACGACTTCCTCTATTTGTATCAGCACAAAAACTGCAAGTTGCAACTCGGCGGCAACGACCAATGGGGCAACATCACCACAGGCACGGAGCTGATTCGCAGAACGTTGGGCTTTGAGAACGAAGCCTTCGCCCTCACCTGCCCGCTCATCACCAAGGCCGACGGCAAGAAGTTCGGCAAGACCGAGAGCGGCAACATCTGGCTCGACCCGAAGCGCACCACGCCTTACAAGTTCTACCAATTCTGGCTCAACGTGAGCGACGAGGATGCCGAGAAATACATCAAGATCTTCACCTCGTTAGAGAAGGAAGCCATCGATGCTTTGGTCGAAGAGCACAAGAAAGACCCGGGCTTGCGCGTGTTGCAAAAGCGTTTGGCAGAGGAAGTTACGGTGATGGTACACTCGAAGGAGGCCTTGGATGCCGCCATCGAAGCCAGCAACATCCTCTTCAGCAAATCGACCAAGGAAGGCTTGGAGAAGCTCGACGAAGCCACCTTCCTCGACATCTTCGACGGTGTGCCGCAGGCGCAACTCAGCCGCACCGACCTCGAAGCCGGCATCCCGATTGTCGACTTCATGGCCGTCAACACGCAAATCTTCCCCTCAAAGGGTGAGGCTCGCAAGATGACGCAGGCCAACGGCGTGAGCGTCAACAAGGAAAAGGTCTCTTTGGACAAAATGATGACTCCTGCCGACCTCATCGACGGGAAATACATCCTCGTGCAGAAGGGCAAGAAGAATTATTATTTGGTAGTGGTGGAATAAACATGGAAAACGCGGACAAGCTGCACGGCCTCAGCCCATACCTTTTTTGGGATGTCGATACGACCAACTTCGATATCGACAGGAGTGCCGCATGGCTTATCCAAAGGGTTTTGGAATACGGGCAAATGAGCGATTGGAATATCATCGAAGACCATTTTGGTGTGAACAAAATCGTTTCATACGCAATGAATTTCAGAACATTGAACCCTATGGCGCGTTCGTTCTTGTGTTTTATTTCGGGCAAAAAAAAGGAGGATTTCCGATGCTATCGTTTCGCACAATCGAACCCCACACTCTGGAACTCCTGAAGTTCCTGATGGCAGAACCATATTTGGAGAATTGCCGTTTGGTTGGCGGCACCGCATTGGCTTTGCAATACGGGCATCGGTCGTCGGTGGATTTGGATGTTTTTGGCACGATTCCAGACGACAATATGGCACTGCGTGACATTTTGGATGGTTTCGGGCAAGTGAATGGCGAGATGACCTCAAGAAACATCAAATCGTTTATCATTGACGGAATCAAGGTGGATTTTGTTAATTATTCTCGTTATCCATGGATTGATGAAGCGGTTGTTGAAGATGGCATAAGGCTGGCTTCTCCGAAAGACATTGCCGCCATGAAAACCTACGCCATACAAAACCGAGGCACTCTAAAGGATTTCATTGACTATTATTTTCTTCTGCAACACTTCTCACTCGAGGAAATACTTGGTTTTTATGCCCAAAAATATCCTAACCACTCCATGTTCAGGACGCGAATGGCTTTGACTTATTTTGAGGATGCGGAAAACAAGGAATGCCCGCCCATGTTCATCAAGGCTGATTGGGAGGACATTAAATCGTTCATCTCACAGAAAGTCAGGGAAGTTGATTGGGGAAGATTCTGACTTTTTCCCCGCTTCAGACAATTAAAAAGCTCTTTAACTCTTTTGTAGGCTACAACACTGAAAACCAACGCTTTCAACTGCTTTCCGACACCTTGATTAATGTGGGACTGAACACCAACCTTCAATTGCAGGACTACACTACCATCACCTCGGGCAACAACTACTCGCAATACTACCGCGAGCCTGTCGGCGTATATTCCAACGTGGAGAACGGCTTCGGCCTCGTGGCCGGCAGCAACGACAAAATGATTGGTTTTCCGGTTTTGTAATGGATTTGTAGGGCAGTCACATCGTGCAGCCGCATAATGTAATTGCGATATGCGGCTGCCGTGGTACGACAGCCCCACGCTTATCATTTCTTCAGCGCCTCCTCGGCCTGCTTGAGCGTGCCGCGCTCGCCGTTGATGAAGGCGATGACGAAGGCATCCTTGAAGCCCAGGTTTCGCACCTCGTTCTGCCGGGCTATGGCATCGGCCTTGGTTTGGAAACGGCCCGAGGTGTAGCGATACGCGCCGTTGTAATGATACACTTCCACTTCCTTCACGCCCTTGAAGGCCTTGTCGGTAACGGGCACTTTCTTGTCCAAGGTGCTGAATTGCACGGTGAAATAGGTGCCGCCGTTGCCGCTCGAAGCGGGTTTGTCGTTGGCTTTCGGCTTGGAAGCCGTGTGGTTTTCGGACTCAAACTCGCGCTTGTAGTCCTCGAAAGCACGATAGAGCGCCAAGGCCATCTGCGTTTGGCCTTTCTCGCTGTTGAGGAACTGCTCCTCTTTCACGTTGTTGATGAATCCCAGCTCGACCAAGATACTCGGCATGGAGGTCTTCCATAGCACGAGGAAACCGGCCTGTTGCACTCCACGGTCGTGGCGACCAGCCTTGTTCTTGAACTGCTTCTGCACCTTGTCGGCAAAATTGAGGCTTTGGCTTTGGTAGAGGCTTTGCGTGAGCGAGAAGAGGATGTATGCTTCGGTGCTGTTGGGGTCGAAGTTGTCGTAGGCGTCGGTGTTGTCTTCGAGCAAGATGGCCGCGTTTTCCTTTTTAGCCACTGCAAGGTTTTTCTCGTTTTTCGACTCACCCATCACGAAGGTCTCGGCGCCTCGGGCCGTAGTGGTGCCTTCGGTGGAGTTGCAGTGGATGGAGATGAACACGTCGGCGTTGTTGCGGTTGGCGATGGCCGCGCGCTCGCTCAGATTGACGAACTTGTCGGTCTTGCGCGTATAGACCACTTTCACGTCGGGCATGTTTTCCTCAATATAGGCACCCAATTTCTTGGCCACGGCCAGATTGACAGCCTTCTCGGTGGTGACGGCACCCAAGGCACCCGTGTCTTTGCCGCCATGACCGGCGTCAATGACGATGGTTTGTATTTTTTCGCCCTTTTGGGCCAAAGCAAACAAAGGCAGCAGAAAAAGCAACGCCAATGCACCAAATCGGAAAATCTTGCGTTCTATCATATTGAGTTCGTTTAATGCGCAAAGAAAAATTATCTTTGCAGCGGATTTCGACCGACAAAAGTAATCGTTTCGCCTTGACAGAACGCACAAACCATAGAAAATATTTTCCTACGGCGGCATTTTGCCTGTTGTCGGTGTTCGTTGTTTTGTCCTATGGATGCAAACAAACCGCTCATATTGAGCGACATACACACGATTTTGATATGGATTCCGTTTTGGTCGAGAAGCCGAGAATCATCGACACGATTGCCTTGGTTTTGGATTCGATTCCCGATTCGGACACCCTTGTATCGCAAACCCAGGATTCAATTATTGAGACGCAAGGCATTGCGTCTCTACAACATGATTCGTTGCGTTACGACACATTGAACCGCGAAAGACGCCGCAGCATCGCTCCCCAGCGTTCCTCTTCGGCCATCGAGACGAAGGTGGTTTGTTCGGCCTCCGACTCGGTTTGGCGCGACATGAACAAGAAGAAAATCTACTATTACGGCAACGCCGAGGCCCAATATGACGATATCAACCTCAAGGCGGCCTGCCTCGAATTCGACCTCGAAACCAGCACCTGCCGCGCCTACGGCATGGCCGACTCGTTGGGCAAGCTGCAAGGCCGGCCCGTCTTCACCCAAGGCGAATCGACCTTCGAGGCGGCTGAGATGCTTTACAACTTCAAGTCGAAAAAAGGCATCATCACCAAGGTTTGGACCGAGGAAAGCGGCGGTTACCTGCATGGCGAGCGCATCAAACGGATGGACGACAACACCATCAACATCCGGTCGGGTGGCTATACCACCTGCAACCTGAAGGAGCACCCACACTACCAGTTCAAGTTCACCAAAGCCAAGGTCATCCCCGACGACAAAATCGTGACCGGCCCGATTTACATGACCATCGCCGACGTGCCGCTTCCGCTTGCGCTGCCTTTCGCCATGATTCCCAACACGAAAGGCAAGACCTCTGGAATTATCATCCCGACCTACGGCGAATCGGCCAACCGAGGCTTCTATCTCGAAAACGGCGGCTATTATTGGGCTATCAACGACAACTACGACTTCCAGATTTTGGGCGACATCTACACGCGCGGCTCGTGGGGCATCAAACCGACGTTCCGCTATAACAAGCGCTATCGTTTCAATGGGTCGTTGGCTTTGGGTTTTGCCGTGAACAAAATCGGCACGAAAGGCGCCGCCGACTATCAGGAAAGCACCGACTTCAAGATACAATGGACGCACAAGCAAGACCCAAAAGCCCATCCTCGCCACAGTTTCACGGCCAACGTGAACATCGTCAGCTCCAACTTCAACAAATACAACGCCCAAACCGTCAATGACCAGCTGAGCAACACCTTCCAGTCGAGCATCAGCTACCAGACCAACTTCGCCGGCAAGGTCTATCTTACCCTCAACGCCAGCCACAGCCAAAACACGCTGACGCGACAGGTGACCGCCTCGTTGCCCGAAATGACACTCACCGTGAACCGTTTCTATCCTTTGAAAAAGGTCGGCAAGACAGGCAAGAAACGCTGGTATCAGGAATTGAACGCGAGTTACACGATGAACGGCAAGATCTACGTCAACGACATCGACACGGTGCTCTTCGACGGATTCGCCGACAATTTCGGCCTTTGGGCCAAGAATGTGATGCGCAACCACGCGCAAATGGGTGTGAAACACAACCTGCCCATCAACCTGCCCATCAAGCTGTTCAAGCATTTCACCTGGACCAACTCGGCCAACTTCAGCGACTACATGTATTTCAAGCACATTGAAAAACAATGGATTAACGATACCGATTCGACTGGCCACTTGCAGACCGACACCATTCACGGCTTCCGCAACCTCGTTGATTTCAACTTATCGAGCAACCTCACCACCAAGATTTACGGCATGGTGAACTTCGCCAAAGGCCCCATCCGCGCCATCCGGCACGTCATCACGCCCACGGTGGGATTCACATACAAGCCCAACTTCGGCGACCCGAAATGGGGCGTTTATGGCTCCTACATTGATGGCAACGGCGTTGAGCAAACCTACAACAAATTCGCATCCTCGCTCTTCGGCACGCCTTCGCAAACGCAACAAGGATTGTTCACCTACAGCATCGGAAACACCTTGGACATCAAGGTGCCGTCAAAGTCGGACACCATCACCGGCATCAAGAAAATCACGCTGCTCGAGTCGTTCAACATTTCGGGCAACTACGACATCACCAAGGACTCGTTGCGCTTCTCCACACTCGGCATCAGCGGACGAACCACCCTTTTCAAAAAACTGAAAATCAACTACAGCAGCGTGTGGGATCCATACGCCGCCGACTCGTTGGGCCGGCGCATCAACAAGTTCGAAATCGTCGAGAACAAGCGTCTGTTCCGCAAAAACAACTCGTCTTGGCAGTTCAGTTTGAGCTACTCGTTCAACCAGAACGACTTGGACAAGCTGCGAGGCAAGAAAACCACGCGGCCCAACTTCCAGGATGACATACAGAACCGAGCCCAACAATCGATGAACATCACCGAAGGCGAACTGAACGACATCATGGGCAACCCCAACGCCTACGTCGACTGGGCCACGCCTTGGTCGCTCACGTTGAGCTACAACCTGAGCTACACCACCAACGTGGCCTATGCCGCGATGGTCGGGACCGTCACCAACCGCGTCGTTCAAACGCTCAACATCAACGGCGACATCAGCATCACGCCCAAATGGAAATTCACCTTCTCCACCGGCTGGGACTTCACCAACCATGGCCTGTCGTACACCAACCTCAGCGTCTACCGCGACCTCCACTGTTGGGAGATGCGCTTCAACTGGATTCCCATCGGAAGCTACAAGAGTTGGAACTTCACCATCAACGTAAAGGCACAAGCCCTGAAAGACCTGAAGCTGACGAAGAAGAAAGACTATAGGGATAATTAGTTTGGAGTTTGGAGTTAGGGGGTTGTAGTTGAACGCTTTGCGTCACTGCGAGGCACGAAGCAGTCCTGGTTTAAATCTTGAATTTTAAATCTTCAAATCTATATATCAAAAAATTCCTATCTTTGCCCCCGCAACACCTATAATAAATAACGCCTATGAAAAAAGCATTAACCCTCATCCTCGCGCTGGCCTTGGGTCTTGGCCTGAAAGCGCAATGTACGCTCACTACGGCCGTCGACTTCACGGCGACCGATGTCCACGGCAACGAAATCCACCTGTTCGACATCCTCGACGGTGGGCAGTATGTGCTCCTTGATTTCTTCTACACTACCTGTTCGGCTTGCACGCAAACGACACCCTACGTTGCACAGTCGTACCAAGCCTTCGGCTGCAACCAACACGACGTGTTCTACATCGAAATCGACGAAGGCGACAGCGACATGGACTGCCTTGGCTGGGTGAACACCTATGGCATCGAGTACCCCACCATCAGCGGCATGGCAGGCGGAACGAGCATTTGCAACACCTACGGAATCAGTTACTTCCCCACAGTCATCCTCATCGCGCCCGACCGTTCCATCGTCATCAACGACCTGTGGCCCATCACCAATGCCCAATCGGTCATCTCGGCCTTGGAGCAACATGGAATCGAGCAGCATGTGTGCGGTGGGCAAACGCTCGACCCCGGTGTGACCATCAGCGTCGACCAGGTGAACTACACCGAAGTCACTGCCACCTTCACGCCCAATGCCTATTGCACCTCCTACGCCTACACGTTGGCCACCGAAGCCGAAATCCAAGAATGGATGAACATTGCCGGCCTCGACCTGCCTGAATATGTTTGGACCTACGGCATCCCTGGCGAAGGCACGTTAGCCAACACCTTCACCGACCTCACGCCCGACACTGAATACGTCATCTACGCCGTTCCCGCCGATGCCAACGGCAACCTCGGCGAGGTGGCCACTGAAACCGTCGTCACCACACCGACAACCACCGACGAAATCATCCCCGACTTCACCACTACCGACATCGACGGCAACGAGATCCATCTCTACGACATCCTCGACAACGGTCAGTGGGCACTCATCCACTTCTTCCTCGCCTCCGACGAGTTCAACGACGAATACAGCCTCGGTCTGATGCGCCCGCTGACGGAAGCCTACGGCATGTTCGGCTGCAACGAACACGACATCTTCTTCATGGAAATCACCGCCGACGGCAACGACAGCGTTGCCCATGCCTGGGCCGAGCGTTACAACGTGCAATATCCCACCATCAGCCGAACCGGTGGCGGCAGCACCATCGCGCAGAGCATCCCCGTGGGCTGGTACCCCACCGTGATGCTCGTCCGCCCCGACCACGTCATCGCCCGCCGCGACATCTACCCCATCAACACCATCGACTTCCTCGTCGAGACGTTGGAATCCTTCGGCATCGAGCAGCACGAATGCCCCGTGGTTTATGACGAAACGCTGACGTTCAGCACCGACACCATTTATGTGGAACCAATGGAATTAGTATGGATTACCGTTTACAATAACACTGCTGAAAATGCTATTGTTACCAAAATACAAAATGAACCCTGTTCTCTCATGTTTACTTTTGATGGTGAAGAATTGTTCTATGCGCATGATTTGCCGGAATTCACCATTCCTCAAGGAGAATCCCTAGAATTAGGCCTATATCTTGATGAGATTGTAAAGTACATAACACCCGAAGTTATCACCTTGTCAGGAAACCTTCCCGATGCTAGTTTTGTGGCAATGGTAGACCATCCTGAATCAATCAATGAAAACGAGTCTTCCATCAATCTCTTCCCCAACCCGGCCAACGACTTCGTGACCCTTAAAGGCGAAAGCCTCGGCACGGTGCGCGTCTTCAACACGCTCGGGCAGAAGATGGACGAATTTGAGGCCAACGGCAATGAACTCCACATCAGCACGGTTAGTTACGAAAACGGCATCTATTTCGTGAAGGCCAATGAAAAGACAATGAAATTTGTTGTTAAACACTGATTTTTCTCCTTGTTTTTCATCAAAAAACAGCAAAATCCGCTCAAAAATTGGGCGGATTTTTGCTTATAAAACGCAAAAAACCATCGTTTTTTCAGGAAAAATATTTCATAATTTGTTGATATATTGAAAAAAGACGTATTTTTGCATTACGAAAATATTGTAACGGAAATGTTGTAACGGAAATCTCGTAATACGATGAAGAAAAAAATTCCCAACCCATTCTTATACCAAGGCTACGAAAGCCCCGACTATTTCTGCGACCGCGTTAAGGAAACGGAAGCCTTGGCCTCGCACCTTCGCAACGGGCGCAACGTCACTTTGATTTCGCCCCGCAGAATCGGGAAGACCGGCCTGATCCAAAACACTTTCTACCGCATCAGGGAGCAAGACAAGGAAGCCATCTGCCTTTACATCGACATCTTCCCGACGAAAAGCCAGGCCGAAATGGTGCGCATGTTGGGCAATGCCGTCGTCAACGAAGTGATGTCGAAAAACAAGTCATTGAAAAAGAAGGCATTGGACTATTTCAGCGCATGGAAACCCGTGCTCAGCATGGATCCGCTGACAGGCTTCCCCACGCTGTCACTCAACATCGAGCCGAAGCAATCCGAAATCACGCTGAAAGGCATTTTCGACTATCTGGTCTCCCTGGACAAAGACGTCTTCATCGCCATCGACGAGTTCCAGCAGGTGGCCGAATACCCCGAAACCGGCACCGAGGCCTTGCTCCGTTCGCACATCCAGTTTGCACAGAATGTGCATTTTGTGTTTTCGGGCAGCAAGCAACATTTGATGGCCGAGATGTTCGGCTCGCCGCAACGACCCTTCTACCAAAGCACCGAGACGATGGGGCTGCTGCCGTTGGACGAAAACGTCTATTACGATTTCGCCAACCGCTTCTTCACGCAAAAAAAGGGCATCCTCGACCGACAGGTTTTCCATGATTTGTATGCGCGTTTCGACGGCTACACATGGTACATCCAATCCGTCTTGAACCGCCTTTACGAGGAGAACCGCAAAGTGACGACTTCGAGCCAGCTTCTCAATGCGATTCGCTTGGTGATGTTGGGCAAGGCGACCCAATACGAGAACATCGTGCAGTTCCTCACCGACAACCAGTTCTCGCTGCTCAAAGCAATTGCCAAAGAGCGGAAAGTCGGCCAGCCGACAGCGCAGGAATTTCTCCAAAAACACAGCCTTTCCAGCGCAAGCAGCGTGCAAAGTGCCCTGGAAACCCTTGTCAACAAGGAACTTGTATATACTCTTCCCGACGGATACATCATTTACGACCGCTTCTTTGACCTTTGGCTACAAAGGTTTCCAAATAACAACTAAACACGAATGAATATGAAAACCCTCATCCTCCGTTCCTCATTGAAGAACGACGAATTTGTCTGCAACGAATATGCCGATCTCATTCAACGGCTTGAAAACGAATGCCATGCCGAAATACAGATTATCGGTGACGAATCGGTAGAGACGCGATTAATCGCATCTCTACAGGCGTTACCCGACGCCTTCATGATTGCCACCGGCGGCGTGGAAAACCTGTTCAAACGCATTTGGGAGGCCATCGACGTTGAAACAACGTGTTCGCCACATCGCACCAAAACCGTCACCATGATTGCCGACGGGCGCAACAATTCCTTGGCCGCTGCCCTCGAAATTCTGACCTATTTGGGCAATGTCGGGGTGGAAGGAAAGATTCTGCACGGGACGAATGACGAGATTGTTTCGGCCATTTTGGAGACGTTTCAGGAAACGTCTCTACAGGGCCGAATCGGGTTGTTCGGGCAGCCCTCCGATTGGCTCATCGCCAGCGGCGTAGACCGCGATTTCCTTCGCCAACACTATGGCATCGAACCCGTTGACATCGACCTGCAGCGGGTCGAGGACGGCATCCAGACCGTGACGCAAACCGAGGCCGAGAAGGTGGCGCAAACCCTGCTGGAACGCGCCAAGGCCGTGCGCGAACCTTCAAACGCCGACATGATTGAAGCCGCCAAGGTGTATCTGACCCTCAAAGACATCTGCGCCAAAGAGCGCTTAGACGCCTTCACTATCCGCTGCTTCGACATCGTGATGGCTTGCCACACAACGAGTTGCATAGCCTTGGCCTTGCTCAACGACGAAGGCATCGTGGCGGGCTGCGAAGGCGACATGCAGACGCTGATGAGCATGTATTTGGCCAAACGGATTTGTGGCGAAGTTGCCTTCATGGCCAACCCTTCCAACCTCACCGACACCACCTCCATGCTGGCCCATTGCACCATCCCGCTGACGATGTGCGACGAGGCCGTGGTGCGCTCCCACTTCGAGTCGGGCATCGGCGTGGCCGTGCAGGGACTGCTGCCTTTGACTGACTACACCTTGTTCAAATGGGGTGGCCCGAAGTTGGACCGTTACTTCGTCACCGAGGCAAAGGCCGTCGCCACGCCTTACAGCGACCATTTCTGCCGCACGCAAATCACCTTGGACGTCAACCTGAAACCTTATCTGCTGCAACATTCCATCGGCAACCACCATGTCATCATCCGGGGACGACACGCCGACGCAATCCGCCAGTTTATGCAGAAAAACGGGGTTTCCGAAGTATAGTTCCTCGCAATGACGCGAAGCGTCAACTCCCAACTCAAAACTCCTAACTCCCAACTGATTAAAACGTGTAGCCGAACGAGAAATAGGCTCCGAAATGCTGCCTGGCATAATAACTGCGTGACCAATGTCCCGTCAGTGAGATGGGTCCCAGAAAGCTGTTGTAGGAATACTTCAGCCCCGCGCCGTGACCCATGGAAGAGAAAACGTCGGCGAATGTCGAGCCGCCATTGCCCAACATCCCCCACGGCACCGAGGTGTTGTACATCGCTGTCAGATAGTGCTTGCCGTAAAAGTTGTATCGCAAGTCCAAGCGCAGGATGCTTGCATGGCCCTCGCCCATGTCCTCGACGCTGGTCAGGCCTATGAAAGGCATTTGGTTGTCGAAGTGACGCCCGGCGATTTCGCCTCCGCCAACATTCCTCAAGTTGTGGTATTGGACCTGGGGCGCATTGCCGACGATGTTGCCTACATAGCGGCCATACACCTGGGGAATGATGCTGAACCGTCCGCCAGCGGGTGTGATGTAGGCCTGAAAGGTATAGTTGATGTCGAAAAACTTCTCCTTGGTGGGAGGCATGTAATAATAGTGGCTGTTCAGGTTGACTAAGATGCCTTTTTTGGCAAAGTAGGGGTCGTCCAGATTGTCGTATTGCATCTTGACGAAAGGAGCCAGTATCGTGTTATCCTTGAAATCGCGCTCGTCGAGATCGCTTTCTTCTAAGGAGGTTTTGCCATAGTTCGTATAGATGTATGACACGCCAACGTTGGTGCTGAAATTGAGCAGGTGGAACTCCGAGATGTAGGCATTGACCTTCGTTTGCCGGTAGTGCAGGTTGACGTATTTGTCATCGAGCCCTCTCGTGCGGAAATGCTCGTTGCGATAGTCGACCGAAAGGTTGAAATTGGTCAGGCCGGGGCGCGAGTAGGTGTAGGTCAGGTTCAGTTTCGGGTTGTAGCTGAGCTTTGCGGTGAGGTTGAGCTTCGAGCCGTTGAACTTCTTCTCGTTCAGGCCGATGTTCAGCAACACCGCCGCGCCTTCCTCGGTGTCGTAGCGCACACCCATTCCGAAAACATGGGGCTTGGCGGGCTTCATGTCGATGTTCAGGTCGTAGGCGTCAGAAGGCCGGTGACCGCTGCGAGCCGAATCGCTTTCCGCGAGATGATAGGTGACTTCGTCGAAGCAGCCTGTGCCGCGAAACAAGGCCATGGCACGCTCGATGTCGGCCTGCACATACCTTTCACCTGCCTTCAGCCTGCCCTTGCGGGCAATCCAGCGGCTTTCCCTCTCGGAAACGTTGTTGACGGTGATGGAACGGATGAGCAATGTGTCGTTGGCGAAGTTCTTGGCACGGGGAGCGCGGAGCATCTTGCCGACGGGATGCCCTGCCGACGCTTCGACGGCCTTTTTGACGGCCGTCAGCGGGTCGTGGAAGTGGCTGGCCCGCTTATAGCCCCTGTTCACTAACGTATCGATGGCATCGGGCCTGAAGCTGAGCGTCCCGTAGCCTCTGATGTCGGGGGCAATGTAAATGTCGCACAACTCGCGGTTTGCCAAAAGCTTCGCGCTCGTCGAGTTGGTGAGCAGACGGGCAAACAACTGCGGCAGCGACTTCAGGTCGTCGACGGTGACGTCTTTCGTGGAAGACACATCGACACCGATGATGATGTCGGCACCCATCTCCTTCAGCACGTCGGCGGGGAAGTTGTTGACCAGCCCCCCGTCGACGAGCATCATGTTGTCCATTGCGACCGGCGAAAACACGCCCGGAATGGCCATGCTGGCCCGCATTGCCGTGGGGACGCTGCCACTGCGCAGCACCACTTCCCTGCCCTCAACCATGTCGGTGGCCACGCAGGCGAAGGGAATGGGCAGGTCGTTGAAGTCCATCTCCTCTTGGTAGCCCACACTCAGGTCGTTGAACAGGTTGATGAGCGAGCTGTTGTTGACGAATGCGCTCGGCAATTGGCTGATAAACGGTGAATGGGGCCTATGGTCGAAGGGGTTTTCCATGCTGAAAGGCACATGGAGGAACGTGGTGCTGTTGCGTCGCCTGAAATCTTCCGACATCATCTTGCGGTCAATCTTGTTGCCGATGTATTCGCCCCAGTCCATGCCAGCGATAAGTTGCTTGAGTTCGTCGGGCGAATAGCCCATGGCATAGAAGCCGCCGATGATGGAGCCCATGCTGGTGCCTGCCACATAGTCGACTGGAATGCCGATTTCTTCGAGGTATTTCAGCACACCGATGTGGGCCGCGCCTTTGGCGCCGCCGCCGCCAAGCACCACGCCCACCTTGGGGCGGGGCGGCTGGATGAGAGGCTCGTTTTGGGCTTGCAGCAGCAGGGAGACTGCCAACAGCAAGGCGATGATTGCGGGTCTTTTCATTTTTTCATTGGTTATTGGCGTACAAAAATACGGTTTTTCAACCGTATGGCGGCAAAAAAAAAGAGCCGCCCTTGTCGAGCGGCCCTCCCTTACCCCAATGTGAAGAAAATCACTTCTTCAGCTTGCCCAAGCGAGCGGTCACCTTATAGGTGGTCTTCGAGTAAATGTCTGTGCCGAGAACCGGGGCATGACGGTAGCTTTCAACCTGAGGATAGATCACAACGTCATAGCCAGGGTTCTTCTTCATCATGTCATACAAGGCGTAGTTGGCGCCAGTAGGAATGGTCATTCCGATGAAAGGAATAACAGTACCAACGCTGGAGGTTTTACCAATTTCCTTGGTGCCGAAGAGGTGCTGCCAGTCGATACCGATAACGCGGACGACGGTGGCTTCACCTGTCACCTGGTCGGAGAGGTTGAAGTCTTCTGCATGATACTCAACATAGTTGTTGGGAGTCTTCATGCTGTGAGTGTAAGTGTGGCAGCTGCTCATAAACAGGGCGGCGATGGCGCACACCAAAACGAGTCTAAATTTCTTCATGGTGTTTAGTTTTTAATGGTTAGTTGATTATTGTTGGTTAGCTTTGGGGTCGATTTAACACTTGATGTCGTTGTTTCGATTCGCAAAGGTAGGTGTTTTTTCGTTTACGGAGCAATTTTCCCCAAAAAAAAATTTTCCGTATGGAAAAACAAACTCCGCCCCGAACAATCGGGGCGGATTTTGTTGCGCTGTTAATGTATTAAGGTGTAACCTTACATCATCAGGAACGACATCATCACACCGGCTGCCACTGCCGAGCCGATAACGCCGGAGACGTTAGGGGCCATGGCATGCATGAGCAGGTGGTTCGACGGGTCGTATTTCTGACCTTCCACTTCGACGACGCGTGCGCTATCCGGCACAGCCGAAACGCCAGCGGCACCAATCATCGGGTAGATATTCTCCTTCAGGACGAGGTTCATCAGCTTGGCACCGAGCAAGCCGCCAGCCGTGGCCACGGCAAACGAGCAGGCTCCGAGCACAAAGATCTTGATGGAGCTTGAAGTGAGGAACACGGAGGCTTGCGTCGAAGCACCCACCGTGAGACCCAAGACGATGGTCACGATGTCAATCAGCGGGTTGGAGGCGGTGTTTTGCAAACGCTTCACCACTCCCGACTCCTTGATGATATTGCCGAAGAACAGCATACCCAACAGCGGCAGGGCCGTGGGGCTGATGAAAGTGGTCAGGATGAGGCCGACGATGGGGAACATCACCTTTTCGGTCTTGTTCACCATGCGCGGGGCACGCATCTTGATGAGGCGTTCTTCCTTGGTGGTCAGCAGACGGATGATGGGCGGTTGGATCACGGGCACCAAAGCCATGTAGGAATAGGCCGCAATGGCGATGGGGCCGATGAGGTTGCGCGTGCCGTTCATGCCGTTGGCCAAACGCGACGAGAGGAAGATGGCGGTGGGACCGTCGGCACCACCGATGATGCCGATGGCACCAGCCTCACGCAGGTTGAAACCAAGATACAAGGCTCCGATGAAGGTGAGGAACACACCCAATTGGGCGGCGGCACCGAGGATCATCAGCTTGGGGTTGGCGATGAGCGACGAGAAGTCGGTCATGGCGCCGATGCCCAAGAAAATCAAAGGCGGATACACACCGGAGGTCACGCCGAAGTAGAGGTAGTTCAACACACTGCCCTTCTGGTAAAGACCCGTCTGGAGGTTGAGTTCGCCGCTTTGGAACACTTCACCCAAGAAGGCTTTCACGTTCTCGATTTCGGTGGCGGCCAAGCCAAACTCGGTCAGCTTCAGGTGGTCGACTTCCTTGATGGCTTCGCTCAGCACCATGTTCTTGTCGTTGTTGCCATCGAAGATGGTCATCAACAAGGCTTTGGCAGTCTCCATGTCGAAGCTATACGCCCCCGACGCTATGGCCGATTGCGCAAAGCCGAGCGCATCGTTGAGGCTCACACCCGTGCCTTGGAAGAACGGGATGTTGCCCACAATGATACCCGTGCCAATCGGGATGAGCAGCATAGGCTCAAACTCGTAGCGAATGGCCAAGAAAATGAAGAGGATACCCACCAAAATCATGATGATGTTACCGATCTTGCAGTTGCGGAAGCCCGTGAGCAACCAGAAGTTGCTCAAGCCTTCCTTCAGGCGTTCGTTGGTCGTCATTTCCTTCACTTCGGCCTTGCCGGTGGCTTGCACTTTGGCGTTTTTGCTTTCCAA
>ODAI010985432.1_pt1 | contig 15383 bp, 7 predicted proteins | sample 1539321 | NCBI WGS metagenome assembly ODAI01 (sample SAMN02144231, study PRJEB22623) | gut metagenome | biome: sheep rumen | host: Ovis aries | place: New Zealand
ATTGCTATACCAGCCAGCAAATCTATATCCTTCTTTAATTGGATTATTTGGTTTTATTATAGTTTCCTCATAATGAGCAACTAAATCTGAAACGCTACTTCCTCCATTACTATTGAATGTAATTTTGTAATTAATAGCTTTCCATTTAGCATATAGTTTTATCTCACCACGCATATTAGAGGTTATTTTTGTTGTTTTTTGATTATAACTGCTATCTAAATACCATCCAAGAAATTCAAATCCTTCTTTAGTGGGTTCTTTTAGAATAATTTCATTACCAGTAATATATGAAGTAGGATTTTCAGAATTATTAATTCCTCCGTCAAGTTCATAATCAATAATGTCTGTTCCTTCAACCCATTTAGCATATAATGTTATATTTTGAGCTGGCATTTTATTAAATGTATAAAGATTTGTTAACTCTGGATTACTATACCAACCAGCAAAAATGTATCCATCTTTAATGGGGTCAGTAGGTTCATAAATCGAACTATCACATAGATTTGAAATTGGTTCAATGTTACTTCCCCCATTACTTTCAAATGAAATTGTGTATGTGTTAGCTTGCCATTTTGCAGTTAATGTTAAATTATGTGCGGGCATTGTGCTAAAGGTATAATCTTTATTATCTAATTGCCAATTAATAAATGTGTAACCTTCCTTAGTAGGATTTTCTGGTCTAGGAACAGCTTCATCATATAATACAGAAGCATCTGAAATTTCGTTTCCACCATTTGTGTCATATATAACTGTATACTGTTTTTTAATCCATTTAGCATATAATGTTATATCTTTATCTACTGGATTATTAAAATTATATAATGTTGTATAATTATTATCACTATACCATCCTTCAAAGCTATATCCAGTTTTTACTGGATTACTTGGCTTGGTGACCTTATCACCAGTTTCAACTATTGCAGGAGACATAATAGTTCCCCCATCAGTTTCAAAGGTTACTGTATTAATATTAACCGCCCACTTGGCATAAAGAACCATGTTTTCAGCTGGCATTGTATCGAAATAGTAAATATTTGTTAAACCTGAATCACTATACCATCCAACAAATAAGTATCCTTCTTTTACTGGATCATCTGGTTTAGTAATTTTAATGTCAAATTGTGACTCTATAGGTGAAATACTACTTCCCCCATTACTATCAAAAGTGATTGTATATGTGTTAGCTTTCCATTTTGCATAAAGTGTTATATTTTTGGCTGGCATTTTATTAAATGTATAAGGATTTGTTAGCTCAGAATCACTATACCAGCCGTCAAAACTATAACCTTCCATAGTTGGATTATTTGGTTCTGTAATAGTATTATTATAATCACTTTCAATTGGCGAAATGTTACTTCCCCCATTACTGTCAAAGGTTATTGTATATTTTTTTATTGTCCATTTAGCATACAAAGTGATATTTTCAGCAGGCATTTTATTAAAGACATATTCATTTGTCAATTCTGAATTACTATACCATCCAGCAAAACTATATCCAGTTCTAGTTGGATTACTTGGCTCTTTAATAGTATCATTATAATTGGTTTCAATAGGTGAAATACTGCTTCCCCCATTGCTATCAAATGTTATTTTATAAGAATTTATTTTCCACTTTGCATATAAAACTATTTCTTCGTCCATATCAGAAGTAATTTTTTCAATTTTTTTAGTATATTTACTATCCGTATACCAACCTAGGAAACTATAGCCTGTTTTAGTACCGCTCTCTAGTTTTATTTCATTTCCAATATAATAACTATCTGGATTAGATGCATTATTTTTTCCACCATCAAGTTCATATTTTATGTTTCTTTTACCATTGTCAATCCATTTAGCATATAATGTTATATTTTTAGCTGGCATTGTATTAAAGGTATAAGGATTTGTTAATTCGGAGTCACTATACCAACCGCCAAATATATAATTTGTTTTTACTGGGTCAGCTGGTTTTGTTATTTTAGAACCATATTGTGCACTAATGGAACTTACGTTACTTCCCCCATTACTATTAAAAGTGATTGTATAACTATTAGCATTCCAATTTGCAATATAATTCTTATTTCCATAAGAACCCTTAGTAATAGTTACACTTTTTTGAGCAGATGTACCATTGCTTCCTGTCCATCCATTAAATGTATAACCGGTTTTAGTTGGATTATTTAAAACTATGTTACTACTTTCTATAGTATAGCTTGTAGGGTTTGCATTACTAACTGTACCACCATTCAAATTATAACTAATTGTATAACTTATAGGTACCCATTTTAGATATAAACTAGTTGTGCAATTTGCGGTTGCTGAACTACAAAAATTATCAGATTGATAAACTGATGATTGATTATATGTTTTCCCTTTACCATCTGCTTGTGTATTCCATTCTGAACCAGAATTTACTTTATACCCTGTTTTAACTATATTTATTACATCTGGATTATTATAATTATAAAGGCCATATTCATCGGTTTGTTTACCAAATTGTATTTTTTGAACAATTGTATTTCCATTTAAAGTTATCCATTGACCTGATGTGGAAATGTTATTACCGTGTTTATCAGCAAGTTTACCACCATTCATATTAAATTTAAGCTGTGAGTAATATTTAGATGTAGCTTCATATGTCACAGTTTTGGTAAAGCCAGAGGAGGTAGGTCCACCAGATAGCTCGTTTGTTACTGTACTTGGACTTTTTAATGTATAGCCACTTCTATTTGGGGCGTAATTCATTATGTGATATTTTGCACTTTTATTAAAGTTAAATTTACGTGTTGATAATGTAGTTCCATAAGTATTTTTATAGTAGACTGTTACTGGAATAGTGTTTCTCTCTGCAGTTGCTATTATAGTTCCATTTTTTATATTGAATGTTGTAGAGCCATTGTATCCAGCACTAAAAACATTAGATCTTGATTCGCTATCGACTATTCTATTATGCCACCATCTAGCTTGCCCTTTATCGGTATCATATGTATTTCCCCAAGATGCATATTCATTTATATTATCGTGTTCATTCTGGTAAAATACATATGGAGCATTTACGTAATTTACAATATTAGGGTCAGTTACACTGGACATATTACTTGTATATATGCCATGATGACTTAATTTAAATATGTCTGATTTAAGATTTATTTCTCCATTATTGTGCATCTTAATAAGCTTTTCTTCAGGAGTTACTGCTCCATTTAAAAAACTCCAACTGCTATTTTTATCTTGATGTCTGTATCCTTCAATATCACCTGCCGTTAAAAATTTTCTTCCATCAATCGTAACCATAGTAACTAAGGAAGTATTATTTATATAATGGCCAACTTTTGATGAGGCACAATTATCTAATGTAAAGCAATTTGTATTTCTATCTCTGCAGTCATATCCTGCATCCATTTTGCAATATTGTTCAATAGTAATTGTATTATCAAAATTAGCAAGGAGTACATTTGCGGTTGCATCACCAATAGTAAATGATGAACCTTTTTTTAAATATGTAACAGTTACACCATGACTTTTAGCAGAATTAATTAATCCTTTGACAGCGTCATATCTCTTTTTTAGTTCTTTAAACCAAGCTTTAGCTCCATATTTAGATTCCATACTAGCATAATAGTTTTCATACCATTTTAGATCTCCTATATAAAGTTTATCAACTGTAAAGTATGGGTCTTCTATAATGTTTTGTAGCTTTCCGTAATGGTCATTATGGGCATGTGATAAATATAAACTTAGTTTTTTGACATTATGTTCTTTTAAATATGCTATTACTCTATTTGCACTGACGTTATTACCACTATCCATGAGTAAATAATTTCCTTTAGATTCAAGTAATACACTATCACCTGGGACACCAATAGCATTTTCTCCGTAATATTGCTTATCTTTACTTCCAAAATCTATTGCAGTAATATTAAGTTCTCCTGCAAAAACTGTTCCTGGAATAAAGATAATACAAAATATAATTAAATAATTAATTATTTTCATTAAATCCCCTTTACTCTATTTTCTCTATTATAATTATATAATAATTACTTTTTTAATACAAGTGGAAGTTGTGGATTTTTAATAATTGTGCTTGTTATGTGCATTATCTTATTTTTTTGTGATGCCGAAAACCCATACTTTGAAGTATGGGTTAATGTTTTTTAATTTCCATTTATTAAATTGATTTTATATTTATGCTGGGCAACAATAAATTCGTATTTATTCATCCTTTATATGTATTTTTTTCTTCTTATATTCTTTTAATATTTGTCTATATATTTTTTCTGTAGTTAGATTATATTCTTTTTCTATTTCTTTTATTTTTCCATGTGATATATATTTATCTGGGTAACCTAGTGAAAGTGTTTTTATATTTGTTTGTGATTTTATTATTTCACCTAGGCCTGCAGTTTTTATATTATCCTCAATGGTTACTAATAATTTTGAATTTTTTATTTCTTTTTTTATCGTTTTAATATCTAATGGTTTTATAAATCTTGCATTAATTACTGTAGCTTCTATTTTATCTTTTAAAAGTTTTTCTCTTACTTTTAATGCTTTATTTACCATTTTTCCTATAGCTACTATTGTTATATCTTTTCCTTTTTCTAATATTTCTGCTTTACCATATTCTAGTTTTGTATTTTTAGTTATTATTTCCTTTGATGATTTAGGGTATCTAATAGCTACTGGTTTATTTAATTTTAGAGAAAATTTGATCATTTCTTTTAATTCTTTTCTATTTTTTGGTGCCATTATGGTTAAGTTTGGGATTGTTTTTAAAAATGATATATCAAGTATTCCTTGATGTGTTTCTCCGTCTTCCCCTACTATTCCTGCCCTATCAATGCATATTATTACTGGTAAGTTTTGCATAGCTATGTCATGAACTATTTGATCGTATCCTCTTTGAAGAAAGGATGAATAAATAGCTACTACTGGTTTTAATCCTTCGGATGCCATTCCAGCTGCCATAGTTAGGGCGTGCTCTTCTGCTATTTCTACATCGAAGAATCTATCTGGATATTTTTCTTTAAATATTTTAAGTCCTGTTCCGTCTTCCATTGCGGCTGTTATGGCTACTATTTTTTTATCTTTTTCTGCTAGTTTTGTTATAGTTTCTGCCATTATGTTTGAATATGTTTTTTCACTTTTGTTAGGTGAGTACATATGATATTTATTTGGATTTTCTTCTGCTGGTTTATATCCTTTTCCTTTTTTTGTTATTACGTGTATTAATTTTGGACCTTTTATATTTTCAGATCTTTTTATTATGTCTTCTAAGGCTTCTATGTTATGACCATCTACTGGTCCTAGGTATGTGAAACCTATATTTTCAAAAAACATATTTTTAATTATTAAATTTTTAATTCTTTTCTTTATCCATTCTACTATGTTTATTATTTTTTTTCCAAGTGGTATTTTTTTTACTATTTTTTTAATTTTATGATTTGATTTTATGTAGAATTTTCTTGTTCTTAGATTTGATAAAAATTTGGAGAATCCTCCTGTGTTTTCTGATATACTCATTTGATTGTCGTTTAGTATTATCGTTATATCTGTATCGCTTATTCCTGCATCGTTTAGTGCTTCTAAGGCTATTCCACTTGTTATTGCTCCATCTCCAATAATTGCATATATTTTTTTATCTTCTTTTAATATATCTCGCGCTCTTGCCATTCCAAGTGCGGCTGATATTGATGTGCTACTGTGACCTGTATTAAATGAGTCGTATTTAGATTCTTCTCTTTTAGGAAATCCTGATATTCCTCCTTTTTGTCTTAATGAAGAAAATTTTTCTTTTCTTTCTGTTAATATTTTATGGGTATATGTCTGATGTCCTACATCCCATACTACTTTGTCTTTTTCTAGATTTATCTGTGAGTATAAGGCGATAGTTAATTCTACTACTCCAAGGTTTGACGATAGGTGTCCGCCTTTATCTAAAACTTGTTTTATTATTATTTCTCTTATTTCTTTTGCAAGTTTTTTCTTTTCTTTTATATTTAATTTTTTTAAATCTTCTGGCTTATTTATTTTATCTAATATCATGTGTTACTCCTTTTTGTTTAAAAATCCTAGAGTTTTCTCTAGAATTTATTTTTTGTAGTTTTTTCCAAAGTTAAATATATCGTCCCATGGGTCGTGTGATGAGACTTTATTATAATTATTGTCCGTTACATTTGATCCTCCAGTAAAATAGTCGTGATTTTCTTTATATACTGTATTTCCGTGATTGTCTTCATATACGTAGTCATTCAGAAATCCTTGTCTTTTTTTAAGTATTATATTTCCGTTTAAATCTTTAATATCTTCGTAATCTGATATATAGTCTCTTTCTCCAGTGGCAACTAGTTTTCCATTTTGATAGTATTCGTTTTTTCCGGTAAATGAATTATATCTTACTTGCAGATCTTTTGTAAATAATCCTTCATTACTTGGTGTATTATATGATGGTGAGTATGAACTTGTTTGTGAATATGGGGTAGAAGCCGAATAATTATGTTTTTTTCTAGTTACTTGTATTTTCCCTCTGTGCCATCCTTTATATTCATAATGTTTTACCTGTGTTAGGCACATTAAGGAATATAATGTTACTAGTACTTTATAAATTGTATTCACTGTTTTTGCTTTAAGAAATAGTGCGGGTAATTTAAATATAAGCATTACTATTAGTCCTCCTATTAGGGCAAATACTGCTTCTTTTATTATTCCTTTTATATTTTTTGTTTGAGTAGAAAATATTAAAAATGCTGGCAATGCTATTAAATAAATTTGGTTAATACTATTCATTTTATAGTTCCCGAACCACAAGAATATTATTAATAAAATGTATATTAATTTTGTTATTTTTGTAAAAAATTGGGCTCTTCCATATCCTTTTATTCCTACTTCTTCATCTCTATGTTTAAAATGTATGTGAAGTATTATTAAAATGATTATTATGACTGGCAATGAATACATTATCATATCTGTAATCATTGCTCTTTGAACTTGTTTGTTTACAAAATTCATAACTTCTGGATTTTCAGTTACGGTTTCATCTAAAAATTGAAGGAACATACTTATACACCTCTTTGTAATTATAGCACGTATTTAATTTGACATCAATTTATCATGGGTTTATAATACTCTTTAATTAAATGTGTAAAGGGGCGGTTTTTTTGTGCTTTTGATATGTTGTTTGTGGTAAAATAAATAAGGAGTGAGGATTATGTTTAAACCTTTAGATATATTAGATGATAGGCATAAGATTTTAAGAGAAAAAAGTTTGGATGTTAAATTTCCTTTATCTAAAGAGGATAAAGATACTATTAATCATGTTATTAAGCATTTGACTTATAGTCAGATTGAGAAGTATGCAGAAAAGTATGATTTACGTCCTGGTATGGGTCTTGCTTTTCCTCAGCTTGGAATGCTTAAAAGAATTATTATTGTCGTGTATGAGTATGAGGAAGGTAAATTTGAAAATTATGTTATTGTAAATCCTAAAATTATAAGTCATTCTGAAGAGATGGTTGCTTTAGAAACTGGTGAAGGCTGCCTTAGTGTTAACCGTGAGGTCGAAGGTCATGTTCCAAGGTTTGCTAGGATTAGAATTACTGGATATGATATTGATGGAAATAAAATTTCTATTAGGGCTCGTGAAGATTTAGCTGTTGCTTTTCAGCATGAAGTTGATCATTTAAATGGTATTTTATTTTACGATAGAATTGATAAAAATAAACCTTTCTTTAGTGAAAATGAGATTAGATTAATATAGGAGGCTTTTATATGAGAAAAAGACTTTTAAAATATGTAATTTTAGTTTTTATTACTTTTATTACTTCTATTTTGATTTATAACTATGTTGAATCTTTTAATTCTATTCGTACTGATGAAGATATTTTGGCTTATCAAAAAAATAAGGAAAAGGAGTATTTATCTAATACTAATTATTCTTTGGATAATCCTAATGTTATTTTAAATCCTTATGGTAATTGTCCTCTCAGTGCGATTATCGTATTTCAAACTAAAGATTTAACTACTCCTAGTATTACGATTAGAGGAAAAAATGGTAATGATTTATCTCATACGTATACTCCTTCTAAAGTTCATATTCTTCCTATTTATGGATTATATGCAGGTTATGATAATAAGGTATTAATTGAAGTAAGTGGCAGACGAAAGGAAATTGTTATTAAAACGGATGATTTACCTAGTGATTTTCCTACTTCTACTTTAGTTTCTTCTAATGATACTGATGATTTTTATTTCACATCTTTTGAAGATGCTAGTTATACAGCTGCTTTTGATGGATATGGTGATGTTAGGTGGTATGTAACTGGCGATTATAAGTGGGATATTCAAAGACTTAATAATGGCCATATTTTGATGAGTAGTGACAAGACTATTTCTGGTAATTATAGTGCTGGTCTCATGGAGATGGATTTACTTGGAAAAGTCTACTTTGAGTATTTAATTCCTGGTGGGTATCATCATAATGTATTTGAGATGAATAATGGGAATTTGCTTACTATTTCTAATAATACTAACTCTGATACTTTAGAAGACTACATAGTTGAGATCGATAGGAATAATGGTAGTATTGTAAAGAAAATAGATTTAAGTGATATTTTAGATAATAAAAGTAAAGGTAATTGGTTTAAAGCCACTTCTCTATTTTACGATGTAAACACTAATTCTATAACTATATCTGGTTATAATAACAATATGATTTTAAATATCGACTATTCTTCTTTAAATATCAACTGGATTATTGGGGAGAATGTTCCAACTGGTTTTGAGAGTTTTGTTTTAAAATCTGATGGCAATGTACATTATCCTACTAAACCTCTTTCTTTAAAGTATTTATCTGATAATACTTTTGCTTTTATAAATAAGAATGGTTCTATTATCGATACTTATAAAGTAGATTATTCTAATAGATCTTTTAAAGAACTTGAAGCTTTTAATTTGAGTTCTAATGAGGATGCTTATTTTGAATTAAATGAAGATTATATTATTACTCAAAATAGTAGTATTAAAGAGGTTACTGATGGGGATACTTCTTTTGAACTTAGATTTAGTTCTTCACTTTATAATTCTAAGAAAATGCCACTTTATGCGAATGATATTTATACTGGAGCTGATGGTGTTAGACTTGGTTCTTTGCTTGAATCTAAAACTACTAGAAATTATTTCCTTATTAATTTGAAGAAAGACAAATCTATTATTAAAAAATATGATATTAATTTTAATAAAGATGTGTTTGGACTTAAAGTAAGTGGCAATTTTGATAAAGGTGATAAGGTTCAAGTAATTTTAGATAATGTATTAGATAAAAAAACATATGAATTAGATAATAATTCAAGATATATTAATGAAGATGGAATTAGTGGTAAGTATTACATTTATATAAGAATTAATGGTAAAATTTATAAACTCTATAAGTATGTAATTTTCGATTAGAAAAAAGCGTTTTATACGCTTTTTATATTTCATATTTTTCTATAAATTCTTCATAGTTCATTTGTTTATCAATATATGTTCCGTCTTCTTTAATATAGATTATTCTGTTTGCGATAGTTTCTATTAATTCTGTATCGAACGTAGAGAAAATTATTGGTCCATTAAATTTTTCTAAACCATTATTTAAAGATGTGATTGATTCTATGTCTAGGTGATTAGTTGGTTCATCTAATAGCAAAATATTTCCTTTATTTAGCATCATTTTAGAAAACATGCATCTTACTTTTTCTCCTCCTGATAGTACTGTTGTACTTTTTAATGATTCTTCTCCTGAAAATAACATTCTTCCTAGAAATCCTCTTACAAATGCATCGTCTTTATCTTCTGAATACTTTCTTAACCATTCTATAAGTGGTTTGTCTTCTTCAAAGTATTTATCGTGGTTTTTTGGAAAGTATGATACTTTAACTGTTGATCCTATTTTTACTTCTCCTTCATCTGGCGTTATTTCTCCTGCTAATACTTTTAGAAGTGTTGTTTTGGCTAATTCATTTTCTCCTACTAGGGCGATTTTATCTTCGTTTTTAATATTTAATGTTAGATTTTTTATTATATTATCTACTGATATTTTAGAAAGAGTTATGACTTGTTTTCCAAGTCTTTTTTCTGTTTCGAAATTAATATATGGGTATTTTCTTGTAGATGGTTTTAATTCTTCTAGTTTTATTTTTTCTAATAGTTTTTTTCTTGATGTTGCTTGTTTTGATTTTGATGCGTTTGCTTGGAATCTTGAGATGAATGATTCTAATTCTTTTATTTTTTCTTCTTTCTTTTTATTTGAGTCTTTTATTTGTTTTAATAATAATTCATTTGATTTATACCAAAAATCATAGTTTCCTATACATAATTTTATTCTTTCTCTATCTATATCTACCATATATGTACATACTTTGTTTAAAAAGTGTCTATCGTGTGATACTAAGATTATTGTTCCTTTGTAATCTATTAAAAAGTTTTCAAGCCAATTTTTACTTTTAATATCTAATCCATTTGTCGGTTCATCTAAAAGTAGTATGTCTGGGTCTCCAAATAAGGCTTGGGCTAGTAGTACTTTTACTTTGTCTTTATCTTTTAATTCATTCATTTTTTTATAGTGGTCTTCGTTTTTAATTCCTAGATTTGCGAGTAATGTTGCGGCATCACTTTCTGCTTCCCATCCGTTTAAGCTTTCAAATTCTGCTTCTAATTTTGCTACTTTAATTCCATCTTCGTTTGTGAAGTTTTCTTTCATATATAATTTTTCTTTTTGCTTCATTATTTTATATAATTTGTCGTTTCCCATAATAACTGTATCTATTACTGTATATTCATCATATATATTGTGATTTTGTTTTAGATATGATATTCGCTCGCTTTTATCTTTTATGATTTCTCCTGTTGTTGGTTCTATTTCTTCTGTCAATATTTTTAAGAATGTCGATTTACCTGCACCGTTTGCACCTATTACTCCATAACAGTTATTATCTTTAAATTCTAGATTTACGTTTTCGAATAATATTCTTTTTCCAAATCTTAGGCTTAAGTTTTTTATTTGTAGCATTTTATCACTCTCCAGTAGGTTTAATTATATCAAAAGTTTTGTCTAAAGTAAAATAAAAGCAATGTTATTTGCTTTTATTTGGTTTTTTGTATATGCATGTCTTCAATAGTTTGTCTCATATTAGATATACTTTGTGAACAATTATTTATCAATTGTTTTTTATTTTCAAATACGTGTTCGTCAATTACTGTTGTTGAAATAGGTACTGGTGAATCTATTAGTGTTAAATATATAAATGAATTTGGTAGTACATAAGTTTGAAATATTTCTGAAATTGGCATTCCGTCATTAATAAGTCTTTTCATTTCAGCCGAATTTAATCTTCCTTGTATAGCTCTACACATTTCTTCGTTTCCGCTATTTAGGAATAAAGCTATTGATCCATCTGCATATAAATCAGCAATAGCTTCTTTTACGTAGTAATCTCCTATTTGATAGGTACTATTTTTGAATGTTGATTCTATCTTAGAAATAAGATAAATGCTTCCTTCTATATTTATGAACTCTGTTAATTCTCCTTGCAATACTCCATCGTCTGTTCCGATTTTCTCAAAGATTCCTTTTGGATTGTTTGACTCTTCTCTTCCGAAATCTATTTTTCTCATACTATCACTTCTTTCACCATAAATATATCATTTTTAATTAAATTATTCAATATCTTCTAGTTTGACTGATACTAATTTACTTACTCCGGATTCTTGCATTGTTATTCCATATAGGATATCTGCATATTCCATTGTTTTCTTTTTATGGGTTATTATTATAAACTCTGATTTATTTTTTAGTTTTAGTAGATACTGTCCGAATGTATCGACGTTTGCTTCGTCAAGGGCTGCTTCTACTTCGTCTAGGATACAAAATGGTGAAGGTTTTGATTTTATTATGGCAAATAATAGACTGATTGCGGTTAATGTTTTTTCTCCTCCTGAAAGCAAGCTTATACTTGTTAGTTTTTTTCCTGGAGGAGAGGCTATTATATCTACTCCTGTTTCTAATATATCATTTGGATCTGTTAATTTTAATTCTGCGTTTCCGCCTTTAAATAATTCTTTAAATGTTTCTTTAAAATGATTGTTTATAATATTAAAATTTTCTTTAAATTCTCTTATCATTACTTTATCCATTTCTTCAATTATTTCTAGGAGTGTATTTTCGGCATTATTTAAGTCATTTATTTGTTTGTTTAAAAATTCGTATCTTTCACTTACTTTATCATATTCTTCTGGTGCATTTAGATTAACTGTACCTATTTCTTTTATTTGTTTTTTTAGTTTTGTTACTTCTGTTTTTGCTTTATTGTAGTCTATTTCTAATTTATAGTTTTCTTTTGCTTTTTCATATGTCATTGAATAGTTTTCTGTTAAAGTATTTAGCAAGTTATCTAATTTTACGTCTAATCTATTTACTTTTATTTCTAAGTTTTTTAGTTCTGTCATTTTTTCGGTATATGTACTGTTTTTTTTCTTTCTAGTTAGTTCATATTCTTCTAATGAATCATTTATATTTTCTTTTTCTTTTATTAGTGATTGAAGTAGTTTATTTGCTTCATCTTTTTTTCTTAATGATTCATAATATTCATTTAATAAGCTATCTTCTTCTTTTGTGATGTTTCCATTTAATATACTTTCTGTTTGTTTTATTTTGACTATTGTTTTTTGTCTTTCTTTTTTGTTTTCTTCTATTTTTTTATTTTTATTTTGTATATCGTCTTGCCATAATAATTTATCTTTTTCTAATAAGTATATTTTATCTTCTATTTGTTTTAGATTATAGTCTATTTCGTTTGTTTGATTTTCTAATTCTTTAATTTGATTTGTTATTTTTTCTTTCTGTCTTAGATTTTCTTCTAATTCGTATTTATCGGTAATTATGTTTCTTTGTTTTGATTTTTTTCCTCCTGTCATAGATCCACCAATATGTATTATTTCACCATCTATTGTGACTATTTTATATCTATTTTTAATTTTTTTACTTATTTTCGTTGCTGAGTCTATGTCGTTTGTAACTATTATATTTCCTAGTTGATTTAATATTATATTTTCATAAATTTTATCATATTTTACTAGGTTACTTGCAATGTCTATGAATCCTTCTTCTTTTTCTAATATAGTTAGTGTTTCTCTATCTATGTATTTCGGTTTTATTACGCTTAATGGAAAAAAAGTTGCTCTTCCGATATTTTTTAAATAATTAATTGCTTCTTTAGCGGATGTTTCATTATCTACTACTATGTTATTTACCATATATCCTAGTGATGTTGTAATTGCTTCTGTATATTTTTCTTCTATTTCTATTAGGTTTCCTAAGGCGTTATGTATTCCTCTTAGTTTTGGATTTGACAAAACACTTTTTACAGGAAGAGGCAATGGTCCTCCATTTTCTATATTGTCTTTTAAACTTTCTATTTTTATTTCTAAATTATTTATATTTCTTATATTGTTTGTTAAATTATTTTCTATTATTTGTTTTTTATTTTTGTATTCTTTTAAGTTATTATTTTCTATCTCTATTTTTTCTATTAATTCTTTTAAATCTTTTTCTTTATATGCTATTTCTTTTTCACTGCTATTTATCTCGTTTTCGAGTGTAAGCTCTTTTTCTTTTAAATTTATTATTTCGTCATGTAATTTTGAATCTTCTACTTCGTATTTTTTTCTTTCATTTAGTATTGTTTTTCTACTATTTAATTCTTCTGATTTTTCTACTAAACTCATGACTTCTTTTTGAGTTTGTTTTATTTTTTCATCTAGTTTTGTTATTTGTAGTTTATATTTTTCTATTTCTGCTTCGTTATTTGCTCCCTCTGACATCATAGTTGTGACTGTTTTATTTAAATTTTCTAGCTTATCTTTAGATGTCTGATATTCATAGTTTAAATTTGTTATGTCTTCTGTTATTAGGGATATATCAAGATTTTCTAGTTTGCTTTTAGCTTCTTCATATTCTAAGGCTTTTTGTTTTTCTATTTTTAGTGGTTCTACTCTATCTTCTAGTTCTTTTATTATATCGCCTATTCTGTTCATGTTTGCTTTTGTTTTTTCTAGTTTTTTAATGGCTTCTTCTTTTCTTCTTTTGTATTTAAGTACTCCTGATGCTTCTTCAAATATTACTCTTCTTCCTTCTGGCCTACTACTTATGATTGCCTCTATTTGTCCTTGTGAGATTATATTAAAACTTTCTTTTGCTACTCCACTATCTAAAAGTAAGTTTGTTATATCTTTTAGTCTTACTTTTTCTCCATTGAGATAGTATTCATTAGTTCCATCTTTATATACTCTTCTTTTTATTTCTACTTCATCATATGGAAGTGGAAGATATTTATCTGTATTATCGAATACTATTGTTACTTGTGCGGTATTCATTGGGCCTCTTGATTTACTACCAGAAAAAATGACGTCTGTCATCGCGCCATCTCCTCTAAGTGACTTTACTGATTGTTCACCTAAAACCCATCTTACTGCGTCTACTACATTACTTTTTCCTGAACCGTTTGGTCCTACTACTCCGTTTATTCCTTGTTTAAATTCTAATACTGTCTGATCTGCAAATGATTTAAATCCTTTTGCTTTTATACTTTTTAAATACATATTATCACCATACTATTTAAATTATACCTTATTTTCTTTGTTAAAACAATATATTTTATTTATACATTATGTCTATATCAACTGGCGTATTTATTCCTTCTATTATTCCGTCGTCACATAATTGCCATACTTTGTATTTTCCTTTGTAATTTGTCTTATTTGTGTAATGGGCAAGCCATATATCACCGCTTGGTTTATGCCATATTTTTTCTAGATAATTTTTACTACTATAAAGCATTGCATTATATCCGTTTTTTTCTATTTCTTTTTTAAATGTTTCATACATTTGCGTTAAATGATAAAAGCTTAGGTTATAGTCTCTATAATTATCCCAGTTTTCCCAGTCGAATACTACCGGCAGTTTTATTTTATATTTTTTTATTTGTTTTATAATCCATTTAGCTTGTTTTTTTGCTTCTTTTTTTGAAGCTACTTTTGTGTAGAAGTATACTCCAACTGGTATTCTTTCTTTATTTAATCCTTCAATGTTTTGTTTAAATTTTGTATCTAGGTAATATTTTCCGTCTATTTCTGTTTGGACTCCTACCCTAATGAATGCGAATTCAACTTTTGCTTCTTTTAGTTTTTTAAAGTCTATATCTCCTTGCCATTTGGAAATGTCTATTCCTATTTTTGTTTTTTCTGTTTTGTAATTATTTATTATATCTTGATAATATGTTTTTGTATTTTCTTTAATTTCTGTATTTGTATTATTACTTCTATTATTCTCTATTATGTTTAATTTAAAATTAATTTTATTTTCATTATTTGAC
>ODAI010575492.1_pt1 | contig 15377 bp, 17 predicted proteins | sample 1539321 | NCBI WGS metagenome assembly ODAI01 (sample SAMN02144231, study PRJEB22623) | gut metagenome | biome: sheep rumen | host: Ovis aries | place: New Zealand
CAGTTAACTCAACATTCGAATCTATAAGAATTGACACTGCTTGCATGATAGAAGCTATCAGAACATGATTTCTTACAGTTATTACACCGGCCTTATCTTTCTTTACAGTTTCCATTTAATAGCTCCTCACTTTCGCTTATTTAGCCCTAAAGCCTTTAATATCTTGCTTTGCCTAAATATCTTCCTACCCACACCCTTTACTGCATCCACAGGGTGCATGATAGTGTTCATATTTCGCCTTCTACTATCATATAACAAGTTTTTATTGGACTTAGCCCTATTGCAAGGCTTGCATAATGGTTGCAGATTCCACAATTCATCAGAACCACCCTGACTCCACGGTTTTATGTGGTCTACTTCCATTTTTAAATGGTCTGGTATTTTTACTTTGTCATTTCCTGGCCTTGCACACATTTTACCGCAATATGCACATTTATACCAATAACCTGGATACCCTCTGATTCTAACTCCTGGGTAGGCCCGTATAAAATTAGTTCTATATGTTGGATTACTTGGCATATAAACCACTTCCTGTATTATTTTAGATAACTAATATCTTCATACAAATCATAGTCATCTAACGTGCAATCACCGAGGATGGGAAGTAAGTACTCCAAAATCGTGTCGCCTTCTACATTATTATACCTTAATTTATATATTGCATCTTTTAAGGATAACCCAGTATTAGCCCATTCTAAAACAAGTGGGTTTTCTTCTAACCCTATAGGAACCTCATTCAGTAGCTCGTTACCAATTAAACGCATTATTGCATCAACAGTGGACTTTACATCAAAACCCATGTACATATACAATTTAAAGCACTCTGCAAGAGTTCTACCACTGCTGTCATACCCCCCATATTGGTCCTTACCAGTATCCCTTGCTAAAAACTCAAAAAGTTTATAACGGTATGGAGATAGGCGACTTACAAGTACATAATGTTTTAAAATAGAATTATATACTAACCCTTCACAATATGCTACTGGTTGTTTATACTTCTCATAAATGGACGGGAGGCATTGCTGCCCAAATTTAAAATCCGTTTGTCTTCCTACAAAAATACCCTTCAGGGAATTACAATCATAAAACAGATAATCAGAAAAGCCTTGTATATTTTTAGGAAGTACAACATACTTTAGGCTATTACAATAGCAAAATGCCCAAGCACCAAGGTATGTGACTGAAGTTGGTATTACAACAGTTTCAAGATTTCCACATTCTCTAAAGGCATTCATCCGTATGCTTGTTATACCCTCAGGTAATTTTACCTTTCGCATTTTGGCATTCTTAAAAGCATACTCTTCTATTACTTTAATACCTCTTGGTACACTTACTACCTGGTCGTTACCAGTGTATTTTACAAGAACATCCCCATTTATAATAAAATCTGACATATAAAGCACCACCAATATGAAGATAGGTGGTTACACCATAAGATGTAACCACCTAATATAAAAATATTATTTTCTTGAAAACAGCAGTATAGAACAGCACCGGCGCAAATCAATGGGTTAATTGGTTTTCACAAAAAGTTAATGTATTTTTAGTTATAGAGAATTTGAATTAGACTTAAATAGGAAGCATATCACAAAGCTCATCAAAGTCCTGCAACCATGCAAAACTGTCGTCCTGAACATACCCAACAAAAAGGTCAACTTCTGTATTACTTTCTGCTTCAGGATTTTTACAGAAGATGGTTCGCCTTGCACAAACAAGATAATTGTCTATCCCTACACCCAAATACCCAATGAATATGGACTTTACTCCATTCTTCGGATGCTTCTTATACCACATGGTAAGAATGTCGTTTTTGACCTCTTCAAGGGCTGTACCCTCAATCATTCCTGAAGTTCCGTCGTCCTTAGCAAGGAACTCTGAACCATCAGGTAAGGACACAATTACAGAGTTTGTACTGTTGTGACATTTGCTGGTGTACGCACCTACACTTACTAAAAAGTCTATGTAACATTTTTCACCATAATACATAGCATAAGCATCTGAGTCGTGCAGGATTGCACTCATTACACCATTGCCAGTTTTGTCTTTCACTATAATGTGGGTGTCCATGTCAATGTCTGTGTCGTACATACCAGCTCGTCTTGCTGCGTCTTTTGCATACTTTTTAATAAAAGACTTTACAGTTTTAAGACTGTCGAATGAGTACTCTGTGCCATTTATCGAAAAGGTAAATGGGCCTTTGGATTCCTTCATAATAACTTTCTCCTTTCATTAATCAGACCAAGTAGCATCGCCTAAAGAGCGAACTATTGCGTCCATTATTTCTTTCTCTGAATAACCTTTCTTCCTCATGTTTTCTAAAACTAAATTCAAGGTTACCCCTGTGTTGTGGTAAATCATTTTAAAATAGTCTTCAGGTGGCGAGGATTTAATTGGAGCATAAATTTCCTTTTGTATTTCTAAAAAATCTGATATTTCTCTTAGCAAACTTGACTGTTCTGTATAAATAGAGCGTAAAAACTTTTCCATACCAACAGTGTTGATTAACCCCAATGGGTGATAGTAATAATCCAATCGGATAATTATTTCTTTCGACGAAATAATTATCTTTAACCCCATTGGTTCTCCGTCAACTTCCTGTAACTTTAAAAAGAACACATAACACCGTGTTGGCTTTAATACAGAATCAATGCACTCAACAGCTAAATATCTTTCGTAATAATAGCTATTACATAACCCATCAACCATACAATTTGTAAAACTGTACTTACCACTACCAAAAATTTCAGTAGGTATAAGAGATTGCAACCTTTTAAAATGAAAATATAACCCAGTTAAATAATATAGATTAAATTGAGATAAGCTGCAATCTACCCCAAGTTTCTCTAAATCTTTCTCACTGGATATTTTTGCATAAGCATCTGTTTTAGATGCAGGAACATGATTCCAACCATACGCATCGCTCATTGTCTACATTACCCTTCTTTAATACCCCAATATTGTAAACTCTTCATCGTCATTCTATAGTAGATAGACTTTTAGAACAGCGTCCCAACATAACTGTTCCTCCTATTTACTGAGTGAAGTTGTATTACATATCTTTTACAATTTGAATAAACTGTTCTGCGGTTACAATAGGAATATTACTACCCTTGGAGTTATACCCTTCAACAGTCTTGACCTTGGAAGTATATCTTGCAGGAGAACCGTCTGCACCCGCCCATACCAAGTAATCAATACCCTTGTTGACCGCAGGTAAGAAGTTTACATGCACCTTGTCTGCAAAGGTATTGTTTACATAAGCATAGAACTCCGCTTTCTTAGCAAAGCGACCACCTACTTGATCACTACATACCACATTAAGCTCCTTAATGCCTTCTAAGTTGATGATGTCAACATACCCAACACTTCCGAGTAATTCATCTTTAAAGAGAATTAAACTCTTATAAACTTTAGTTGCCTGGATTGACAATACCTGGCCTTCTCCACCGCTGTTACCAAGCCTCTCCTGGATAAAGGGTATTCCACCCTCTTCGATAGCAACATAAGCATCTTCGAGAGTTTTATAACCTTGGAAAATCTTTCTGGCAGATGTTCTTACAAAGGGAATATTAGAATACATCACATATTCCCATAGGAGCATACGCTTCTTATTCTGCAGTTGTTCAATTATACAAGCTGAAACCTTTGGAGAAACATCTGGAGATAGACTGTCACCTGGCTTCAACCCAAAAATATCCATCGGTCCATCAATATCCCAGTACTCGAGGAACTTCTCTATAGTACTCTCACCAAAAGTTAAGATACCAAGATCCTGCACAAGGGCTTTTACCCGCATCACAAGCTTGTCTTTACAACGAGGGTTGCTACACCTTAAGCCAGTAAGAGTTTCACTAATCTCCAAAGGAGCTCCACAAGATTCACAGGTATCAGGTATCAGGTCAACAAACTTCTTAGGTAAGTCAAGAGCGACATAGTTCTCTTTCATACTTTTAACAAACATAGTTATACCACCTTTTACTGCGCCACTTTAAAGGGCTACGAAATACATACATAAAGTAGAATTTATATACTCTTTTGCAGGATGTGTCCTATTCTACTTAATTATGGCTATTCGTAGTCAAATCACTCGTCTCTTAATCATACAGATATGAAACCGCTGATTTCTACTGTTACCTGCATACCAACAGCTTCATAAGTTCCCTGTATGCCAATGTCTTCAAATTCCTTTAGAATATTAGGGATAAGGCGTTCTTGAGCTCTGAATACAAGAGCACTGTCACTGCAAAACGAAGCCTCATTTAACCAAGAAGCATTATACTTTTTAAATATTTTCACAAATATCTCTTTCTTTTTATATAAGAAAGCTGCGAAAGTAGCATTCATTTATACCTTCTCCTTTACATTGTTTTTAAAAATAACTAAAATATTTGCATAAATTTTCGGGGTCCAAGAGAGACTGACACATAAAAATCTACAAAAAATTTCCAGAATTTTGTTGCAAATTTTATATAAAATGACGAACATTTTTCTACTTCGGAAATCGGAGTTTCTCCAATATCTCAAAAGTGAGCATTTTTCGTAAATTCCGTAAAAGTAAGTATGCACATAAAATGAAAACACTACCTGGAAACCCTTTTACCCAACTAAATCTACAACAAACAATATACAGTTATCTATAATTTTATTATACAAAACAAAATGCACCTAATATAATATTACATTAGGTTATTGCAGTTGTATTAAAGTAAGTATTTGATTACAACAAAAGGCTAAGTTAAACAATAGTAGTTTAACTTAGCCTTTAAATGCTGTATACTATTCAGAAGCCTTGGCTGCTGCTAATGCTTCAATATTCTGCTGTTGGACAGCACCTGGCATCTTGAACCTAACAGCATCTGCAGTATCTTCTTTTACCTGCTCCCTGGTCTTGCCACAGCGTCTATCGGCTTCAACAGCGATACGAGCGAACTTCATGACTTTCTTGATGTAATCTTTCTTATCGTCATCGAGTTCATCGTAGTCTTCACGCTTCATACCAAGCCTACCACCTCTGCGCTGAATAACGTGGATAAGCGTATGAACATCCATAGACACAGTCACAAGATTGCTCATCTCGTTGGTGCCACCGTCTGCAACGGGAACAAGGTGATGAACATTGAGAATAGCCAACGCAACCTCAGTAGGTAGACCGCTCTTCACACCAATACCCGATATTACACAGGAATACTCATCACGCTGAAGAACAGCTGCTCTTAATGCAGGGTCAAGGTGACGATCTCCGTCTACATCGAAGCGCTCTGCCTCGATATCGTTACCGACCATGGTATTGAATTCGGCATCTGACAAATCACCTTCGAACTTTTCTCCCATGTCAAGGATATCTTTTACCTCTTCATCGGATAATGTTGCACGGTTACCAGCTCCATCGTCGATTACACCTTCAGATTGCTCGACTTCTTTTACGCCCTGAACATCTTCCCTCAGGAGGGAATCTTGCTCTTTCATAGCTTTCATAAGAGCCTTATAAGCCTGTTCAAGAGTCTTCTTCTTGCTTAAGAGATCATCTTTAGGCTCGGGGAAATCGTCTGCACGGGTCATAATTTCTTTCAGCTTTGTTGCATCTCCGGGCTCTAAACCAAGAAGATACTCTACCATACCTGGGGATACTGTAGCACTCTCTTCTACAACTTGATATAGATACCAGATCTCTGCCCAAGATCTACGCTGGTGTTTGTTGAGCAAAAGACTAATTAAGTTTAATGCATCTGAGCCAGCGTCTTTGTCTTGGAACTCCCAAACCATAGCATTTACCCTTTGAATGTTGTTCTTTTGAGCTGCAAAGATACGCCTTAAGCCGTCGATTAAGGCATACTTAGGCCCGTCATACTCTTCTGGAGTTCCACCCTCTGCAAGATGGTCTGCATACCCTTCCAGCACCATGACGTGGATTGGAGTTAATACTCCAAGTTCTCCAACAGACTGAGTAATTCCCAAATAGGTTTCTTTACGGCTGTCCTTAACAGGCGATGGGATAACAAGGTCACAAATGTTTACAACAGCAGGAGTAATTGTATATTTGTCTTTTGACAATGACAAGAGGGACGCAAGTCGACTGTCTGCATCCTTAGTGTCTTCTATTTCATCCAGCCTATCTGCTGTAAGATTTTCACCTTTTACTAATTCGCGTTCGAGACTGTCATCGTAGCCCTCTTCATCAGAAGAAGTTTCCTCACAGGAGTCTTCATCAGAACCTTCCCATTCATAGTCCTCTTCTGTTTCATCGGAGCCATCAACAGCGTCTTCTACAAATTCGTCTCCGTCTTCGTAGTTCCAGCCGTCTTCACTTTCATTGGGTTCCTCCCACTGGAATTCTTCATTGGGTTCTATAGGAGCCATATTAAGTTACCAACCTTTCCTTATATTAGGTGATAACTCATCTGACAGCGACGATCTTTCCTTTCGCAGACTTAAAGTTACCACTATTATTTCCACCCTTAAGAACTTCAATCAAGGGCTTACCATAGCAACCACCAACAAAGGGAGTTGCAAGCTCGTTATTTTCGATTCTTTTCAGTTCATCCTTGATATAGTTATTCAGGTATTCAGCATAGCTGATAGTGCAGTCGTTCTCGTAGTTATCCATTACCCCGTAGACCACAAGGTCATTGATAGCTTCGATAAGATCTGCAACGCACCGTACTTCCTTCTCCAGCCATACAGTATCCTCTCCAGCCTTTACAAACTGAAACCTGAGGACACCATTTTTGTCCCAATGGCGCATCTTGATTCGATTGAGCCAGCCGCCGATGCGGTCACCGTAACTCGCAAATCTATTTACCTTCCGCAACAGCCCCTTCATGACCTTGACGGCATACTTGTTGGTATAGCCATCGACGGAAATATCAATGCTGTCGCTGATTGCCTTCTGGTACAACTTTGCGATGAGGCAATCTTCCTTGTTGAAGTACCAGTAACGGTGTACATTGTGAGAAATGTGTTCCAGCATTTCTGCCTTCACAACAAAATCGAACCACTCAAACTCGTTGAGGGACGCACCTTTGGAAAGTGCAGAGTCAATTGAAAGAACGCCATTCATGGCAGAACGGAGATACCGCTTAACACTGTTTCTATTCATAATAGTAACCTCCCTACAGTATTTTTCTTTCTACAACCATTGTAACATATTTCTCGGGAGATTACAAGTATTTCCTCAATAAAACTCTAAAGATTGTTTATTTACAATTACCTTCCGACACACAGGACAAACAAAAACTTCCACAGGGATATTAGAGCCGTCACCAACAGGTACTTCAATGAAGGTTTTATCTAACAGTTTGATACCCTGTGTTCCAGCACAAATGTGGCGAGTTCTTAATGTATCAAAAGAATCTACCTGCTTTATTTCAGATGCAGATGTAAAGCTTTGGATATACCCAAGAATATCCTTCTTCGTAATGTGTGGTCTAACGGATTGTTGAGGAAATTGACCTGGGTATTGTTCTACCGGAAAGCCATTTTGGAGATAACCAGGTGGTAATGGATTATACATCATCTGAAATAACCCCTTTCGTTAACAGTTTATTATAGACTTTCTTCTTAAGCCAAAAGGCAAAATACCCACCTTCTGGAATCGTTCTTAAACCCAAACTATCACCAAAGAATCCGAGCCTAATCGGTTCACTGGTTACAAAAACACCACCTAAATTAGCTGCTACAGTGCTTGTCATAAACTTTTTAGAAAGTTGAACAGTATCCAGCTCAAATATATTACATATTTCCCTTTCTCCGTAAATATAATCTTTAATTACGGCTACATCTGACTCATAGGCATAACTTAGGTCAGAAAAAGAGATAGCATACTTTGGCTTTGCGTCGACCTTTTTATCCTGGCTTTTAGCCCCTTGTAAGAAATACCCTATCAGCATTCCAGCGGCATCTAATCGGTCTTGGCAACCTGTGCCGTACTCGTCTATACCAATAGACTTCAATATCTCAGTTATTTTTACCTTATCATTATACCCTTTCCATTTTCCTTCTGCGTCCAGCCAGAATAACCAGCTTTTCCATTTACGGTTATTTACACGCACAAACTTCTTTGTTTTGATTTGACCATCTAAAATGGCTTCATCAATTGCAGTATTTAATGCATACAGAGTTCTTACTGTCTCGGGGTTTACACCTTCAAATACATCTTCGATTATAATTAAATCGAATGTTTGATCGAGGAACTCTGTAAGATCTGCTAATAGACTTTGCTTTAGAGAACGCCGAAGTAATACTTCTGAGTGAGGAGAATCATTATCTGCAGTCACACTTATGTTGCCTGAAAACCGAATACCATCTTTATACATGCACACACCAGTGCTATCTTTAGATATATCCAGACCAAGATACAGCCCTTTAGGAACTATGTTTGATTCTGATGGTATTTCAAAAGGCTTTGGGAATTCTTGCGCAGAGCCTTCTGCATCAGCAGTAGGCACAACATTTGCTAAATCTTCCTCCAGCTCTATTTCCATACTCAAATCTATGGTGTTCATTAGTATTTCTCCCTATATTCTTCTGTTAACCTTAAAATTGCAAGTTCCGCATCTTCAGCACTGCGTATAGAATATATACCCTCTCCATGTACAGTTTTTATGGTTTGAACAGACCTTATTACTATTCCGTTTTTTAAAGATACTTCACTACACAACAAACTATATACAGGATTTACATATTGCACGAATTGCTTTATGTTCATGAGTCATCACCTTGAACTTGATCACCATCTTTGTTACCTTCTTTTAGAGATGATATCATCATAATCATTAAAGTGTTGAAATAAGAAATTTTCCTGCCTTGAAGTTTTCCGTCGGTAATCATATTACGAAAGTCTGCAAAATCAAATTCCCGCTCTTTTGCAGACATAGCGTTATCTACTTTAATATCTTTGTCGAATATATCCGCCTGTTCTTTACTTTTTACCTTTTCGTAGTCTACCCCAAACATTTTACAAAGTTCTATTAGAGCAGACTCTCTATCCAGATATCTTTTCTTTAAGCGTCTACTAACCTTTATATGAAGGTCTACAATATCCCCCCATGAATTACAACCAAAGCAATGATATAGTTCTTTACCACCACTTGTTTTAATAATACCCATTGATGGATTAACATCGTCATGAAGAGGGCATACCATCATCTTATCGTTTTTTGTGAAATACTTCTTATTTATTGGTTGAACAAATAATTTGTAATAGTCCAATATCGAAAAATACTCACTATAATTCATAGTAGTCCCCCCCATAAATACTAAATAAAAACATATATTCTATAAATGTTATCCAAAAAATAACAGCCCCCGTTTCCGAGGGCTGTCATTTCTGTCTTTGTATTACTTTGTGAGAGGGGCAAGAGTTACAAGCAAAGCGTTGCTGCTGGGAGCAACTGTTGCAGTTCTGATAACACCATCAGCTCTCTGCATGATTTCGTTCGGCATACGAACTGCACCACCGATGACCATGCCATAGTGAGCCTCTACACACTGCTGGAGAACTTCGCTCAGGGTTAATGAGAAAGCAGGGTAAGACTTTCCGGAAATGGTGATTGTCGTGCTGTCGTTAGTGCAGTAAATCCCCACCTTTCCCTGATACCTTGAAGCCATGAGCTTGCGGAGTTTAACAATGGCCTCCTGATGGTGACGAGAAGCATATTCCAGGTCTTCCTTCCTGAATAACCCTTTAGCCTCTTTGTCGAGGATTGACAAAGCATAGGGCAGAACGATATAGACAAGATATCCAGTTCTCAGAGGGGACTGAGAGTATGTTACTGTCTGAGCGCTTACATTAGGATTAGCCTTGAACTCCTCCATAAGACGCTCAATCTTTCTGCCATCTTCAGTGCCACCACGAACAAACTCCCAAGAACAACCACGAAGCAAGTTGTTCTGAACAACTTTTTCAATCACAAGCTGTTCTTCCTCGGGATACTTTGAAAGGTTGTCTGCATACTGTCTCGCGAGCTGTAACTGCTCTTCCTCTGTTAAGATCACTTTCGGCATTTATTTTTCCTCCATTTCACTATTTTAACTCGGGTTTATATGAAGTAATATAGCCTTAAACCAATAAAACTATAATTTCATATAAATTAACACCACAGGCGTTTCAAGTAATATAAACAATTCTTGATTTGATAAAATGTTCTTCAATAGAAAGAAATTTCTATTAAAACTAAAACTGTTTCATTAGCCAATTCACACCTTTCATCACGAAAGGTAATACCCCTCCTGACACCAACAGAGCTCCTACAGCAAATAAGACTATACAAACAGCTACAAATTTTCTTTCTGACAATAGACCCTTCATTTTTGTGCCTTCCGTATCCATTATCTTTATCTGGTCTTTATCACCAACTGATAACGCTCCAAGAGAGAACAATGTTACAAGCCTAATATCAAAAACAGTATTCACTCGGTCAAACAGATAAGACATTATCAAGATTATAGTATAACTTAAAATCAAAAGTCCTATAAATACAAGCACACGTCTGGCAAAATCCCATACATTAGCTGTTTTTCGAGCCTCAGTTAGCGAAGTTATTTTATGAGTGTTATATCGTTCTTCTGCCGTAAGCCCAGAGTCGTCAACAGAAGTTAAATGATTAGCATCCCCGCTTAAAGTACTGCCAGATGGCATCCCAGTTAGGTCATTCTCAAGGGTGATAGCCCTTCCGAGAGAGTCAAGATTTAATCCACCGTCTCCACCAGCATCACCATTTGGATCTATGCTTACTTCACCAAGAGAGTAATGTACATCGGCAGGAACACCAGCATTTCGACTCCAATTTGTTCTTGTTACAGAGCCATTTGATGGATCAATTAAAGTGGCATTATACATTCTGTAATATGCAATATGGTTTTTACCTTCACCAGTACCCAAGTTCATCATGTTTATTAGGTTTGAAGTAGCTGTTCCTTTACCCCACACTTCTATACTATTGTTACCAGCTGCGCTGAATAAGTTTTTATATTGAGGCTTTAACATATCTGCGAAGCTATATACTGCATCAAACTCGTGACCAGGTCTTACATTCGGGTCGCCACCATTGGTATGTTGTTTAGCATTTTCATCACCGACAATAAAGTGATACACGCTACCGTCTGTTAAAATAATGTCTACAAGCTGACCATATTGAGTTGCCTCGTTTACAGTAGGAAAAGGATTTCCAACAGATGAATTGTTATAAAAGAAAGCTTGAATAGCAGTTATGTAAAACTTTGTACCGTCTTTAGTGGTTAGCGTCGCTATGCCAGTTGTTGGATCATCCACAACAGTAGAGCCAGAATCACGGATTGCTTTACCAATTAAGCTATTATACATGTAACTTGTATTACAGTTTGAGTCACTTAGACCAGCGCCAGAGAAGTATGACCACGAAAACTCTCTTACTACATAGGAACATACCCTGTCATCTCTAATTGATGTTGGCATTGGCTCTGGAGTAGCATCTGAAACCATATTGCCAGACTCCGAGGCTGACAGAGCATACCCACCCACGTCCAGTGGAGTTAGATTATATGGTACATAGCAATCATAATAAGGCGCTGAAAAAGACGGCGGTATTTTACTATCTCCATAAGGGTTAGACCTTTCATTACCGTTATTATCCAGTTGTACAGGTTCCGCATACACAGTTATAGGCAACAAGTTAAGTAGCATTGATACCAAAAATAGCAACATTAAGCAACAAGAGAGTTTTTTATTAATGTTTTTTGTTAATAGCATTGTCATTACACCTCCTAACTTATTGCACGGCAAGTAATACTATCGAATTATGCGTTTCACTGATGATACATCTTGATATGTTTAAAGTCACTTTTAGGCTTTTTGCAGTGCCAGCAAAATCTCCTTCAATATAGACAAGTTGAACCCTTCCGTTTGTTTCATTACAAGAGCAAATAACATACTCTGGAGTAGTATATAATACCATTAATTCCAGTGATACTACCCCTTCCAACTCCGCCAAGTTTATATTATCTTTAAATGTATACTCAAAAGAAGCTTGACCAGCATCTTTCTGAGACACAAGTTTGTTATAATGGCGCAGGTTTGAAGCTATGTTAGATAAAGCTTCTTGATATTTAGGGAATAGATCTTTACCAAGCCTGGTAGCTGCATAGTCAACTAAACCTACTGAACTTCCTTTGTTTACAACTTCATCTGGCTCTTCATCATAAGTCTCAATAGATACAAGATCCATTGAAGAATATGAATTTTTAATCAATGCACCAGCAAACATATACAATCCAAACAAAAAGCTACCTATTGCTATGACAACAAGTATTGTTACTACAATCTTCTGAGGCTTACTCATAGTTTCAACTCCTTACTTAGGATAGCCATTGAACAAGCTTATACACCCATTTCATTACAAAAGGAAGTACTGCACCTGATACAAAAGCTGCACCTATTACAAAGATAATAAATATTGTTGATATCATTCTTCTGGTTCCTATGAAATGCCTTTTATTTGCAAGAACATCTACATCTCTTGAATAATGAAATACCCCTAATGAGAACAATGTCACAAGACTTATATCTATCCAGTTATTTACGCTGTCAAAAACCATAGCCAATGCAAGTAAAATTGCATACATTAACAACAACAAACCTATAAATACAAACACAACTCTTGTGGTGTCCCAAGCATCGAAAGTATGTTTCAGTTCCATTTCTTCCCGTATTTTAGTTATTTGGTGTTGCGTATCATAATTTGTAATAGACGCTAAGTCCTTTAAATTTAGCGTTCTTATTTTACTTGATAACCCCGACTCAGCAGGCATACCAATTAATTCAGCTTCTGTCACAGGCTTTGATAGATCAGCCAACTGAACTGTTGGTTGACCTCCTTGGTCTCCACCCTGAGGATTGCCTGTCATATAATCGATAGGTTGTAAATTTTGGTACGCTGGATCGTTAAATATCTCTTCTGCGAGGGCAGCTCGTTTGTCTGGTTGGTCAGCAGGTCCAGGTTTAATTTTCTCAGTACATAAGTATCTACCCATGTAACCAGCCGACAAACTTTCATCTGTCATCTTTGCTTTACAAGTAGGGTCGTTCTCTACAAAGTACACACGACATACTTCAAGTTGCACAGGCAGGTCTGTCCACTTCATATTCATCGCTGCTGCCGTATTGAATAGAGCGGTCTGCATACAATCAGCAGTAAAACCAATCATACCCAAGCCTCTTTTTCCTCTGTGACCCCATCTCCATGATGGATTTACAGACTTATCTCGGTGTGGGTCGTACCACTTCCACTCAGACCACGGAACTAAATCCTCTATGCAAGTATAGTCTCCAAGGCATTCATAATACAAATTAGCTGCCATACCAGCTGCTGCTTGCTTTGTTACTCCCCAACTTAAGACATACTGGTAGATAGCTGGAATATTTTCTCTGCCCTTTCCGTTAGAATAGTACACATTGCATTCGTGTTGTTGAGATAAATCATAAGGCCCTTTGTAAGTATAATGGTCAGTGCCCCATTCATCTGAACCATTATGACTTAACCAGTACTTAATTTTTGTTTCAAGGTCGTCTTCTGCATTTACAGGTACACCTATACTACTTACAAACAGTAATATACTAATACAAAGGCAGGCTAACCGTACCATCTTCGTTTTGAATTTCATTTTTTATAACACCGCCTGATATGAAGTATTTCTCTTCTTCTGAAAAGCTTCTTTTTGTAATCATAACAGGTATTGCGTTATACCCGCTACACTCTACTATTACCCACTCGTCTTCGGTATAATATTTGACTACCACCTTTCCAGACTCGAGGGTTGTTACAGAGTATTTCCCATTTAATAGGCTACTCATAGGAGATATACTTAACAATGCCTTTGAGTTCGCAAGAGAATCGTTTACAACATCTTCTCCATTTGTAAGCATTGAACTCCATACAGACTCCGCTGTTGGATACTTTTTATTATAGTCTTCTACACCCTGAAATATACTATGTATTTCCTCTGTTGAATCAGTTGATTGAGTAGCTTCAGGTGTTAGCTTTGATAGTTCTAAATGGGTGTCATAACTATTCTTCTTTATAGTTAAGCCTATTAAAATGCTTGAAACTATAAGAATTAAGATAACAGAACAGAGTATTATATACTTTACAGTATTGCTTACCCTAATCATTTCTTTCACCTACTTAATTTAAATGCATAGACACCAAGAGTATTACTTACATAAACTGTTAATGTTAAATCTTCTAAAGACCAAGAGTATTCATTTGAGCCTTCAGAAGATGACACAAGACTCCCATTACCCAATATCTCTACAAGCTCATTGTATGTCATACCATTTACAAAACCTTTAGGCCCAGTAAAATAAGCATCGAGTAGCATAATGTCATACCCTGGATCTTTTACATTCACATATACACTCGACAGATACTTAGGACTTACTTCAACCTCTGAATCTGTATCGTTCACATAATCGAGGTCAATAGTTGCATAGGATAAACCGTTATTATTTTCTGGAGCGAACTCTAACCTGTGCGTTTTACCTGGATAAATCACATCACCTTCGTCTGAAACTACATCGAGGACTACCCACCCGTTTTGATACAGCTGACCAATGGTGATTGACAAACCGTTATAATATTTGCCATTGAGTGTAAACTCATTTCCAGACACCTTGTCTGCTGCATGGCGTCGATAAGAACCATCTGCCGATGGCATAGAATTAGGCTCTGTTGAGCTTTCTACAGGAGCCTCTGTAACTTCTTCAGTAGGAGGCTCTGATGATTTAGTAGGGTCTTCTTCATAAATAATTTCTTCTCCAGACCCCTCTTCTTCATGACCATCAGAATAATGAGGTACTCCTTCAAAAACAGGCTCTCCGCTAACAGGAGTTGCTGGATCGTCTCTATTTTCGACTACTTCTGCAGACTCACTCGGTGCAGTATTTTCATTTTCTTTAACTGCGCCGTCATCTGTTTCAACTGGTACTGTCACATCATCATCTTTCCCAGATATTTCTGGAATGACTAAATTATTTAATTCCGAAATAACTACTGTAAGAATTACAGAGTCTACACCTTCTTGAGCAGCAATATCTGGTACAGCACTGGTGAGGTCAATAGCCAATGATACCGGAATGTTGGACTCTTTTATGAATTTTACTGTAACACTGCAATTTACAAAGTCTATTTTCGAAATGTTGCCACCAGCAAAATCTTTAAGGACATTACCAAGTTTTGTTGAGTTAAACAGAGAATCGACGTCTGCAGAGGTTAATTTGTGAGTTAATATTACTTGCGTTTTGTTTTCGGACTCTTTCCATGATAATGAACTTAATGAGTTAAGTAAGGCTATAAAGTCTGATTTAAGAGAATACCCAGTAGGTTCCCCTAAAACATAACTTGATA
>ODAI011889311.1_pt1 | contig 15377 bp, 11 predicted proteins | sample 1539321 | NCBI WGS metagenome assembly ODAI01 (sample SAMN02144231, study PRJEB22623) | gut metagenome | biome: sheep rumen | host: Ovis aries | place: New Zealand
ATGATGCATGGGCTAACTGCGATTACTACTTCGGCGACGAGAACGACGGCGCTATGAGCGTTGGCTGGAGACTGATCTCCATCGTTGACGAGGACAACGCAGAAGACCTTCAGCCTGGCGACGCTTTCTGGGATGAGGATCAGGATCGTTGGTTCTGGTTCAAGTCTTCCGGTAAGAAGCAGACCAGCAAGGACAACAAGACCATCAACGGCAAGAAGTACGGCTTCGACGAGGACGGCCGTATGATCGCTGACTGGTACACCAAGGATGCTACCCCGACCACCGCTACTGCCAGCCAGGGTCATGAGAAGTACACCGAGACCTTCATGTACTTCAGCACTCCGGAAGACGGCGCTCGTTACACCAAGGGCTGGTTCAAGGTTGTCCCGGGCTACTATCTGCACGAGAGCAAGTATGAGGATGGCGACAACTACTGGTACTATGCTGACGGCAAGGGCCACATTGTTGCTTCCGAGATCAAGACCATCAAGTCCAAGAAGTACCTGTTCGACAACTACGGCCGCATGAAGAAGGGCCTGCAGTTTGTTGACTTCGGCGTTGCTGACGAGACCAAGGAAGTTGCCGGCGTTTACGCTGACGATGACTACGGCAAATACAGCGCTGACTTCTACGGCTATGACACCGAGGATAACTTCGACAAGACCGCTAAGGCTCTTGCTCCCAAGCTGCAGAGTGGTGAAGTCGCATTCATGTTCTTCTCCAACGACGAGGATCATGACGGCTCCATGAAGACCGGCAAGCAGTCCATCAACATCGACGGCGAGTCCTTCACCTTCAAGTTCTACACCTCCGGTGCTAGAAAGGGACAGGGCATCAGCGGTGTCGACGACAAGAAGATCTACATGGGCGGCAAGATGATCGCAGCTGACAGCGATGAGAAGATCAACTTCTACGTAACCGATGCCTACACCGGCAGCGACTTCGAGAAGGGCGACAAGATTACCATTGCTAAGCTTATCAAGGAAGATATTCTGAAGAAGGATACCTCCTATGACAAGAAGGACGAGACCAAGTACATCCTGGATACTTCCAAGATGACCGATGCTGAGTTCGCTAAGAGCTTTGTCTGCGTCAACACCTCCGGTTCCATCCTGACCAGCGGAACCAAGAAGGACGGCGACGACTACAAGATCCACCTTGAGAAGGTTGCTGGCGGCGCTGTCATCAACGGCAAGACCATCAACACCTCTACCATCAAGTACGTTATCCTGAAGTAATTTCACTGCAACCGGTAAAAAAAGTTGCTCTTAAATGAAATACTAATTGCGGCAGGCAGGGGACCGAAAGGTCCCCTGTTTGTTTGTATTCAGAACAGACTGTATCAGGATAGAATTAAAAAACCACCCTGGCAAAGTCCCGTCCATGATATGATATGACGGAACCTCGTCAGGGTGGTTTTTTTGTTGCGGGTTGTGATGCGTTAATGCTTTAGATCGGAAAGCACCTCCAGCATTCGATCTGCGAAAATACGATGCCCTTCTTCTGAAAAGTGGACGCCGTCAAAGCCCATGGGGATGTTCCATTCCGCGGTATTGACGTATGTGAGTTCTCTATTGGCGGCAAGATCTTCGTACAGAGCACCGAGTCGCAGACTTTCTCTGTACAGAAGCTGTTCCTCCAGGGAAGGAGCTTCTTCCCACCCGATCAACGGCGGAGCAATCAGCAGGATGGATACCTGAGGCGCAGCTTCTTTTATCTGATCCAGGAACCGGGCCATTTTTTCAGCCACGGTACCGGCTGAAAAATCGGGATATGTCGAAAACAGGTCGTTGGTTCCCAGCATGACGGCAAACCAGTCAGGAGGGGCTCCCTGTATTCCTTCCTGAAGCAGGGAATAAACATGCTGCAGTTCATACTTTCCGGAAGGGATCTCCCTTCCGTTCATCCCTTCTGAAAGCACCTTCCATTCCTTTTCCGCTGCTGCGGCCAGTCTGGAGGTCCATCGAATCTCCCGGGAGAAACGATCTCCGAAAAAGCTGCGGGGGTCATACCCGTAGGTGTTGGAATCACCGTAAAACAGAATCGTTTTTATCATAATCAGTCGCCTTCCGGTTATCTTTCAAACGCTGTTAATTCATTATAATCTGCAATGGAACGATATACAACAAACCGGGCGCTTTCCAATTCCCAGGACACAGGCCGGCCCGGGTCAGCGGATTCCGGTTGCCCTGTTTTTGCTCAAAACCAATAATAAAGAAAACCGGAGAGTATGATATATTAAGAAAAGAAAAGAAAAGAAATCAGGAAAAGTTTTAAGACGCTCTTACGAATCATTACGATTCGCCTTTTTGGCTTGTGCCGCTGAAATATTCCGTTTATAATGCAACCATCAAAACGGAAGTCATACAATAAACCGCGGAGCATCGCGGTCTGGACAGTCAAAGAAAAAGGAATTACAGGAGGTTTGAACAATGAAGAGATTTGCAGCAGCGGCGCTGACGGCCGCCATTGCCCTTTCCATGACCAACACTGCGTTTGCGGCAAGAGGGTGGAAACAGGATGATGCAGGAAACTACAGATTCTATCTGAATGATAATGTTTTCGTCACCAGCGGCTACACCGAGGATGGCTACTATGTGGACGTGAACGGTATCTGGGACGGCAGCCCCAGCATCGGTACCCGTCAGGAGGACGGCAGCTATGAAGTCGTCGTAACGCCCTTCGACGGTCTGGATATCCGGGGGGATATGATCTTAAAGAGCAAGGGCAATCCGGTCCTGGATGAGAACAACATTTGGCACGTCAAGGTGGACGTCCTGGACACCGGCTTCGCAACGGCAGCGGATCTCCGGCAGATCCAGGCCGGCGACATTCTGGAGTTCCCGGGACTTGGATTCCCGCTTACAGCGCTGACCAGAGGAAAGCCCACTGTGTACCATGCGGCGAACGAGGCGAAGGGAACCCAGGCCTCCACCAGCGGCTACAGGGTCACCTGCACGGATGAAGCAGGCAACACCTATGTGCTCACCAAGAACCGCTTGAGGAAGACATCCGCGGACGGCAGCCAGACAGAGACCATCCTCCGCGATGTGGCGCAGGACATCGAGATCACGATCCCCGGATTCATGGGCGTGGACAAGGCAAACGGCGTCACCCAGGCTCACACCATGAAATACATCCTTGAGAACGGTATGATGTTCAAGGCGGACCTCAAGGGCACACAGGTGACAAACGCCTTCGACGTGCAGTATAATTATGATACGACTACCGCGACCGAGTACAGTGAGGATGCGGCTCACGGAAACCTGACTATCAAGAGACAGTGACGGAGAAAGCGGAACACGTAAAAACTGTTTGAAAAAAGGAACCTGATGATGAAGAGATGTCTGACGCCTGTTCTGGCGGTTCTCATTTCGGTCATGCTTGTCTGTCCCGTTCACGCGGAATGGGTACAGGATCAAAAAGGCTGGCGCTACAGGGGAGAAGACGGAAAGTGGCTCACGAATACGGTCACTCCGGACGGCTGCAAGGTAGGCCAGTTTGGCTACTGGGAAGGAAATGACGTCTTTTCAGATTACAGGATCATGGGTGTCCGTGTCCTGAAAAGCCAGGGAGACGCGGTGCTGGATCAGGAACAGGGAGTCTACCGGGTCACGGTGGACGCGTACGATACGGTGTTCCTTTCGGATGAGGAGATCCGTCAGATCAAAAAGGATGATGTGATCGAATTTCCGGAGCTCGGCATCAAGACGACAGCGATGACGAAAGCCTCCAAAAGTTCCGTCCGGGCAGGATCTTCCAAAGATACCGGGCCGAACAAGGAGATCGAGGAAAAAAAGAGCCTTTACCGGGTGCGGCTCATCGACGCGGAGGGACAGAACTACATCCTGACCTCCCAGCGGCTGCGGCGGACATCAGCGGATTCTTCCACGACAGAGACGCTGCTCCGGCCGGTGGCGACCGGGATCCAGATCCTGGTACCGGCGAAGGAACGCTCCAAGAAGGCTTCCGGCACCGGACAGTATTCCGCGACACCGGCGCTCCTTAGGAAAGGGATGCTGTTTACAGCAGTGATACGCGGCAGCATGGTGCTAGAGATCAAGGACACGACTTATAATTACGACACCACCACGGCGCCGGAATTCACGGACGATATGGTCCAGGAACAGATCCGGCAGAAAGCCGGGGACGTAAATGTAGGTCCGGGAGAAGAACTGGATCCTGAGGAATAAAAACAGAGTTGACACCCTGTCACTTTTCGATTACAATCTCGAATGTGACAGGGTGTCACACTATTTTATAAGGGGGCGCGGCATGGCGACAGTCCGGTTTCTGAAGCTGCCCGAGGAGAAAAAAAAGCGGATCCTGCTGGCAGGATTTCAGGAGTTCGCGAGGTATCCCTACCGGGATGCCAGCATCAACCGCATCATCAAAAACGCGGAGATCTCACGGGGCAGCTTCTACACATATTTTGAGGATAAGATGGGACTGCTCTGTTTTATCCTGGCGGAGATGATCGGGAGATTCAACGAAGAAGTGTACGGATTCCTGAAGGAAGACAAGGGTGATCCGTTTCTCTGCGCGGAGCGGGTCTACACCTACTGCAGAAACGAGCTGAAGCAGAACGAGGCTCTGGGATTCGTGAAGAACCTGTTCACGGACACGGAGACGCTGAAGCAGCTGATGATCCCGGCCGGAAAATGCGCGGGAGAGTTCTGCGGTGATCTGCATGACACGGCGGCAGGAGAGACCGTAGAAACCAGAGGGGTCGGAGAGACTGGAGAGGCCGGGAATGCCAAGCAGTATATCCATACGCTCCTGGAGGAGCTGGCCAGTCGCGTCAACAGCGGGATCGATCATGAGAAATATGATCTCGATGACGAGAAAGTCAAATTTCTCTATCCGATGATCATGATGGTGACCATCCGCACGGCCACGACGGCAGCGGAATTCCCGGAACGGGAGGACGCTCTCCGTCATGGAATGGAAATGGAGCTGGAGCTTCTGAAATACGGTGCTGCGCGCCGGAACAATACTGAGAGACCGGAGGAAGACAGAGTATGAAAAAGGCAGGGAAATGGATCGTGCTTCTCATCGTGGCGGCACTGCTGGTGCTGATCGCGGCGCGGTTTATGAAAAAGAAGGAAGTCGTGGAGGAGGAGACCCGTCCCACAGTCGCTGTCGGGCTTCCGGAGACACGGGACATCATCAACCTGACCACGGCCATCGGCACGATCGAACCCCAGGAAGAAGTCTCTGTGATGCCGAAAATGGCCGGAGAGATCACGGCGGTGAACTTCGCGGTGGGTGATGTCGTGGAGGAAGGACAGGTCCTCATCACGATCCACAGCGACGCGCTGGATTCCCTGCGGATCCAGGTGGACTCCGCGAAGATCGCCATGAACGACGCCCAGACGGCGCTTTCCCGTACAGAGGCGCTGTTTGCTACGGGTGCGGTGTCCCAGCAGCAGCTGGAGAGCGCCCAGAGCGCAGCGAAGAGCACAAGGCTTGCGTATAAGAACGCCCAGACACAGCTGGAGCTGCAGACAGGCTACACGGAAGTGAAGGCTCCCATCAGCGGTGTCGTGGAGACGAAGAAAGCGGAAGTCCACGACCAAGCCAGCCCCGCGTCCCCCATCTGCAGCATCACCGGTGCCAACGGCATGCGGATCTCCTTCGGCGTCACGGAAGAGGTGATGAAGCATCTGAACCTGGGAGACGAGGTTGAGGTGGAAAAGGGAGGCCACACCCTGAAGGGAAGGCTCACGGAAGTGGGCACTAAGGTCTCTTCCAGCGGCCTCTTTGACTGCAAGGCGCAGCTTGAGGGCGCGGAGGAGGCGGGCTTCACCAGCGGCTCGAAGGCGAAGCTTTCGCTGGTCTCGGACCAGGTGAAGCGGGTGATGGCGGTCCCGATGTCCGCGGTCAGTTATTCCGACGGCACTCCCTTTGTGTACTGCCTGGAGGACGGCAAAGCAGTGAAAAAGGATCTGGTGACCGGGCTGTTTGACGAGTCTTTCATTGAAGTAAAGGAAGGACTTTCCGCGGACAGCCAGGTGATCCTTACCTGGTCCAACGAGATCTACAACGGCGCGGATGTGCGGACCGTGGAAGAAGTGGCGGGCAGTGCCGCGGACGGTGCAGAGGAGGCGCAGAGCAAATGAAGAACCTGACTAAATTTGCCGTGATGCGTCCGGTGACCATGCTTCTCGCGCTGGTCACAGTGCTCTATTTCGGACTGCAGGGCGTGCTCGGCTCGCCCATGGAGCTGACGCCGGACATCAACTTCCCGATGATGATCATCTACACCACCTTCCCGGGCGCAGGTCCCGAGGATATCGTGGAGACCATCAACAAGCCGCTGGAGAATTCGGTGGCCACGCTTTCCGGCATCAAGACCTACTACAGCTACGGCATGGAAAACGTGTCCCTGATGATGCTCCGCTATGAGTACGGCACCAACATGGACAGCGCTTACCTGGACCTCCGGAAGCAGATGGACATCGCGAAAAACAACCTCCCGGACGATGCCAGCGATCCCACCATCATGGAGATGGATATGAACGCCATGCCGGTCATGCAGCTCATGATCCGGGGCGGCACGGACGGAAACCTCAGAAGCTATGTCAACGATGAGATCATTCCCGAGCTGGAGAAGATCTCCTCAGTGGCGGAGGCCACGGTGAACGGCGGACGGGAGTCCTACATCCGCATTGAGCTGGACCGGGCGAAGATGGAACAGTACGGACTGACAATGGATACACTGTCCCAGCTCATCGCTGCGGCGGATTTTACCATCCCCTCCGGCAGCATCGACCACGGCGACCAGTCGCTGAACGTCAGTACCGGCGCCAGCTACAAGAGCGTCGAAGCAATCAAGACCATCACGCTGCCGCTGCGGAGCGGAGAGGTGATTCACCTGTCCGACGTGGCGACGGTCTACGATAAGCTGCAGGATCGGAAGAGCGTGGCCCGCTACGACGGCGAGGATATCGTCACGGTTTCTGTCTCCAAGCAGCAGAGCGCTTCCGCGGTGGATGTGTCCCGGGCGGTCCACCAGACCTTCGAGACCCTGAAACAGAAGAACCCGTCCCTCAGCATGGAGATCATCCGCGATTCCGCGGATAATATCAAGGACAGCCTGAAAGGTGTGTTCCAGACGCTGGCCCTGGCTGTCGTGCTGGCAATGATGATCCTGTTCATCTTTTTCGGGGATCTGAAGGCTTCCCTGATCGTCGGCACCTCCATCCCGGTGTCGGTCATGGTGGCTCTCTGCTGTATGAGCGCCATGGGCTTTTCCATGAACCTCATCTCTGTCGGCTCCCTGGTTCTTGGCGTAGGTATGGTCGTGGACAACTCCATCGTGGTCCTGGACAGCTGCTTCCGCCAGAAGACCGTGCGGAAGCTGAGCTTCTATGAAGGAGCGCTGCAGGGCGCGGAATATGTCCTGGGCAGTATCGCCGGATCCACTGCCACCACCTGCGTCGTGTTCCTGCCCCTGGCTCTGCTCACCGGCATGTCCGGCCAGCTGTTCAGCCAGCTGGGCTTCACCATTGTGTTCTGTATGATCGCGTCGCTGCTTTCCGCCTGCACCATCGTGCCGCTCCTGTTCTACTTCCTGCATCCGCAGGAGAAGAAGGAGGCGCCGGTGAACCATGTGATGAAGGTGATCGAAGAAGGATACCGGAACATCGCGAGGAAGATCCTCCCGCGGAACCGTATGACTATCCTGGCAGTGATCCTTCTGCTGGTGACCAGCTTTGTCATGGCGGGACGCCTTGGAATGGAGCTCCAGCCGGAGATCGATGAAGGCCAGATCAGCGTCACAGTCAACCTGAAACCCAGCCAGGATATTGAAAAGATCAACGAGACGCTTCTGAAGGTGGAAGAGATCATCGCGGCAGATCCGGATGTGGATGATTATCTTGTTTCCTACGGCTCCAGCGGTGTCGGCATGAGCCTCGGAAGCTCCAGCGCCACGGTGACAGCCTACCTTAAGGACAGGGGCTTCAGAAAGCCCAGGAAACGGACCACAGACCAGGTGATCTCGGACTGGAAAGCGCCGATGCAGGCCATTCCGGACGCCTCCATCACCATGGCGAAGGCCAGCTCCAGCGGCATGAGCTCCATGACCAGCGCGGATGTCGAATGCGATCTGGAGGGCGCGGAGCTTGACCTGGTGAAGGGCACCGCGGACGATATCGTCGAGGCGCTGCAGCAAGAGCCTTACGTCACGAAGGTCCATTCCTCCATGGAAAACGGCGCCCCCCGGATCAAGGTGGACGTGGATCCGGTGAAGGCCCAGGCGGAGGGCCTGACCCCTGCCGGCATCGCCGGAGGACTTTATACATCCATCAGCGGCAAGGAAGTGATGAGCTTCACTGTGGACGCAAAGGAATACAAGGTCCGTCTGGAATATCCGGACGACACCTTTACTTCCGTGGAAGAACTGAAGGGATGGCTTCTCAGCACGCCCGCAGGCAGGAAGATCCCGCTGTCTGATGTGGCCGAGGTCACCCTGGAGGACAGCCCGCAGACGCTTTTGAGAAAAGACAAACGTTATTACGTTCAGATCACGGCCCAGACCGTCGAGGAATACAAGAAGACGGCGGAGGCGGATATGAAGAGCTTCGTGGAGAACTGGCAGAAGCCCCTCGGTGTGGAATCCGTGGCGAACGCCCAGGACGAATCCATGAAGGAGGAGATGGGAAATCTTGGCAACGCGCTGATCACGGCGATCTTCCTGGTCTTTGTGGTCATGGCAGTGCAGTTCGAGTCCATCAAGTTCTCCTTCATGGTCATGTTCACGATCCCCTTCTCCCTGATCGGGTCCTTCGGTCTTCTGTTCCTGGCGGACTGCAAGATCAGCATGATCAGTATGATCGGCTTCCTGATGCTGGTGGGAACCGTCGTGAACAACGGTATCCTCTACGTGGATACGGCGACGCATCTTCGGAGTGAATCCGGCGACCTGGACAATTCCCTGGTGGAGGCGGGTGCTATCCGTCTGCGTCCGATCTTCATGACGACCCTCACCACCATTATCGCCATGGTGCCTATGGGCCTGAAGATCGGAAAGGCGGGACAGTACATGCAGGGTCTCGCCCTGGTGAACATCGGGGGACTGATCGCCAGTACCATGCTGTCGCTGCTGCTTCTGCCGGTGCTCTACAGGATGATGAGCCAGTACAGGAAGAAGCCGGACGAGATCACGGATGTAGACTGATCCGGGAAAGGAGTTTCCATGAAAAATTATAGGGACAGCGGGATCCGGGCTGCGTGGACGCTGCGGGAGCCGCGGGTCTTCGGCCGCTCACGTCTTGCGGCGGCGCTGCTGACGGCGGCGCTGGCCGCGGGCGCCTCGGCGGCGGCTGCATTGCCCGCGTATGCGGTCTCTCCGGAGTTCGCGAGAAGCGCGGAGGAATGGGCCGCCCTGCAGGACAACAGGATGGAATACTGGGAGATCGAGGGCCTGATCCAGGAGTACAATCCGACGGTCCAGCAGAACCAGTACGAATATGTAAAGTTCCGCCGGGACTATGGCGACACCAAGGACGACGTCTCCGGAGAGTACCGGAGGCTGGCGGACGAGATCCGCTCAAATATCGACTACGGCTTCAGCGAAGACGACATGATGTACGCGACATATGCCATGCAGGCTGTGATGGCGGAGATGACGGCGAAGCAGCTGGACACCCAGGCGGACAACAACCTGGAGGATTCGGAAATCCGGCGTCTCACTTATGAGATGGCGGAAAAAGCGCTGGCCCAGACGGCTCAGAACAATTTCATCGGGCTGCACTCCGCAGAGCTGGGGGTGCGTCAGGCGGAGTTAAAACAGCAGCTTTCGGAACGGAATCTCGCGGCGGCCCAGGCCCAGGCGGCGGTGGGGGCGGGGACCCAGATCCAGGGGCTGAACGCCCGGCAGGCGCTTCAGGACGCAGAGGCGGCGGTGATCACCGCAGGTAATACGGAGACCACCACAAAGCAGAAGCTGCAGATCATGCTGGGCTGGAAGGCAGATTCCCTGCCGGAGATCGGAGGAGCCCCGGCGCTGGACCTGACCCGCATCGACAGTATGGACCCGGCGGCGGATCTCCCGCAGGCGCTGGAAAATAATTACACGCTTCGCATCAATAAAAAGAAGCTTCAGAATGCCACGAGTGAAACGGACGTCAAGACCCTGCAGTCCACCATTGCGGACAATGAAGCCCGTATCGCTTCGTCCCTGCAGAATGTGTACCTGAATGTGGCCGCAGCAAAAAACACATATCTTTTCCAGCAGAGCAACGCCGCCCTGACCGCCCAGACGGCGGCCCAGACCGCACAGCGTTACAGTCTGGGAACGGCGAGCCTTCTGGAATATGAGACTGCGCAGAACGGTGCGGAGCAGGCGCAGATCGCCCTGAAGCAGTCGGAGTATGCGCTCCTGCAGGCCATGAACAATTACGAATGGGCCGTGAAAGGCCTGGCAGCGGCAGCGGCAGGCTGATGAGACCGCGGGGCCCGGCAGGCGGAGGCGGCCGCGGCGGACGGTATGCACCGGCGGAACGCATTTGCACGCAGGAAGTCTGGAGGACCGGAAATGAGATACAGAACTGATCGGAAAAAAGAAAAGCGGCGGCAGGCGGCAGGGGTCTCACTGATGCTTGGGATCCTCATGGCGGTGAGCCCCGTCCCGGCGCAGCCGGCGGCAGCCTATGTAACGGCCCCCCAGTCGCCTGAGGACCGGGGAAAGAGCGTGGCGGAGCTGAACGGCTATTCGGAAGAGGCATGGGCCGGGCTCATGGACAATACCCTCACCTACGAGGAGATCCCGGATCTTGTCAGGAATTTCAATCCGGCGATCGCTTCGGCATGGAACAGTTATGATGATTCCATTCGGTATATGGAGACGTCCATAGAGGAACTTCACGCCAGACAGCGTGACATGGGGCAGATGAAGGATATCTCAAAGTCTTCGGGAGCGATTGCCGATTACGGCAACTACACGATGCAGGAGATGATCCTGTCAGGATCGACAAAGAACCTGCGCAGCTCTGTGGACAGGATGAAGCGGCCCGCGACCGCACAGAACCGTCCCTTGAGGGCTGCGGAGAGGCAGGTCACGGCAGGAGTGCAGCAGCTGATGATCGCCTGCGCTTCCCTTGCTTCGCAGCGCGCCATCGTCGCGGAGAGCGCCGGGATGTACGAGAAACTGCTTTCCGACGCCAATGCCCGGTATTCCGTGGGAATGGCCACCTCGGCTGATGTGCAGAGCGCACAGACCGCGTATCTGCAGGCCCGGTCCCAGCTGTCCTCCATTGATGCGTCTGCTTACCTGCTGAAGAAGAATCTCATTCTTCTCTGCGGATGGAGTGAAAATGCGGACCCGGAGATCGCGCCGCTGCCGGCGCCGGATCCTGCGAGGATCGACGCCATGGATCCCGACGCGGATCTCACAAAGGCCATCGCCCACAGCCAGGACATCATCAACTTCCGGAATGAACAGCACAGCCTTTCCTCGTATTCAAAAAATGTGCGCCATGAGTCCGAGGAGACGATGAACCAGAATCTCCTCGTGAACCTCCGGGATCAGTACCGGACCGTCCTCTCTGCCAGAGAGTCCTGGGAAGCCGCAAAGAGCGGACTCCAGGCAGCGGAGATGACGAAAAACGCGGCGGACATGCAGTACCAGCTGGGTATGCTCAGCACCGCCCAGTACCTCGGCGCCCTGACCCAGTATCAGTCGGCCAGGACCACGATGCTGACTGCCGAAAGCACTTTCTTCCAGGCCATGGAGACCTACGACTGGATGCTGAACGGGGTTTCATCAGTTGAATAACGGCACACAGGAGACAGGGGACGGTGATATGATCACGGTTCTCTGTCTCTTTTTTCTTTTATAGGAGAATCCCCTGGCTTTCCCCATCTGGTCTCTTGCCTCTTCTGATGTGCTTGGGCGTTTTTGAGCTGTTTTGAGAATTTTGTTCCCCTTTGGACAGCGAATTCTGAAGGAATTCCGGGCTGTGGAAGGGCAAGTCGGGCGTTTTCGGAAGAAATTTTCTGTTTTGTTCCCTTTTACCCATGTTTCGCATCTGTGTACTGGGCACGAAAAGGGAACAAAAATCAGGAATTGGCAGGAAAACGCCCAACTGGCAGAAAGAAGGGGCAGGAAAACCGAAGTTTTCCTGCCCTGCAGGGGAACAAATTTTGAAAAAACCTCGAAAAACGCCCACGACAGTCTCGCAGGGTCCTTTCATGTTCAAAATCTTTTTAATGCCCAGAGCCCTTTCACATAAGAAGGAGACAGAGAACCGTCCCCTGTCTCCTGCCCTGTCTCCTGTGGATTGCAGGGCAGGGGGGGCATCAGTTATAATGGAGAAAATGTGCGGCCGGATCTGCCGGTCCGGAAACTGCTGAATCAAAGAGAAAGATGAGGTTTTGAAATGGCCAGAATCGGTTTTATCGGAATGGGCAATATGGGATACGCGATCCTGAAGGGACTGCTGAACAGCTATGGTCCGGAGGACCTTCTCTTCACGGACAAGAGCAAAGAGCGCTGTGAAATGGTGGAGAAGGAGACGGGAGTCCGCTTTATGGAGGGGAACTCAGACGTGGCAAAGAACGTGAAGTTCCTGATCCTCGCAGTGAAGCCCATCGTCTATCCCGCTGTGCTAAAGGACCTGAATGGCGTAATGCAGGAGGATCAGATCGTCATCTCCATCGCTCCGGGCATCGCTGTCAGCACCGTCAGCGAAGGCCTCGGCGGGTTCCGGCGCATCATCCGCATCATGCCCAATACGCCGGCTCTGGTGGGCGCAGGCATGACAGGCTATACTCTCGAGGAAAAGCTTTTTACCCAGGAGGAGATCGGGGAAGCCAGAGGGATCCTTAAGTCCTTCAGTGAGATCGTACAGGTGGAGGAGCGGCTGATGGACACCGTGACTACGGTGAGCGGCAGCGGTCCGGCCTATGTGTATATGTTCATCAACGCCCTCGCCGATGCGGGCGTACGCTACGGCCTTACCAAGAAGGACGCCATCCGCATGGCTGCCCAGACAGTGTACGGCAGTGCGAAGATGGTGCTTGAGACAGGAGAGCATCCGGAGGTCCTCAGGGACAATGTGTGCTCGCCCGGCGGCACCACGATCGCGGCGGTGGCAGCCATGGAGGAAGCCGGGTTCCGGAACGCGATCCTGAAGGGCTGTGAAGCCTGCTATTTAAAGAGCTCAGGGAAGATCTGACAGCGGAAGACAGGAGACAGAAGATGAAAGAAAAAGCATTTGAGGAGCAGGGAAGAGTAGAACTGCTGCACAGGGAACTTGCTTACCAGGGAACCATCCTGAAGGTGTACCGTGACCATGTGAAGGCCAACGGGATCGAAGAGGACTGGGATTTTATCCATCACGACGGCGCGGCTGCGGTGCTTCCGGTGACCAGTGAGGGAAAGATCCTGATGGTCCGTCAGTTCCGGCATGCCCTGCAGCGTTTCACGCTGGAGCTGCCGGCGGGCAAGGTGGACGCCCCGGATGAACCCCGGAGGCTCTGCGCGTTCCGGGAACTGGAGGAAGAGACCGGACGCAAAGTGGAGAAGCCGGAGGATCTGGAATTCCTGATGCGCATGAATACCACGGTGGCGTTCTGCGACGAACAGCTGGATATTTTTGTGGCGCGGAATCTGAGACCTTCAAAGCAGCACCTGGATGAGGACGAAGTGATCAATGTGGAGGAGTGGGAAGTCAAAGACCTTCTTCAGCTGATCCGCGAAGGGAAAATGACGGACGCGAAGACCGTGGCCGCCATCTGCGCCTACGCGGCGGGAATGGTGGAGTGATTCAGCACTCCCGGAGTGCTGAAAAAAATACAAAAATTTTTTTGATATAAAAAACTCCAAGATATCAGCCCGGCGGAAATCGTAGTCCAATATCTTGTATTTTTGGCTGAAAATGGCGGGAAAACGCCGTTTTCAGCCGTTTGATTTTACATAATATAAACTTTATAATGGACTCTGCACAGCCTTTCGTTGCGAGGACTTCAAAAGGTGATGCAGGGGGAGATATGATGGATGAAGAGCTGATCCGTTTTGCGTCGTTTTTAGAGAACGAACGTCAAATGGCGAAGAATACACTGGTATCTTATGAACGTGACCTGCGGCAGATGATCTCCTGGATGGCAGGCCGCGGGGTGACAGAATCCGGAAAGGTGACAGAGACGCTTCTTGCTTCTTATGTTCTGTGGCTGGAGCGCCAGGGAAAAGCGACCACGACGATCTCACGTGTGGTGGCCTCCATGAAATCCTTTTTCGCTTATGAACAGAAGCAGGGGATCATCGGGACCAATCCGGCGGAAGGGATCAAGGCGCCGAAGGTGGAAAAGAAAGCGCCTACCATTATGACAGCCGAGGAAGTGGAAGCCTTCCTTGCCCAGACCCGGGGGAAGACCCTGAAGAAGATCCGCGACCGGGCCATGATGGAGCTGCTCTGCGCGACCGGACTCCGGGTCTCGGAGCTTATTGATTTGAAGGTACAGGACCTGAACTTCCAGATCGGATATGTGATCTGCAGGGATGAGGACCGGGAGCGCGCCATTCCTTTCGGAAGGGAAGCGCAGGACGCACTGCTCACATACCTTTCGGAAGCGAGAGAAAAGCTGCTGAAGAGCGGAAGCACAGACCTTCTGTTTGTCAATATCAGCGGAAAGGCCATGAGCCGCCAGGGCTTCTGGAAGATCATCAAGTTCTACGGCGACAAGGCGGGGATCCGGAAAGAGATCACTCCCCAGGCCCTGCGGAACAGCTTCGCTGCGCATCTCCTGAAGAGCGGCGCCGACATCCGTTCCATGCAGGCGATGCTGGGGCACTCGGATCTCTCCGTGACTCACGCCTATGTGAGCTACATCAACAGCGGCGCCGGGGACCGTATTCCCACCGGCCGCAGGAACTGATCCGGAAAAAAGAAGGACGAAGAATAACGAACCGAAAAAGAGAACCAGCTTTTGCACTGCTGATTCTCTTTTTGTTCTACAATGATGCACCAAGGAGGATCCTATGCAGTTTAAGCTTCATTCGGATTTCGCACCGACAGGGGACCAGCCCCAGGCGATCGAAAAGCTGGTGGAAGGATTCCGGGAGGGCAACCAGTTTGAGACGCTGGTGGGCGTGACCGGGTCTGGCAAGACCTTTACTATGGCGAACGTGATCGAACGGCTCCAGAAGCCGACGCTGATCATTTCCCACAACAAGACGCTGGCGGCGCAGCTGTACAGCGAAATGAAGGAGTTCTTCCCGGAGAACGCGGGGGGATACTTTGTCTCTTATTATGATTATTGCCAGCCGGAGGCCTACGTGCCCCAGACGGATACCTATATCGAGAAGGATTCCGCCATCAACGATGAGATCGACAAGCTGCGGAATTCCGCCACCAGCGCGCTTCTGGAGC
>ODAI014346636.1_pt1 | contig 15377 bp, 12 predicted proteins | sample 1539321 | NCBI WGS metagenome assembly ODAI01 (sample SAMN02144231, study PRJEB22623) | gut metagenome | biome: sheep rumen | host: Ovis aries | place: New Zealand
AGTTTTTGCTAATCCCGCAATGTTCGCTCAATGTATCTTGTGACCAGCCGCGTTTTATTCTTTCCATTTTGATTTTTAAACAAATCTTACTATTTATTTGCTCAGGTTTACTTGTCATAATACAAATTATACATATTGACAAACATCTATCAAACATGTTAGATTGTTTAATAGACAAGTATACATGTATAAAGAGGTAAATATGTTTAAACGACCCAAAACAAAAAACGAAGAGATGTATCAATTAGGTTTTTTAGTAGCTAGCATATTGAAAACAGTTGAAAAAGCATGCCTGAATGATGACAGGTATGATGAAGCCGAATTATTGAATTGGGCACATAACAGACAATTTGATTTGCTTGAATACATTGAAAACCAAAAGATATAAGTAATTTATTATTTTGAATAGTGATCTTTTATTTTCTTGGTAACATAAGCTGATAAACCCATACCAACTGCAGCTAACATATATGTTGAATAAGCTACAACATTAGTTTTCAAAACATTGCCATATAATTTCTTATCCATCAATGATTTTGCCCATTTACATCCTCTGACGGATGCCATGCCTTCTTCTGCCAATACTGGTACCATTGCTCCAAACGCTATTGCCGGTGAATATTTTCTTAACCAATTTTTAAATTTTTGACCTTTCGTCAATTCTTCACCGTCTTGAACTTTGGCATCTTTAGTTAATGCCGGAATAAAAAATGTAGAACCTGCAATTGCCATTGCCGGAACTCTTATTTTTTGAAGTGCCCGCCAGAATTTTGAGTTATTACAATTGAATGCGTGTCCCAATTCGTGAAACACTGCCAATGGGAACTTTTCACGATTGATTAACACCATATTTTTCTTATACTCTGTAAACGGGATATCTTTATCTAAGAATGCTGCATTTTTTCCTTTCGGTATGGCGTGCAAGGGATTTACCAGTTCCATAAGCCAATCAGGTATAGGAGTTATATTTAAAAAAGGTTCTCTTAAGTCAACAATACTCACACCCTTTTTCCCTAAATTTGTAACATCAGAAACAATCTTATCTGCTACATCATTTACTATTTTTACTTCATCTTTGGTTAACTTTTTAGAAAAGTTAATCATCCCGTTCATACCCAATAAACTAAGCGGCGCAACGGATAATGAAGCCATCGGCCCTACACTTATTGCTGCTATTGAACCTTTTATATTATTACGTTTTTTCTGATTATTTGAGGTAAAATTTACAGCAGACGAATCGATTTTTGTCACAATTACACTTCCTTATGGTTACTTCACATAAGATATAAAACAAATCAATATGAATATTTGCGTTTGAATATTTATGTACTTTACATTTGTTTACACATTAAGTAAAAGCCACTCTTTTACGAATTTAGCGACATTATCAAAACCGATTAAAGTTCCTAAGTCTTTACCTTGTTCTTTTTTGTCGTATACAAGTACGGGAACTTTTTCTCTTGTATGGTCTGTTCCTTCTACACAAGGATCGCAGCCGTGGTCGGCAGTTATTATCAGCAAGTCATCCTCAGTCATTGCATCGATTATTGCAGGCAAATACGAGTCTATCTCCTCTATCGCTCTTCCGTAACCTGCGGCATCGTTTCTGTGACCGTATAGCATATCTGTATCTACAAGGTTTGTAAATATCATTTCATAAGGCAAATCCTTTTTGATGTAATCCGGATATGCCATACTTTCTAAATCTAATTCGTTTCGCACAGCTTTTAAAGTCAGTTCCAAACCTTCTTTGTTTGAGCCGGTATGAACAGCATGAGTTATACCTGATTTTGAGAATATATCTTCTATTTTCCCTATACCTATAACCTTTGCTCCGTTATTTTTTATATCATTTAATAAAGTATGCTTCGGTACCATTGAGTAATCTCTTCTGTCTTTTGAAATCCTTGTCGGTTTACCGTCAATAATTTTATAAGGTCTTGCAATTACCCTTGATACATTGTAATTCCCGTCATCAAGAAGTTTTCTCGCTATTTCGCACCATTTGTACAAAGTTTCAAGAGAAATTAAATCTGTATCTAGAGCAATTTGGAATACACTGTCTGCGCTTGTATACACAATCGGGAATTTAGTTGCGTGATGTTCATCATTTAACTTTTCTATAATAGCGGTACCGCTTGCCGGAATATTTGCCAATACCCCGCCGCAACCTGTTTCCTCGACAAATTTATCAATTAATTCTTTTGGAAACCCGTTAGGGAAAGTTGCAAAAGGTTTTTCGTTTACCAAACCCATAAATTCCCAATGTCCTGTTGTTGTGTCTTTACCCTTAGATTTTTCAATCATCGTTCCGTATCGGGCAGTTGGAGCGGAAGCCTTTGCTATACCCATAAAATCTTGAATATTACCTAATCCCATTTTGGATAAATTCGGAACATTGAGCCCGCCGTTATACTCACATACGTGCTTTAGAGTGTTGCATTCAGGAACATCGTTAAAGTCCCTGCAATCATCCATTGCACCGATGCCCATAGAATCTATAACTACTACAATTGCTCTTTTCATTTTGAAAACTCCTGTCTGCCCAATGTTTACATATCAATTATAACCTAAAATTAACTCCGTGTTAATAATATATTTAACATATCTTTTAGTTGTCATACAGATATATTATAAATAGCTAATTGTAACAAAAACTTAACATTAATTTAAAAAATACTAAAGTTTTGAAAAAAAGATACGTAATACATGGTACGAGTTACGACAATTGAAAGGACGGGATATAAGCATATGGGTATGGCTGCATCACAAGCAAGATTACTTAGCATCACTGCCAGATTAACAGACAATGAGCATTCCGGGCAGGGTGTTTCTTATGCAAAAATCCGTCTTGCTGACCAAACAGAAGAGGCTAACAAAGAATATCTTGAAGCGTTGAAAGCAACAAAACTTACTGTACTTACAGGTTTTAACGGTTCTGATGAAATTTATACGGATATTTCTTACGGGCTTATGACAGGTTATAATACCGTAGCGAACGGTGCTCAATATATTGTAACTGACAAAAAAGGACAAATTCTTGTTACGAAAAAACAAGCCGCAGCATTTGAAGCAGGCAACGGAGATTTTAACGTATTCTTATTCAAGATGGGATACTCACAATCTCATATTGCAATTAAACGAGGAAGCGCAGATGCAACTCCTGAAGAACACGCAATAGCTTACCAGCAAATCCACGAGGCTTGGGACCAATACTTAACTTCCGTAGGACTTCATATTGGGGAAGACGAAGAACACGGACTTGATTTTGGATTTACATCATTTAGCACAACACCGTTTGACGGATATCCGACATACACTGTCACCGATCTGACGACAGGCGCACAAGAAACAAAAGCATTGAATTACGAAGGCACTACCAAAGAGCAGAGAGAGTTTTATGATTATGCAACCGCATTAACTGAGGCTTATTATGGTCAATCAAGTTCACACGCCGTGTTAAAAGACACATCAGTTTCCGATAATGTAGGTTACATTAATTACTTAAAGAACATTTTCGACAAAATGGCATCTTGCGGGTATTACACCGAGGATGAAGAAAGAAAAACACTCAGAGATAACGATTGGTTTGAACAGTCGTTAAGAGACGGTGACTTACGTCTTGAATTCTTCTCAGCAGTTGAAAGAGGATTCGTAACAACATCAATCGATTCTGACCATTGTATTCAAGAAGTAACAGATGAAAGAAAAATAGCATTAATTGAGCAGGAGTACAAAACGAAAGTCGAAAAACTTGAAGCTAAAGACAACAAGTACGACTTGGAGCTTAAAAAACTTGATACCGAACATAATGCTTTGCAAACAGAGTATCAGGTTATGGCAGATTTAATCAAAAAGAATATTGATAACTCCTTCAAAACATTTAATGCATAAAAAGTTTATTGATTCCTTATCATTTAATATTTCCTTATGAGAACAAATTTCGTAACTTTTCCCCTATACCGCTTAAATAAGCGGTTTTTCTTTATTTAGTTTTCCCAAGGTTTAACAAGGAATTTTATAGCTTTTCCGTCAATATGCTGCTGCATAGCCCACTCAATTTTATCCAAACCGATTGTGTCTGTAATTAACTTTTCAACTTCAACCTGACCTGATGCTATATAATCAAGAGCCATCCTAAAATATTTCGGCGTATGGTGAAAAACACTCATAAGCTTTACATCGCCATAATGCATCTTTGTAGTATCAAAAGTTACGGTTGAACCGGATTTACAACCGCCAAAAAAGTGAACCGTACCTCCGGGGCGAACACAAGAAAATATTCTTTCCCAAATTTCAGGCAACCCAACACATTCAACAGCAACGTCCAATCCTCTGCCCTCATCAGTAAAACTCTTAAATATTTTTTCAGGGTTAGGATATTTCGTCAAATCGACAACTTCATCTGCATGCGCAAATTCATCAGCCATTTTTAATTTTAAAGGATTTCTTCCTGCGGCAATAACCTTTGCACCTTTTAATTTAGCCAATCTTGCAAACATTAATCCGATAGGTCCTATCCCGATTATACCAACCGTATCACCTTTTTTAATCCCAGTACGTTCTACCCCGTGAACAACGTTTGCAAGCGGTTCACAAAATGCAGCCTTATCAAAGCTTAGAGAATTAGGGAGTATAAGCATATTCTTTTCAACAATTCTTGCCGGAACGGTTATATATTCTGCGTATGCCCCATTGAGTAAATCCAAGTTTTCACAAAGATTATATTCTTCCTTTTTACAGAAGAAACACTTTCCGCACGGTGCCGAATTAGCCGCAACAACCCTGTCTCCGACCTTAACATTGGCAACATTTTTACCTACTTTATCTACAATTCCCGCAAATTCATGTCCGAAACCGGATGGAATATTTTTAATCAAAACAGGATGACCGCGGCGAAATGTTTTTACATCGGTACCGCAAGTCAAAGCAGATTCAACCTTTACAACTACTTCACCCTCCTGAGGCGGTTTTACCATAACATTTTCCAATTTTATATCTTTTGGTCCGTAATATTGAATTGCTCGCATTATCTCACCTTTTATTTGCTTATTTCTATATAAGCCTTCATAATTTTATTTGAAACAGTATCTTCAATAGCTTGCTGAATTTGGCTTTGCGGGTACACCGTAGAAAGGTTTTTAACTTTTACTTTTCCGGTACGCAAAAGCTCCAAAGAATCCTTTAAATCAACAGGAGAAGGGGAATAACTTCCCAGAACAGTCAATTCTCTGTAATAAATCTCATTATTCGGATATCCTGAATTCAAAGGAGTACTTGAAAATACCAAAATAGTACCGCCGTTACGCACATATTTTAAAGCTGTATCAAGTGCTTTATCAGCTCCAGATGTCATGTACACAGCATCAAACTCAAAATCGTCTGATAAATTTTTTACATTAATCGCGTTTACACCGTAATTTTTTAACAACTCAACTCTGTCATCAATTAAATCACAACCGATTACATCTGCCCCAAAAGCCTTTAACGCTTGCGACATAAGTATACCGATTGACCCTAAACCAATTACAAGAACCGATGCCCCTGATTTTAAGTTTCCTCTCTTGACTGCTCTTACACAGCATCCCAGTGGTTCATAAAATGAAGCTTCTATTTCTGTAAGATTTTCAGGTATTAAGTGTGCAACATTTTCAAGATGCTCTTCCGACAAATATACATACTCACTAAATCCGCCCGGACGAATATTGGTGCTCTTAAAATGTTCACACATAGAAACATTACCGTTTTTACAGTAATTACATTTTCCGCACGGTATGTGATGGGACGTTATAATTTTATCGCCAGTTTTAAAATCGGTTTTTGAGTTAATTTCAATAATTTGAGCAACAATTTCATGACCTAATACCGTACCGTCTTTTGAAATGTGTTCTCTTAATTTTACGATATCAGAACCGCATAATCCGCAGCCCAAAACTCGTACAACAGCGCCTTCTCTGCCGTTTAAAACGACATCGGCCGCCTCTTTTAAAACTACTTTTTCTTTTTCAATAACTGCTATTTTCATTCCGGAAATTTCTCCTGAATAAATTCTAGCACAAACCGACCGATTAAACAAAATTTTCTAATCGGTCGGTTTTATTATCTCTATATATTTGTAATTAGGATTTTGTATCAAGACTTTTAAATTGAGATTTTCTTGACTCTAATTCGACAGCAATATTTCCTCGCTGCTCTTTTAATTCTCTCCATTGCGCTTTTAAAGCATTTACTTCCTTTGTATCGTTTTTCTGTTCAGCAAGTTTAATTTTTGCATCAATCTCGGCCATTTTATCATCAACAATTTCGTACAGAATAGTTAACTCTTCGTTCGGAATATCTTTTAAAGGGTTTTCTTTCTTTTGCATCGCTTTTTGCAAATCTTGAGCCGTCGTATCTTTCGCTGCAACTCTTGAATTTGATGCCGCTTTGTCTGTTTTATCGGTTGGATTAATACCGTTAATTCCAATGGTCATAATACATCCTTTCTATTTTGTAATACTTCCTCTCATATTACATATAAAAATTCTGTCTAAATAATATTGACAAAATATATACTTAATATTTACAAAAATTAACATTACCGAATTACTCTTATTATGCAAATTATTGTTTTTTATACTATAATTTTGTAAAAAAGGAATACTATGACTGACTACAAAGAATATTTAGATAACGGAATAAATGATATACAAGCCGGAAAATTTAAAGAAGGAATTGACAATATAAATAAATCTCTTGAACAAAAAAAGGATTGGGCAATTCCTTATTTTTACAGGGCTGTTGCATACGATGCATTACAGGAATTTGATGAAGCAATGCTTGATTATACAAAGGCAATTCAATTAGATGAAAACATGACGGATGCATATTATAACCGTGCAAGAATTACCCTTTCCAGAAAAGATTTGGACAATCCAAAAATTGAGAATGCGGTTAAGGATTTAGAAAAAGCATTAGAACTGGACGATAAATTTGTGGATGCACTTTATGCAATGGCAGCCGCCAAAAAGAAATTGGGAGATTATCATGCCGCATTAGTCTATATAGAAAGACTTCTGCAAATAGAGCCGGATGCCATTTGGGCAAAAGCTTTGAAAAAGTTAATCTTACAGAAATATATTGTATAAGCCGGCGCTAAATCCTTTACACAATTCTATGTTAGTGTTATAACCTTTATTGTAAATAGTTTGAGGGATCCACCTCGGGTGCAAATGTATTTTATGAGAGTTGTCATTGATACGTAAATTTGCAAGAAAACCCAAAAGGATATGAAAGGAAAATTGAATATGGAAAAGAACAATGAAACACTCCGTACGTTGAGACACTCAACTTCTCACATTATGGCGCAAGCCGTTCAGAGCTTGTTTCCTTCAGCAAAGTTAGCTATCGGACCGGCTACCGATGAGGGGTTTTACTACGATTTTGATTTAACGGACGGACATGCATTTACAACAGAAGATTTAGAAAAAATCGAAGACAAGATGAAAGAGATTATCAAACAAAATCTTACTTTCGAAAAATATGTTATTCCTGATGTAGATGCACAAATCAAAGAATTCAAAGAGCAGGGTGAAATATACAAAGCCGAATTACTTGAAGAACACAGAAATGACAATCCGACATTATATTTAACAAAAGATAAAGACGGGAATGTTTTATTTAATGACCTTTGTGCAGGGCCTCATATTCCTAATACTTCTTATATAAAAGGAAATGCAATTAAATTATTGAAAGTTGCGGGAGCATACTGGAGAGGTAATGAAAAAAATAAAATGCTTCAAAGAATTTATGCAACCGCATACTGGACAAAAGAGGATTTAGCAGCATATTTAACGTTCCTCGAAGAAGCAGAAAAACGTGACCACAGAAAACTCGGTAAACAATTAGATTTATTTTCAACCCACGAAGAAATGGGGGGCGGTTTGGTACTATGGCACCCGAATTTGGCTTGTGTTCGTGAACAAATTGAAAATTATTGGAGAGAAGAGCACCGCAAAAGAGGTTATGTGATTGTTAATACGCCGCATATAGCTAAATCTACTCTTTGGAAAATTTCAGGACATATGGATCACTACAAAGAAAACATGTTTTTTGTAGAACCTGATGAAGATTCTGATGAACAATTTGTTGTAAAACCAATGAATTGTCCGTTCCATATTATGATTTATCAGGCAAACAGACATTCATACCGTTCATTACCGTTGAGAATGGCAGAACTCGGCACAGTTTATCGTAAAGAAAAATCCGGAGCTCTTGCAGGTTTAACTCGTGTACAAGGTTTCACCCAAGATGATGCACACATTTTCTGTACTCCGGAACAATTAGTTGACGAAATTAACAGAATTATTGATTTTGTAGCTGACACAATGGCTATATTCAAAATGGATTTTGAAGTTGAATTATCAACTCGCCCTGAAAGTTATGTAGGCGAAATAGAAAACTGGAATAAAGCAGAAGCAGGTCTGAAAGAAGCTATGGAACGCAGAGGAATGAAATACGACATCAACGAAGGGGATGGCGCATTTTACGGTCCGAAAATTGACTTTAAAGTTAAAGATGCTATCGGAAGAACATGGCAATGCGCTACTATTCAGTTAGACTTCAACTTACCGGCAAGATTTGATATTAAATATCAGGATAAAGACGGTCAGATGAAAACACCGTTAATGCTGCACCGTGTAATATTTGGTTCAATGGAAAGATTTCACGGAATTTTAATTGAACATTATGCGGGTGCATTCCCGACTTGGCTTGCGCCGACTCAGGTAAATATCGTACCTATCAGCAACGACAAACATACTGATTATGCTGAAGTTGTATATAAGAAAATGCGTGAAGCAGGAATAAGGGCATCTTTAGATGACAGATCCGAAAGTATGAACTACAAAATACGTGAAAGTCTGCAAGATAAGAAAATCCCTTACGTTTGCGTAATCGGAGACAAAGAGATTGAATCCGGTTCAGTTGCGGTTCGTGCAAGAGGAATTGGACAAGTTGGGACATTCAAAGTTGACGAGTTTATTGAAATCTTAGAAAAAGAAATCAAATCTCGCAGCAATGATTCTTTTGCTAAAGCACCTGAAGCAGTTCACTAAAAAAAATAACCATACGATACAAAAGCGGTAGAAACAATCGTATTTCTACCGCTTTTTAATATTTATAAAAATTAAGACTAAAAATATTATATTTGCGCTATAATTTTGGCAGGAGAAAATTATGATGAAAAAATTTATTATACCGGCAATTATACTGATGATTAGCACACCTGCATTTGCAGCAAGAGATAAAGCATTGGAAGAACATGTAAACAACGAACTTACATTTTACAACAACATAAAAACTTGCACTCCGATAGAATCGTCAGAAGCAAGTTCTAATTCATCAAGACAAATATACGGTGAAGAAAACGGTGTTTGTCATTTTAGATACAGAAACAATATTGACTGCCGCATACCGCAAGATGTAGCGCAAAAATTTTCTGAAGTAGGAACAAGAGTATACACAGATTACAGCGACTACGGAATGATAACTTCTACAACCGCAGACATCAAATATCTGGATAACGGAGTTTTATACAACAGCAGGTATTGCAGAATAAAAAATTAGAACATTTCAAAAGAATAAAAAAAGGATGTCATTTTAGACATCCTTTTTTGTTATTGTTATCAAAACCCTATTTCTTTTGTTCTTGAGCTTTATTAACTGCTTGCGAAGAACTTTCAATCGATTTACGAACATTTTCTTGAATTTTTTCAGGATCAAAGTCCTTATTTACATATTCAATTTTTGCATTTTTCTTCAAGGATTCAACAAGCTTATCAATATTATCAAGTTGTTTTTCGTTTACCAAGAATTCTTTGATATTGCTCTTAACCTTTTCAAACGGTTCTTGACCTGCAGCCATTCTGTCAGTAACTAGGATAATGTGATATCCGTATGGAGATTGAACAGGTCCGATAACTGTATTCGGTTTAGCAGCAAATGCCGCATTAGCAAACTCAGGAACCATTTCTTGTTTTGCAAAGAAACCTAAATCCCCGCCCTTTTCTGCAGAAACTTTGTCATCTGATGACTCTTTTGCAACTTTAGCAAATGATGAAGAATCTTGTTTTAGCTTTGCAACAAGCTCTTTTGCTTTTGCTTCTTTTGCCGCAATTTGCTCACCAATTTTTGCTTTCAATTGAGTTTCTGAAAGATTTTTATTTGCAGGTTCCGATTTTATAACTTCTGCCATCTCTTCAGGATTTACTGCAATAAGAATGTGAGAAGCTCTTACTTTATCAGGATATTTAAATTTATCAATATTCTTATTATAATAATCTTTAACTTCTGCATCAGAAACATTTGAGTTACCTAAAGATTCAGCTAACTTTTTCATTTTTACCTGTTCTTTTAGGTCTTTTTTGAAATCAGCTGCAGACACGCCATTATGTTTTAAGATTTTGTCTAATTGTTCTTTTGAACCGACTTTATCAACTACAACTTTTATAGCTTCTTCTAAATCATCGTTAGAAACCTTGATATTTCTCTTCTTAGCTTCTTCATCTAACAAAGCTTTTATAACAAGCTCATTAATAATTCTGCTCTTAACAAGATTGTATATAAACGTATTATTAGGATCTTTGATATCAATGTGCATATTGCTCATTTCGCTGCTTTTAGCTTCCTTGTCCAAAATTTCATCGAATTGAGCCTGAGTAATTTTTGTATCATTAACCTTAATAACAGTTTGAGCGTTTTTAACCCCGCAGCCTGTAAATAATACCGCAGAAACGGCTAATGCTGCCAATAAATTTTTTCCCTTCATCAATGTCTCTCTTTCTTTTATTTTGAATACTCATGACTAACTTTATGAATATGATAAAACAAATCTGTTAAAATGTTAAATAATTCATTAAAATTCATATAAGAATTGTTAAGCAAAAGTATAGAAACCCCATCCTGACAAGAAGCAGGAGCTAACGTAAATTTAATTCGCTTAAGTATTTCCGACGGCAGGTTCGGCTGAATAATTTTCCATTCCGGCTGAGAGTACGGAGTATAAATTCGTATATTATCCGAAGTTTCACGAATAAGTGAAATTTTTACATCGCTTGCCGCAAGTCTTATTCTTATTAATTTTATTAAATTTTCAACACTTTCGGGAGGTTTTGAAAATCTGTCTTTCCACTCCTCTGTAATATAATCTAATTCAACATCAGTTTTTACATCCGCCAGACGTTTATATTCAATCATTTTTTGTTCTTTTGAGCCAACCCACTCATCAGGAATAAATGCGGTTACATTGATATCAACAATCGTATCGACTTGTGAATCCACATGCTCACCTTGCAACTCATGTACTGTTTCTTCCAACAATTGACAATACGTATCAAACCCGACCGCTACCATATGACCATGCTGCTTTGTACCCAAAATATTGCCAATCCCCCTAATTTCTACATCTCTCATAGCAATTTGATATCCGCTGCCGAGTGTTGTAAATTCTTTTATTGCCTTTAACCTTTCTCTTGCCTCTTTTGTCATCTCTTTTGACGGTTTATAGAAACAATAGCAATAAGCTTGTCTTTGGCTTCTTCCTACACGCCCGCGTAATTGATACATTTGCGCCAAACCAAATCTATCCGCATCATGAATAATCATAGTATTAGCATTTGGAATATCTATACCGTTTTCTATAATTGTCGTTGCAAGCAAAATATCGTATTCATGATTAGCAAAATCAACAATAACCTGTTCCAACTCCTTTTCATCCATCTGACCATGTCCGACCGCTATTCTTGCATTTGGAACAAGCTGCTGGAGCCGATATTTAAATTCTTGAATAGTTTCAACCCTATTGTATAAATAGAACACCTGACCTTCTCTGTCTAATTCGTGAGTTATTGCATTTTTTACCATACTTTCATTCCAACCGCCCACGTATGTTTTTATAGGAAGGCGATTTTTAGGCGGAGTATTTATGACAGACATATCCTTAATCCCTGATAATGACATATATAATGTCCTTGGGATAGGAGTCGCAGACATTGCTATTATATCTATGTTTTCTCTTAACTGTTTTAACTTTTCTTTATGGCGCACCCCGAAACGATGCTCCTCATCAATAACCAACAAACCTAAATCCTTAAATACAATCCCGTTTTGTAAAAGTCTGTGGGTTCCGATAACCACATCGCATTCACCGGTTGCAAGATGTTTAACTGTTTCCTTTTGTTCTTTTTGGGTTCTAAATCTTGATAACAATTCAACACGAACCCCAAACGGACTAAATCTGTCTTTCATCGTCTGGTAATGCTGAAGCGCAAGTATTGTTGTCGGTACAACGACAGCCGCCTGTTTCCCTGAGGTAACCGCTTTAAATATAGCACGCATCGCAACTTCCGTTTTCCCAAATCCGACATCCCCGCATATAAGCCTATCCATCGGGTTTTCGCTTTCCATATCCGATTTAACTTCGGTTATAGCTCGCATTTGATCCGGAGTTTCAGTATATTCAAACGCCTCTTCCATCTCTAATTGCCAATTAGTATCCGGAAGAAACTGTATCCCTTGCTGCATTTTTCTTCTCGCATAAAGCCTTAGCAAGTCATATGCAACTTGTTCAACTTCTTTTTTGACACGAGATTTTGTATTTTCCCAATCATTGCCGCCCATTCTGGAAAGCTTTGGTTTTACTGCACCTGAGCCTCTATATCGGCAAAGCAAATTAATTTGTTCCGCAGGGATATGAAGCCTGTCATTACTTGCATATTCTATGGTTAAGTAATCCTTTAACTGACCGTCTATATCTTGCTGCGTCAAACCTTTATATATACCTACTCCGTGGATACGATGGACAACATATTCTCCTTCTTGAATATCATTTATACTTTCTATATATTCGGCTTTTTCTTTGTAATATGAATTTTTTGAAGCGGTAATTTCCTTACTGCGCTTATTAAACAATTCCCTGTCAGTAAGCACAACTGTTTTAAAATCTTCTAATATAGTCCCATGAGCCGCTATTGCGCTTATATAGTTTATCTTATTAAATATTTCTCTTTCTGTTAGGATTTCATTTACCCTATCAGGATAATCCGTTGCAATATTTATTTCATAATCGGAGTGTTCATCAATAAACAATGCAATTTCGTCTAAATCTGCCGCAAAATTTCTAACAGGTTCGGTATTAAATTCAATTAATTCTCTATTTTCATTATCAATAAAATTATCTAACCCGACACGCATAAAATGTGCCATTTCTTTTTGAAATTCCTCATAAGTCAAATGGTTTTTACCGTTTAACTCTTTTATAAGTTCGAGTTTGATATTTTCTTGTAATTGTTCATCCGCACTTTTATCAATAAATTCATACTTTGCATATATTTCGGAAGTTTCGTCGGTTACAATTATATAATCCTTAAAATAGTCAAACAATGACACAAGATTTTTATTAAAATAATTCTGATAAACTTCTATCCCTTCAAAATATCCTTCTTCATCAGAAAAATCAGAATGTTCAGGCGCGATAAATTTATACATCGGAAGGATTTTTGTTTCTTTAATTTTTTCAACGGATTTTTGAGTCTCATTATTAAAATATCTTATATCAACAACCTCATCGCCCCACAACTCAATTCTTACAGGATTTCTATCAAGAGAATACACATCAATAATATCCCCTCTTATACTAAATTCCTGAATATCCGTAACCATTGTAGCCCTTTTATACCCGAGATGTATAAGTTTTTGAGCAAACTCTTTAGTATCTATTTCGTCACCGATTTTTATTGTAACAGAATTTTCTTTATAAAAATTCTTATCAGGAAATTTTTCTAACAGAGTTTTAACGGGTACAATCACAACATCCGGCTGTGATAATAAAACCTCAACCTGACGAGCATAATCATACTTATTAGAGGTAACTGTTTCATACATGGAAATATTCTGAAACGGCATTATTTCCGCTTCAAAATTAAACGCTTTAAAAAAATCATTCTTGTATTTAAGAGCATTCTGCTCGGAAGAAGTTATCAATAAAACCTTTTTCTTTGAATATTCATACACCTTTATTGAGAGCAGCATTCTTAATACAGAAGTCAAACCCGTAACACTAAATGGAATCCCGCCTTTTAAATTATGGGCAAATAAATTAAACTGTTCATTATTTATCTCTTTAAACGAAATCATAAAGACATTTTAACATAAAATACGTTAGCTTGATATCCGTTATAAATCTTAAATTAGGAGTAGACTTTTAAAATTTTTTGATATATATTCACTAAAAATAAACTTTCTTTTTAATAATTTTAAGGAAGAAGTATGGATCACAGTATTCAGTTATACAACAGTCAGCATAGCAATAGAAACATTTTTAACAAATTTACTCTGAGGTTAAAAACTGCCAACAGACAAAAGGCCTCCGCTTATACCCAAAATTATAACAACAATACCCAAACAGGTGAAAGTGATAGCGTAAGTAAATTTGCGCTTGCCGCAGGCGGAACTGTCCTAATAGCAGGCGGCGGTATTTTGATGTTCTCTAAAGGTTTTCAAAAAAATGCAGGAAAAACTCTTAATAAATTAAAAGAACATTTAGAATACAAATTAAAGTTGTCGACATTTAATGAATCAAAAACTTCAAAATTATACGACTATTCAATTAAAAGAATAAATTCATTTATAAAAAAATCAGAAAGCATAAATAACATTACATCCGCAAAAGATATTTTGTTTATGAAGCTGATGTATAAAACAAAACCAACCCGCAAAATTCATGACGCAATTACAAATATATTCGAAAATTTATCAAGAAAGACAGTTATAAATTCGTATAAAAAAACAACAAAACGTTTTGACAAAATGAATGAAATAATTGATAAACTTGATGAATATATACTTAAAAATTCAGCGGACGAAGTTGTGGAATACAACGGGGAAAAATACACAAAAAGAGAATTGGTAGAGAAAGCAAAAAGCCACAGAGATATAGCCAAAATAGCAGTTACCAGTTTTATGTCAAAAAACGCGATGCAAACAAGATACAATGAAATCAGCGATATAACTGCCAGCCTGTATTCAAAATTTTGGGATGTTTCGTTTAAAGATTTTTGGACAAAGAACAACAAGTTCAAAAGGAAAGAAATGTGGCAGACTTTTATTGCCGCAGAACAAATAAAAGCTGATAAAATAAAATTATCAGGGAAAGTAGCACTGGTAAGAAGTGTCTTAACAAATGACGCCGAACGAACCCAAATGATGTTAAATCATATAAAAGATATTGAAGAAATTTTGTTACCGACTGATACAAAAGGAATTGAACTTGTAACTAAACTTAAATGGTTAATAGATAATCGGGAGGTATACAAAAATACTAAATATAATTTTTTAGCGAT
>ODAI013808858.1_pt1 | contig 15374 bp, 12 predicted proteins | sample 1539321 | NCBI WGS metagenome assembly ODAI01 (sample SAMN02144231, study PRJEB22623) | gut metagenome | biome: sheep rumen | host: Ovis aries | place: New Zealand
GTGATGTCATGCTGAACGAGGCTGTGTCATGCTATGTCATGCTGAACTTGATTCAGCATCTCTCGTACAGGGGAGATCCCGAATCAAGTTCGGGATGACGGTAGTGACATGTTCGGGATGACAGATATTCCAGTCCCGGAATGACGGTAGTGGCAGCCCCTGGATGACGGTAGCAGTAGGTTAGGGAATGACCTAATGCTCAACAATAACCATTAGTTTTAAAGAAATTGCGTCAGCAATTTCGAATCCGTGTGACAGCCTCTCAATCTCATGATAAAACCGACATATAAGAGTTGCCAAAACTGGTAAGCTTCAAACCGTGACAATTTCGATGAATCCGGTCAATCATTTTTTTGTTGAAAAAAGACGGCTTTGGGAGTAGAATGTTGGTGTGGTGGAATTAGACATTTTACCAAATATTTTTCAATATGGAAGGAAATTCGTTATGAAAAGAAATGCTGGAAAAATGATTTTCACATTCGTTCTTTTTGCTTTGGTTGGAGTCCTTTCGGGCTGTCTTTCTATTATGCCGCAGACGTCATCGTATAACACAAGTCTTGAAGGCTCGTGGTATTCGGCAAGTTCAGACAAGTATTATGAAATCGCTTCGTCAGGCGGTGTCTGCACAATGAACTGCTACACTCTTTTGCGTGACGGAACAAAAAGCGTGTCCAACTTTGAGATGCTCACATTTGAACGCGGTGAAAAATCAGTGGAAACTTCAACAAGCGGTTATCTTTACGGCTACAACAAAAATCGTCCCGGTTGGATTGCATATTATTATGAAATCTCCGGCTACAATGTCACGCTCACATCTCTTCTTACTTCGGGAGGAGGCGTCACATGGAACAGCTTGAATGAGGCGAAGGCCGGGGCTGACAAAAATTATTCCGGCACAGTGACTCTCAACATGACCAAGCGCTGAAAAAAGTGCATCTCTCCGGGCAAACCGGGGAGGTGTTGATGCGGAAAAATGTTTTTTTTTCAGAGCTGCCCACGATATGCAGTGTTGGCATTTTTCTGACACTGAAGACTTTACATCCCAGTTATATAGAAGGAAATTATGCGGACTAGAAATCATTTTTCATCAGTATGGCTTATGACGGCTGCTTCTGTCATGTGCATTTTTGTCGTGGCATTTTCAGGTTGTGTTTCAACTAACAGAAGCGTAAATGGAAAAACAGCCCTTTCTCTTTGGAATGATGATGCCCCTGCCAGGAATGTGTTGATTGATTTTGTGGAATCGGTTACTGATAAATCAAGTGCGGATTTTATTCCCGAAGAAGACCGCATCGCGGTGTTTGATTTTGACGGAACACTTTTCTGTGAAACGGATCCCAATTATTTTGACTACACTCTTCTTAATTACCGTGTGACGGAAGACCCTGAATACAAAAACAGAGCTTCGGCATTTGAACGTGAGGTAGCGCAGAAGATTCAGAAGCAGAATGAAACCGGTGAATCATTTACGGGTCTTGAAGTTGATCATGGCAAAGCGGTTGCATCATCATTCAAGGGAATGACTCTTTCGGAATTCGATGCTTATATTCAGAACTTCAAAAAGACTCCGATGCCGAGTTACATTGGAATGAACCGCGGTGACGGATTTTATGCTCCGATGCTTCAGGTTGTTGAGTATCTTGAGGCAAACGGATTTACCGTTTACGTTGTGAGTGGAACCGACCGCTTTATCGTGCGTGGAATTATAAAGGACTCGCCGTTGAAACTTTCTCCGGGGCAAATCATCGGGTCGGATGAGACTCTTGCGGCAGACGGTCAGGGAAATGCCGACGGGCTAAATTATCAGTTCACGCTGAAAGACAGGCTCGTTACCGGCGGAACATTCATCATTAAAAATCTCAAGATGAACAAGGTTTCCGTTATTATGAAGGAGATTGGACAGCAGCCTGTTCTCTCTTTCGGAAACAGTACCGGCGATTCAAGCATGGCAAACTTTACGATAACAGACAATCCCTACAGGAGCCTTGCGTTCATGCTCTGCTGCGACGACCTTGAACGCGAAAATGGAAACGAATCCAAAGCCGGAAAAATGTTCGACCTCTGCAAAGCAAACGGATGGCAAAGCATTTCAATGAAAAATGACTGGAAGTCAATTTATGGCGACGGTGTTGAAAAAACACTGGGCTACAAATGGACGGATCTTCTTGGAAACTGGGAAGAAAAATTCTGGGACTATGATTTTGAAGGAAGAGGAAAAATCTGCATTGCAAAAAACGGCTCGGTATATTCCGTTCACATCGAGCGTGCCTCTTCAGCCGCAAGCATTGAAGTCTACGACATGAATGCAACTGAAGCAAGCGGCGGTGTTTTGGTTTATGAAAACGGGGTGCACACGATACGCGCAATTTCAGACGGAAATTCCAAAGTCGAAATAAAATCAACAAACGGAAGCGGTCAGTTCTACCTGAACAGTGCAAACGAAATCATGTGGGACGACAGACTTGACCATGCAGGCGATGGACTTGTTTTCATCAGTGTGAAATAGTTTTTTTTGGTATGGCCATCTTCGGAAAATACTTTGCACTTGAAGGCAGCGGCGGAATTGCAGGGTGAGGGATAGTAGTGGCGCCGGAGGCGTTCTGACGCTTGCGGCAGAATGGAGTGGTAACGGAACCACGGATAGCCCGGCCTCCGCCTGCGGAGGACACCCCCTTGTGATTCCCGCTCTTATTTCCGATAAAATATGGACTGGGGAGGTTTGTATGGTGCATTTTGTTTTAGGGAAATCAAAAGTTTTGTCAAATCATTGAAAGGAAGAAAAGATTGAGGGAATGATGTGAAAAAGGCCCTGTTTTTGTGAACGGGGCCCTTTTGTTTGTGCGCGATGAATGAGAAAATCAGATTGACTGCGAGTTTGAAGTGGAGCTTTCGGCTTCGAGTTTTACTTTCAGTTCCGTGTATTTTCTGTTGCGGTAGACTGTGACGGTTACTGTGTCGCCGGGGACTTTGTCTTCGAGGGCTGCATAGTAATCTGCGAGCGTGCTGATTGAGATTCCGTCAATGGCTGTGATTACGTCGCCGCCGAGATAGATGGTCTTCGGATTGAACGAACCGTACTGGACTGCTGTTTTTCCGCCTCTGATTCCGGCTGCTTCGGCAAGACTTCCCGAACGCACTTTGCTTACAATCATTCCTGTGTTGATTCCGTATCCTGCGTAATTTGCGATGCGGCTTGTGTTCTGCACGAGGGAGAGCATCATGACTCCGCGGTTTACTTTTCCGTAGTTGATGAGATCGCTTACAACGCGTCTTGCCGTTGAGACTGGAACTGCAAATCCTACGCCGCTTGACGAGCCGCTTGAGGAATAGATGATTGTGTTGATTCCAATCATTCTGCCCTGGCTGTCGAGCAATGGTCCGCCTGAGTTTCCGGGGTTGATTGCCGCATCGGTCTGAATCATGTTGCGGATGATTACGTTTTCGCTTTCCTGAATGGGGCGTCCGAGTCCTGAAATGATTCCGGTGGTCATTGTGCGTTCAAGTGCGAACGGGTTTCCGATTGCGATGACTTTCTGGCCCACTTTGAGGTTTTCGGTGTCGCCGAATGCGATGGTCTTGAGTTCCGCGCCTGGTTTTGGGGTGAATTTCAGAACCGCAATGTCGCTTTCCACGTCTTTACCCACAACGATTCCGTCGTAGCTGGAGCCGTTTGCGAGGGAGATTGTGATTGTGCTTGCGTTTTCGATTACATGCACGTTGGTGATGACGTACCCGCGCTTGTCGATGATGGAGCCTGAGCCTGAGCCGCTTGATGTGACCACGGGTTCGAGGAACCAGTTGTATCCCATGACCTGCGTGGTGATGTTCACGACCGCTTCGTTGCATTTTTCGTACACCGCGATGTTCTGGGCTTCGTCCTGAGTGTATGTACTGTTTGAGGAGGCCACTTGAAGGGCCGGGGTGTTGGTCTCCAGCTGAAACGGGATGTCTTCGGTGTTTTCGATGGCACTGTTGTCGATAATCAGCGGCCCGCTTTCAGAGATGTTTTCCACGACCTCTTTTTGCGCCGCGCTCTTTTTTGCGATGGGCAGACAGACTGCAACCGCCGCCAAGGCTGCCGCGGCACCTGTTATTATGGAAGAAATTACAATGTGATGTTTTGAGTAAAGTTTCATACTATTAATATAACGTTTGTGGCTTGCAATGTCAAAAGAAAATATTGTTTTATGGAAGAATTGTTTGTTTTTTTTGTGGGGAACGGGAGTTGGAGTTGGGAGGTCGGAGTTGGGAGGTCGGAGTTGGGAGGTCGGAGTTGGGAGGTCGGAGTTGGGAGGTCGGAGTGCGGGGGCTTTCGTAAAATGGACGGATGGCGATTTTTGCTTGATTTGTGGCGATTTTCGCTTGTTTCCTATTGAATTTAATATCGTTTTCTATTATAGTGTTTAGAATATAGATGATGCGGTAATGTTTCTACGGCAGAGGGTTGTGGATTCATTCTGCAAAACTTAAAGCTGAATTCTTTTTAGAGAGGTAAACAATATGAGCTTTGATATTACCAAGGTACGTAATATCGGTATCAGCGCCCACATTGACTCTGGCAAAACTACTCTGTCAGAACGTATCTTGTTCTACTCCAACAAGATTCACCAGATTCACGAAGTCCGTGGTAAGGACGGCGTTGGTGCTGTAATGGATTCTATGGATCTGGAGCGTGAGCGTGGAATCACAATTCAGTCAGCTGCCACACAGGTTAACTGGAAAGACATCACCATTAACCTGATCGACACCCCAGGACACGTTGACTTCACAGTTGAAGTTGAGCGCTCACTCCGCGTTTTGGACGGAGCTATTTTGGTTTTGTGTGCTGTTGCAGGTGTTCAGTCTCAGTCAATCACAGTTGACCGCCAGCTCAAGCGCTATCATGTACCCCGTATTGCTTTCGTGAACAAGTGTGACCGCCAGGGTGCGAATCCTGTGCGCGTAAAGAACCAGCTGCGTGAAAAACTCGGTCTGAATGCATACATGGTCGAGCTTCCCATCGGTCTTGAGGATAAGCTTCAGGGTGTTGTTGATCTGGTTGCCATGAAGGCCTATTACTTTGAGGGAGCAAACGGAGAGAATATCCGCACTGCTGAAATTCCTGCCGAGATGGTTGAGGATGCAAAGAAGTTCCGCGAGGAGATGCTTGAGGCCGCTTCAATGTTCGATGACGAGCTGATGGAAGCCATCATGGAGAAGGGCTATGATGATTTGGACGAGCAGATGATTATCCGCGCAATCCGCAAGGGTACTTTGAGCGAGCAGTTTGTTGCCGTGTTCTGCGGTTCTGCACATATGAACAAGGGTATTCAGCCGCTTCTCGACGGTGTTGAGCGCTATCTTCCGAACCCGACCGAGGTTCACAACTACGCTTTGGATCTGGACAAGAACGAAGAGCAGGTTGAACTGTTCAATGTTGAGAACAAGCCCTGTGTTGCTTTGGCCTTCAAGTTGGATGACGGTCAGTACGGTCAGCTCACTTATGTGCGCATTTATCAGGGAAAAATCACCAAGGGTGACGAGCTTTTCAATACACGCGCAAAGAAGAAGTTCAAGGTCGGACGCATTGTCCGTATGAATGCGGCTGCAATGGAAGACATCAACGAAGGTATGCCGGGTGACATCATTGCGTTGTTCGGTGTGGACTGCGCTTCCGGTGATACATTCTGCGGCGGCGGTCTCAACTATGCAATGACTTCAATGTTTGTTCCGAATCCCGTTATTTCCGAGGCTATTACACCGAAGAACAAGTCTGACGCTGCCAATATGTCTAAGGCTCTGAACCGCTTTACAAAAGAGGATCCGACTTTCCAGACATACGTTGATCCCGAATCGAACCAGACAATCATCAGGGGTATGGGTGAGCTTCACCTTGCCGTTTATGTTGAGCGCATGAAGCGTGAGTACAAGTGTGAGGTTGAGGTTTCACAGCCGGAGGTTGCATACCGCGAATCTATCACTCAGCAGGCCAACTTCAACTATACACACAAGAAGCAGACTGGTGGTTCCGGTCAGTACGGTCGCGTTGCAGGATTTATGGAGCCCATTTCCGATAAGGATTATGAGTTCGTGGATTCAATCAAGGGAGGTGCTATTCCCAACGAGTACATTCCATCCTGCGACAAGGGATTCAGGAAGGCCATGGAGAAGGGTTCTTTGATTGGAGCTCCTGTTGTGGGCGTTCGCTGCACAATCAACGATGGTCAGTATCACCCGGTTGACTCTTCGGATATTGCATTCCAGACTGCTGCTATTGGTGCATTCCGCGAGGGATACGAAAAGGCAAAACCGGTTATTCTTGAGCCTATCATGAAAGTTCAGATTGCCGGACCTTCCGAGTTCCAGGGAAATATGTTCGGTCTTATCAACCAGAGACGCGGTGTAATCATCGACTCTACAGATGAGAATAATACTTCCACAGTCAATGCCGAGGTTCCTCTTTCTGAAATGTTCGGATTCTCTACAATTCTCCGCTCTTCCACACAGGGAAAGGCAGAGTTCACAATGGAATTCGAAAAGTACGGCAAGGTTCCGAACAATGTTGCTGAGGAACTGATTGCAGCATACAAAGAAAAGCGCAAGGCTGAGCAGAAGTAAGGAGTGAAGAATGGCAAAACAGGAACTTTATGAGCGCAGCCCCATCCGTGCATTCGATGAAGCCGCAAACGGTGGACTCAAGGCCGGAGAATTGGGACTGGTTACTTCAAAGAAGGGCGTTGGAAAGACTGCTGTTCTCGTGCAGTTCGGTATGGACACGCTTCTTAACGGAAAGCAGTTGGTTCATGTGTCTTTTGATCAGCTTTCTGCCAACGTAATCACTTGGTATGACACGATTCTGGGAGAAATCTCAAAGAAGAAGTCTATCCCTGCCGATGTGAAGGAAACTCTTCTTCGTAACCGCACAATCCTGAACTTCAACCAGGACAACTTCAGTCTCGAAAAGGTTGTCAATACCTTGAACGCACTGAAGGCCGGTGGTATCGGAGTCGCAGGTGTTGTGATTGACGGTGTTGATTTCGGCAAGGCAAAAGAGTCTGATATTCAGGCTGTAGCAAGCTATGCCAAGGCAACCAAGTCAAAGATTTGGATTTCTTCCACAGCAGACAGCGACAAGCTCGCAGATCAGGCTCCAAAGTCTATTCTGCCGTACTTTGCTGATGTTGTTCATCTTTCAGCTTCAAAGGCCGCGGGTACAGTGGTTCAGATTCTGAAGGTCGGCAAAAAGGAGAATGTTGCATCCACACTTAAGCTGGATCCCAAGACATCTCTGATAGTAAGCAAGTAATTCACTGCTGATTGCAAAAGAGGCCGGTTCTTCATGAGCCGGTCTTTTTTTTCGTCTGTATCATCTCCTCAAAATCTTTTAACCCTTTAACCCTGACTACCAATATTATTTGCAAAATACTTAAAGTGGATTTATAATACTCTTATGTACGAACAGTTGTATAGAATTGAAGTCAATGTAATCTGTCTGCTCATTTTATTTTGGATTATTTTTCGCTTGCGTCTTTTTGCTGATAAACAGACCAGAAATATTCTTTTCAGCCGTGTCATAGTTGAAAATTTTCTCCTGATTTTTCTTGATACATTAATGGTGTTTTTTTCCGGTAAGACAAGTCCATTTTTTTATGCCTTGAACTGGCTTTTTAATTTGCTTTATCTTATTTTAAATGCTTGCACAGCATACTCATGGTTTTCTTATGTCATTTACACTTTGTTTGAAAACAAAAAAAGAATTTCGGTTGTAAATAAATTTTGTGCGATTCCTCTTGTGATTTTTATTTTTATGTCTGTGGTTTCAATTTTTACAAAATGGATTTTTTTTATTGATTCCGCAACAGGAAGTTTTGTAAATGGTAAACTCTATTTTTTACAGATTATTTTCGTTTACGGATTTTTTACCTGCGCTTCGGTGATTTCACTGATTTTTTTAATTCAAAGAAAACAGACTCTTTACAGGCCTTATGTTATAGTCATTGCTTTTATCCTGCTCCCGTTTTTGGGCGGATTTTTTCATATCATTTTTCCGCAGGCAAAACTTGTCTGGCAAATGCTGTCGCTGGGTTTTTTATTGATTTATGTTGAAATTCAGTTCGATTTGATTTCAAGAGATGCGCTTACAGGATTGAACAACCGGAGAGCATTTGACAGCCAGCTGGAAAAGATTTCTGAATACGGACTTACGGAATCGGATGGTAAAGCGTATCACATTTTTATGATGGATATAAATCTTTTTAAGGAAATCAATGATACTTACGGGCACATAGAAGGCGACAATGCTCTTGTTGTCGTGGCAAAAATTATCAGTAAGCATTTTGAAAACACCAATGCTTTTAAATGCCGCTATGGGGGAGATGAATTTGCCATAATTTATTGGTGCACGTCGGATGAGGCCGGTAAAATCCTGAAAGAGATTTATAACGATTTTGAAAATTCAAGTCAATCCTATAATCTTGAATACAAGCTTTCCGTCAGCATCGGTTATGCCGCGATTAACGGCAGGGGATTGGAATCTGCAAAAAAAGCCCTGAAACTTGCTGACAGCAATTTGTATGTGGAAAAGGATTTTATGCATAAAAAGCTGAACCGCTGAACAAATATTCTGAACGAGTTGATATGATTCTTTACACCGCCTCCCCGTTTTTTCTCTAAAAATACAAAATGTTAGCTTTCTTTGCGTAAATTCAAAACAAATTTTGTAGACTTCGGATGATTTTTGCATTAGTGTTTAGGAAGATTACATCGCAAAAGAGGTAAAATATGCTTGGAAAAAAGATTTATGATTGCAGAAAGAAAAACGGAATGTCGCAGGAAGTTTTGGCGGAAAAACTCAATGTCGCCCGCCAGACGATTTCAAACTGGGAGATAGGAGAAACTTCTCCCAATCCTGAGCAGCTCAAAATGATTTCTCAGATTTTTAATGTGAGTATTGATGAACTTTTGGACAACAAAATATTTATCAAATCCAAAGAGTCTGTTGATTTTCAAAAAAATTGTTTTGAATATAAGAGTGAAATCATGATAAATGGACTTCCTCTTGTTCACATAAACTTTGGACCCGGGATTCCCCGTGTGGCAAAAGGTTTTGTTGCAATCGGAAATATTGCCAAAGGAGTTGTCGCGCTTGGAGGCATTAGTCTTGGCGTAGTTGCTGTCGGCGGAATCGGAGTTGGTGTGGTTTCTCTCGGCGGACTCGCAATCGGTCTGCTTGCGGCGCTCGGAGGAGGAGCTGTTGGGGCGTTGGCCTGCGGCGGCGGGGCAGTCGGACTTATTGCCTATGGGGCAGGAGCACTTGGCCTGTTTTCCGCAGGAGGAGCCGGAGCACTTTCATTTTTTTGAAGGTTGAAAAAGGGCGGCTGTTTTTCCTCTATGATTAAAACGCACTCTGCATCGTCTTTAAAATCAATATCCCCTGCCGGCTGACCGTCAGGGGATAAACATTTCAGGATGCATTGGAATGCATATCAGCCTGAAAAGAACTTAGAATGAGCCTGCAAGCCGCAACCTTCGGTTGCTTAACGAGTTTCCACTTGCTCGCAAAGGCTCGCATTTTTTGCTTTCGCAAAAAAACGTGAAAACTCGCACGGCTGTCCCGTTGCAACAACTGTCTAAGCAGTAGTTCTAAAAATTAAAAACTTCCTGCTACAGCTACAGCACATGCTACTGTGCAGCCTACCATTGGGTTGTTGCCCATTCCCATAAAGCCCATCATTTCTACGTGAGCGGGAACTGAGCTTGAACCTGCGAACTGTGCGTCTGAGTGCATGCGTCCGAGAGTATCGGTAAAGCCGTAAGAAGCTGGACCTGCAGCCATGTTATCTGGGTGCAGAGTGCGTCCTGTTCCACCACCAGAAGCTACAGAGAAGTATTTCTTACCTGCAAGAAGGCGTTCCTTTTTGTAAGTACCTGCAACTGGGTGCTGGAAACGAGTTGGGTTTGTTGAGTTACCAGTAATTGAAACATCAACATCTTCGTGCCACATGATTGCAACACCTTCGCGTACATCGTCTGCACCGTAGCACTTAACGATAAGGCGGTCAGGATTTGAACCATAAGGAACTTCCTTAACAACTGTCAAAGCCTTGTCTGTGCCCTGTCCGTTGAAGTAGTCGAACTTAGTCTGAACGTATGTGAAGCCGTTGATGCGGCTGATAATCTGAGCAGCGTCTTTTCCGAGACCGTTCAAGATAACGCGGAGCTTGTTCTTGCGAACTTTGTTTGCGTTAGCTGCAATTTTAATAGCACCTTCTGCTGCAGCAAAAGATTCACAAGGACGAAATCTGCGACTTTGTTGAGTGTAGATTGTGCGGAACTGTCGCTGTAATTTCTCCTGTAGGCGAAATTGATGACCACGGAAAGCAGATAATCTTCAACGAAGGCAAACAGGAAATGAGTCCTAAATTGAAGGAAATCTACGACACACTCACCGGCATCCAGATGGGCCGCCTTCCGTCGCCAGAGGGATGGGTTTACACAATTAACTAAAGAATGACTCACCGCCAGATTTACGGGCGGCGTTTACAGAAACATCCCGCGCGGGATGTTTTTTCATGCACTATACCGTTTTTGATATTCATCAAGATTTAAAGGATGATTCAGAAGCAGCCTTTTCAAATCACTCTCTAATACAGAACCAATTTCTTCATAACCACCTGAATTATCATTCTTTAATAAAACTCCATAAGGATTAACCATTATATAACTGTCTTTCATTGTCTGTTCAAAAACTGAACCTTTTACACCGCTGTTTCTCTCACAAAATTTTTTCCATTCTGAATCACTGACAAGCATTTTTTTATTTTCTGCATTGTTTTCAAAATACTGACAGCGCAGAATTTTCCAACGGTCAATGTCCAGTTCTCTAATAAGTGGAACGAAATCTTCATCCTTATTATAAATATTCACAACCGTGTTTATTTTAATCTTGCAATCCGAATTATTCCGAATATAGCGGCAAATATCCTGAAGGCGGTTATTTTCAAGAACTTGATTGTTACAATTACATACACCAGTTTTACGTTTTATTTCATCATCAAAGGAATGAACAGAAATTCCGATACAATCCAGATACGGCAGAACCTGTTCAAGCACCTGCTCTGTAAGAAAAAATCCGTTCGTAATTACGCTTGTTTCCAGCCCGAGTTCTTTTGCAAATCGAATAAGGTCGGGAAGTTCTTTTATCAAAAAAGGTTCACCTCCTGCAAAATTTATTGCCTTAAAACAGCCACACTCAGCAGTTTTCTGAACGACAGTTTTCATTTCATAAAACTCAAGATGTATTTTTTTATCATAACGGGCAAAACAGAATTTGCAGCCATAATTACAGGCTTCCAGCATATGATAATTCAGTTTTAATCCTTTCATCTGATTCTTTTCCATAAACATCCTCCTACATCCAAAATTCTGGTTTTAACACACCTTCCTTTACCAATTCTTGTGCAAATCCCATCAAAATAGTATCAAAACTATCACCCAGGCGATGGCCATGATTTCCTTTTTCTATTTTGTAATCAAATTTTTCAGTCTGAATCGGACGATTTATAAAATCATAAACGGTTTTAATATGAAAAATCTTTCGAACATCAGAAAAGTCAGTTTTGATTTGTGAATCAGAATTTACAAAAACTCCATAAATGAAGTTTCCATAATTATTGTACATTACTTCAATTTTTGATTCCCATGAAAGAAACTGAAGGCAAATTAAAGGATCAATACCAGAGCAAACAATATGGCGGAGTTTTGAATCAATATCATATTCATACTTGATGGAATAACAAATGCCATCTGAAATGCAGCTGGTACAATTTCCATATTTATCATATTCAAAACTAAAAACACGGTCAGATTCTATCTTGTTATCAACATAATCCTTAATTTCAAATCTTTTTATACGTGAAAATTCATCATAATCAGTAAAAAGCTGTTTAAAGTTTTTAACTTTCTTACCATCAATTTCTGATGTAAATAAATGACTGTAGAACGCACAATTTCCTTCCTGATTATAAACCATATTTTCCAGACCATATTCTGTTTTGCGCTTCACAATCCTTCCATTTCCATCCTTAATCTGAAAACCATCATTAAGATATTCACCAACACTGTTATTATCCCAGCCTTCATCTTCAAAAAGTTTCGAAAATCTTTTTACAGATGCCTTTCCAGAAAGTTTATTTTTTTTGGGATACTCGCATTGTAAAACACTATCCAAGCATTTTTCTTCTGCATGATTCCAATACTGATACAAAATACAGATTTCATTATCAGGATTTTTAGATACAATTTTTCTTTTATCACCTTCTTCATCGTATTCAATACTCATAGAAAAATCTTCCGTGGACTTTCCCCCAGTAATCTGCTCATTTTTATAGAGACAAACCTTGCCCAAAGAATTGTACGTAAGAGTTTCAACAGATTTTATACCACCATTAATCAAAGGGAAATTACATTCCACGCTAAACACTTTTCCATTCTCACCATACTTGAAATATTTCGAATATGTTTCTATCTTCTCACTGCCAGATTTCGCATCTTCAAAATAACTCATTTTTATGCAGCGATGATTTGAATCATATTCATAGCTGACATATTTTCCGTCTGAGCAGTGAATTTCAGAGAGATCTCCATTCGCATTGTAATCAAAAAAGAATTCAAGCTGTGCATTATCCACAACGCAACTTGTTTTTTCCATAATTTCCATAAAAACCTCCTTTTTTGTTCTTTACACAGAACAGTTTACAGGTCCCATCGTATTCATTATTTTTGAAACGATATTAAGTCCTTCTCTTTTGTCACTTCCCGTACTGCTGAGCGACACCATTCTCATTTCATTTCCGCATGCTACACTCAAAACCACATGATTCCGCTTCCGATTCACAGTAATTCCCAAGTCCGTCAGCGAGCGCTCAATTTTTGGCGTTAACCTGCTGTATCCCGTAAAAATGCGTTTCAGTTCACCCCTTAATTCTTTTCCTGACATGTTGTCCTCCTTATTAATTTGTTTATACAGCTGCCGTAAACAATATTTACAATTATTAATATACAACCACATTTAAAAAATTGCAAGTCTTTTTATTATTTTAAACAAATATCTTTACTTGCATATTTATTATCTCTCGTAAATATTGACAATTGTATATTTTTTATATATACTTTAAATAAGGAAATGAGTAATGAAAAAAATATTTAATCTTAAAGAACTGAGAAAACAAAAGAACATAACTCAGGAAGAGCTCGCTCAAATACTAAATATCAGTCAATCAGACATTTCTAATTATGAAGCAAACACAGATACAATTCCCTTCAGACTTATCATCCAGCTTGCAAAAATCTTTAACTTAAAAACATTAGATGACTTTCTCAATGAACAGCAGTCTGTAAAACCCGTTTCCACATCAGATTTTTTTGAACCAATAAGACAAATCAGAAAAAAATATCAGAATGCAATATATAATGGAGATATTAAATTTAACGAATTCCTCAGTTTATTTTTTATAGAACGTCCTATATATCAAAATCTTCACAAACCTTTGATTTATATAAAAGATAAATACCATATTGATCAGGCAGATTTTGCAGAAGCACTTACAGGCACAGCACTTCCTTCATCAAAATTTAATTTCCCAGTTTATCTTGCCTCCAATGAAGAACGCCCTTTTATGTCGGATGACAAAGATGTTTTAAAGAAGTTTCCATGGTTAAAAGAACCTGTTTTATATTTCAGAAAACCAAATCAGTCTCCATTATTTGATATAACCTTAAGCAATTGTATAGCGTACGCATTTCCCCTGCCCCAGGAATCAAAAGAATCAGACTGGGAAAATTCTTACACTGAATTCTTTTTAAATACTCCAAATATACAAGAAGCAGACTGCGCTGTTACTTATTCAGATTCACAATTACTAAGAAACTGCAATATTGTGTTTTGCAGCATCGATGACAATTCCCGCGAAAAGCTTTTTGAAGATAATGCAGATATCATTCTTGATTTTAACAATAATAAAAATGGAATAAATGTTACTGTTTCCCAAAAAGATTCCGAAACAGAAAAAAGTTTTCAGTTCAGTTATTCTGACGACAAAAAAAATAAAGGCTTATACGATGCACTTTCAGCCGCAATTCAAAAAGCATGCACTGAAATTTTCGAAAATGCTCCACAGGCTATAAAAGCCTATCTTAAATACCTGGATAAGATCTGTAAAGAAACAACCCAGATTAAATCTTTTTCTGAAGTTGACCGTAATAAAATCTACTCGCAGATGGTTATCCTTAAATCAAATATCATAAAAATGCTTAATGATTCAAAAATGGAATCGATAACAAGCTTTGACAAAGCATTCAGTAATTTTATAGACACCAAAAACATCGAAAGCACCCTGCTGAAGCTTGGCAAAAAGACATATAAAAATGATTCAGAAAAACAGGAAACATTTCCCTGTAATACAGAAGATCTTGAAAATGCAAAAAAACAATTATTCGAGGATTTTTCTAACAATTATTTATCGACAATAGATGATTCATATGAAAGATTTATAGAACAGTTAGTTAAATACTGTAATGAATACAAATGCGAAGAATTCCTCAAAGGAAGAATCAATGATTTTATAACGGTAATTACAATTGCGCAAAACGAAGACTGCTCTGATTATGAAAAAGGCTTTGATATTTACTTATCAACCTTCAAGACAATATTACCAGAAACTAATAACACCCTTGCTTCATCAGGCAATACCGATCAGGAAGCTGATTTAAAAGATGCATTTGAAATGGCCCTTCAGGACATTGTGACATTTGCCAGAGGTTTTTCATTAAGTAAAGCACGGAAAATTTCAAAAGCATTACAGAACTATCAGGTACATATGACTTTCGTAAATATGATTAATAAAAAATGGAACGAAATAGAATCAGACTTCAATGCCATAATGTCAGACATATTCAACGAAAGAATTTTTAATGAAATACCTGAAAATCAAAAAGAAGCAGAAGAAGCCAATCAGATAATTCGGACAAGGAACTTAATCATTAAAAGCCTTAAAGACATTTAAAATAATTGCACACAGCTTATTATGCATTCACCCTCTGTCGGTATCACCATCTTATTGCAAAAAAAGGCACTTCCCAAAAAAGGAAGTGCCTTTTATCATTTAAAGCTTATTACTAGAATGAACCTGCTACGGCAACTGCGCATGCTACAGTACAAGTCGCAAGCCTGCGGTTGCTAGGGCTGCCCAGTAGCCAATTCTACTCCCAGTAAAAACTAGAATGAACCTGCTACAGCTACGGCACAGGCTACAGTACAAGTCGCAAGCCTTTCGGCTTGCTTAACGAGTTTCCACTTGCTCGCGAAGGCTCGCATTTTTTGCTATTGCAAAAAAACA
>ODAI012743545.1_pt1 | contig 15373 bp, 13 predicted proteins | sample 1539321 | NCBI WGS metagenome assembly ODAI01 (sample SAMN02144231, study PRJEB22623) | gut metagenome | biome: sheep rumen | host: Ovis aries | place: New Zealand
CCCGCACCCAGGCGGACAGCTCGTCCAGAGTCATACCTGTCAGTTCAATCATAGATCTTCCCTTCTGATCATCCTGCAGATATAGAAGCCTTCCACATGATCCCGGTGCGGAAGAAGCTGAAGCCCGAGCTTCTCATGCTCTCGGAAACGCTCCGGTACGGCAGCCGGCAGCGGATCCATCCGGAACTCCGGATGGCGCTCCAGGAAGGCACGGATCTGATCCTCGTTTTCCTCCCGGAGCAGGGAGCAGGTAGAATATACCATAATGCCGCCCGGACGCACATACCTGCAGACCGTATCCAGCAGTCGCGCCTGAAGCTCCGTCAGCTCCTCCACGCTCTGCTCGCTCACACGCAGCTTGATATCCGGTTTCTCCGCCATCACGCCGAGACCGGAGCAGGGAGCATCCAGCAGAACCCGATCCATACTCCCCACGAGATCTTCCCGAAAACGGGTTGCATCTCTTTCAATGGGACGCACGTTTTCCAATCCGAGACGCTTGGCCTGTGCCTCAATCAGCGCTACCCGGTGCGGGTGCAGATCCCAGGCCTGAACCCTGCCGGTTCCGCCCATCAGTTCTGCGGCAAAGCAGGCTTTTCCCCCGGGGGCGGCACAGCAGTCCAGCATCCGCTGGCCACGGGCCGGAGAAAGTGCCAGCACAGCCATCATACTGCTCTCACTTTGAATGGAAAAAGCACCCCGGAGAAAGTCTGCGTCCCGCGCGATATCCATCGCTCCGGAAATCCGCCACGTATGTGGGAGGAGGCCCGGTTCCTGCTTCCATACTTTTTTCTGCAGCGCCTGCTGGAAGGAGGTGTCCGTTTCCTGCAGCAGGTTCATTCTCAGCGTCATCTGTTCTTCCGCGCTGCGATACCGGAGCATGGCTTCCGCCTCAGCCGCTCCATAGGCATCCCTGAGCCTGCGCCAGAGCCATTCGGGCACGCTCAGGCGCACCGACATGGCCAGATCCGGTTCCTGATCCGGATCCGGAAATACCAGCTCCTCCCGTTTGCGAAGCAGATTCCGCAGAATCCCGTTGCATACTCCCTTCAGGCCTTCCATACCCAGCTCCACGCAGAGCTGAACGCTGGTGTTGGTCGCTGCGCTTTCCGGAATGCGATCCTCCAGCAGAATCTGGCAGGCCCCCAGTCGCAGGATGTTCCGCAGCTTAATATCCGTATCTTCTCTGGCCATGACCTGAGAAAGCACATAATCCAGATAGATCAGGTGATCCAGCGTGTCATACACAAGCCGGGTCACCAGTCTGCGGTCTGCTGCACCAAGGCCGCTTCCCCGCAGGGCCGCATCCAGGGTCAGGGAAGCGTATGCTCCGTCCTCCGTCACCTTCCGAATGACCGACAGGGCAGTGCGCCTCGCCGCCAGTCCTTCCATTTCAGGCCCTCTGGCTTTTCCCTGGCCGGAAGGCCTGTCGTGCATCGGCCTGCGATCGGTTCCGTGGGGCCTTGGCGCACTCTTCCGGAAGCTTTCGCGGCCGTTGCGATCCTTCCCGGAAGACCCGTGCTGTCTGGACTGACCGGAGGAATAATGGCCTTCGTTCTGCCTGTGCTCTGCCTTTCCCCTGCTGGTCTGCGGCTGTTTTTCCGCATTCTGCGGATACGCAGGCGCGTCACCGCCTGCCGTACCGGGGCGCTTTTCCCTGCTCATGAACCGTTTCGATTGATCCTGACTGTTGGCTTTCATGCCTGTACCTCACTCCATATTCTGCCGACAGGCAGCTGATGTCCCCGCAAATAATCCTCTGACCGCATGGCTTTTCCGCCGGGAGCCTGAAGCTCCAGAATGCGAACAGCTCCGCTGCCGCAGCCGATCATCAGACCGGATCTGGCATCGGCAGCCAGGATCTGGCCAGCCAGACCCGCGCCCTCGGCCACATCGGCACGCAGCAGGCGAAGCCGGCCGCTGTCCATCGGAACGCTGAAGCAGGGCCAGGGATTGAGACCGTTGATTCTTCCCCGAACGCATCTGGCATCTCCGGAAAAATCAGCCAGCCCCATTTCCCGGGTCAGCATGGGATCATAGGTCATCTCTGCCTCATTCTGAGGGACTGCGCGCAATGTGTTTGCCTGCAGTGCTTCCAGCGTTTCAAGCAGCAGCGTGGCGCCTATTTCGCTGAGGCGCAGGGTCAGCTCCTCCGTGGTCTCCACAGGCCCGATGGCGGTTGCACGCTGTAACAGAATATCCCCCGTATCAATCCCGGCATCCATGAACATGGTTGTTACGCCGGTTTCCTCGTCCCCATCCATGATGGCATGAGCGATTGGAGCGGCTCCCCGGTGCCTGGGCAGCAGGGAAGCATGCACATTGATGTTCCCCAGCGGAGGAATATCCAGGATTTCCTGGCTCAGAATCTGACCGAAGGCAGCTGTCACGCACAGATCCGGATGCAGTGTCCGCAGCGCGTCCACGCCGTCCCTGCGTATTTTTTCAGGCTGGAAGACCGGAATGCCTGCAGCCTCCGCTGCCTGCTTGATCGGACTGGGCTGAAGCTTTTTGCCGCGTCCGCGGGGCCTGTCTGGCTGGGTAAAAACCCCGGCCACATCATATCCATGATCGATCAGAGCCCGAAGGGATGGAACGGCGAACTCCGGCGTTCCCATAAAAACGATTCTCATGGATTGTCATCCTCCGGAATATGGCCTTCGATTTCCTCTTCTGTCAGCTCCCGATCCATGACATCGATGTAAAGCCGTCCGTCCAGATGATCCAGCTCGTGGCATACTGCCCGTGCCAGTAATCCCTCGGCATGCAGCTTCTGCGGATTCCCGCTGCGATCCAGATAATGCACCAGAACGGATTGAGGCCGGGTTACCACAGCCTGGCGGCCGGGCAGACTCAGACACCCCTCACGGCCGGTCTGGGTCCCATCCTGCTCGACGATTTCCGGATTGACAAGCTCCAGAAGGCCACTATGATCCTCCGTGATGTCAATCACAACCACCCTGCGAAGGATGCCGACCTGAGGGGCTGCCAGTCCGACCCCTTCCGCCTTATACATCGTATCCGCCAGATCCTTCAGGAGCATTTCCAGCTTACGGTCAAATTTTTCCTGAGGGCGGCAGACTCTGCGCAGAGCTTCGTCCCCCAGCTTCAGGATTTTTCTAGTCGCCATGTTCAAGCTCTCCTTAAATCATCGTTGTAGGGTTCACTTCAAACCAGACTCTGGTTTCTTTTTCCGGCTGTTCAGCCAGCTCAGCGAGCGCACCGCAGAATTCGTCCGTATTGTTTCCCACCAGCAGCTTCATCAGGACCTGCCGCCTGTGCTGACCGCGAAGCAGAGCAATCCCCGGAGCCTCGCAGGTGAGAAGCAGCATTCTTCTCTTCCAGCCCGGATTGTCCTCCATCAACCGATGAACCTGCGCCTCCAGGGCGGCGGCGGTCTGAACCGCCTCCGCTTCCTCCGGACTTTCCACCAGCAGGCGGGCCATCATCGTGAAGGGTGGATAGAGGCTCCTTCGCCTCCGCAGGAATTCATCCTCAAAAAAGGCCCGGTAATCCTGCGCCGCTGCGTAACGAAGGACCGGATCCTCCGGCTGATAGGTCTGAATGATCACTCGTCCGGGCAGATTGCCGCGACCCGCCCGGCCTGCGACCTGCGTCAGCAGCTGGAAGGTTCTTTCCCGGCTGCGGTAATCCGGCAGATGCAGCGTCTGATCCGCTGCGATGACGCCGACCAGAGTCACCCTGGGAAAATCAAGTCCTTTGGCGATCATTTGCGTGCCGATCAGCACGCGAGCCTGTCCGCTGCGAAACTGATCCAGAATTTTGCCGTGTCCATCCCGGCCCCGTGTGGTATCCAGATCCATTCGAACGGTCTTCTCGCCCGGAAGGAGTTTATGGATTTCCTCCTCCACTTTCTGAGTTCCTGCGCCAAAGTAGCGGATATAGGGACTGCCGCAGGCAGGACATTGAGCGGGAGGCGCTGCTGCATGGCCGCAGTAATGGCAGCGAAGCACTGCGCCTCCCGATTCCGCGTGATAGGTCATGGAGACATCGCAGTTCGGGCACTTCACCACGTACCCGCAGCTCCGGCAGGACACAAACGTATTGTATCCCCGTCTGTTCATCAGCAACATCGCCTGCTGTCCCTGCGCCATGCAATCCCTGAGTGCTCTGCGAAGGGGGCCGCTGAGCACGGTCCGGTTTCCGTGCTCCAGCTCCTGCCGCATATCGATCAGCTCGACCTCCGGCAAAGGCCTGCTCAGAATACGGTGAGGCATCTCAAGCAGCGTATAATCCCCACGCCTGGCCTTGGCAAAGCTGAGAATACTCGGCGTGGCGCTGGCCAGCAGCAGCGTGGCTCCCTCCCGGGAACACCGCTTTCCGGCAATTTCTCTCGCGTCATATCTGGGATGCCGGTCGCTCAGGTAGCTGCTTTCATGCTCCTCATCCACGACGATCAGCGCCAGGTTCTGCGCCGGAGCAAAGACCGCGCTTCGTGCGCCGATAATCACCCGGGCTTCCCCGTGACGAATCCGGCGCCATTCGTCGAAGCGCTCCCCCGGAGTCAGACGCGAATGGATGACAGCCGCCACGCTTCCAAAGCGCCCCTGAAACCAGGAGATCATCTGCGGTGTCAGTGCGATTTCCGGCACCAGAACGATGGCAGACTTTCCCATCTTCAGCAGATGCTGCACGGCCGTCAGAAAGACTTCGGTTTTTCCGCTGCCCGTTACGCCGTGGAGCAGAAACCGCCCCTGCCCCCGCTCCACAGCAGGAAGCAGCACCTCCAGGACCTCCTTCTGCTCCTCCGTCGGCTGAAATACCGCGGAAGAACCGGTCGAGAATACGCTTTCCGGTTTGCGAAGGAGCTCCACCTCTGTCAGGGAAATAAGACCATCCTTCTGAAGAAGCTTCAGTGCGTCGCGCGGATCCCGCACGATGGCCGCGAGATCACTCACCCACCGGGGACTGCTGTCCGCAAGCAGGGAGAGGATCTGCGCTCTCTTGCCACGGCGCTTCCGCCCGGCATCAGCCGCCGCCTCCCGGGCGGTCTCAGCATCGCATTGCAGCGCAACCTGAAGGGCTGTCCTGACATGAATCCTGCCGCCCCGCATTTGCGCCGGCAGCATCAGGCGAAGGGTTTCCGCCAGAGGGCAATGGGCTTCGATGGCCATGTCTCTGGCCAGCTCCAGCAGCTCCGGCGGGATCGCGGGATAGTCCTCCAGGGGATGAAGAACAGCCCGGAGCCTGTCCTTCTGCAGATCCGTATCCGAGGATAGGGATAGCACAACGCCTTCCATCTCTCTGTGGCCAAAGGGAACCTTCACGCGCTGCCCTGGGGAAAGCATCATTCCTTCCGGAATCAGATAGGTGTATGGCTCGGCCACATGCTCATGGATGATATCCACAATGACCTGACAGTACACCCGATCCACTCCTTTCCCCATAGATAACCAAGTATATTATACTGTTTTTCTGAAACCCTGACAAGAAACAAAAAAAGAACCGCTTCCTCAGGAAACGGTTCTCATGGCACGAAGATCTGTCACAATCGGTGCGATGCGACGGATCACCTCCTGAATGTCGTTCTCCCCAGTCTCTCTGCCCAGAGTCAGCCTCAGGCTGCCAAGCGCCTGCTCGCGGGAAAGGCCGATGGCCTTCAGCACGTGGCTCGGATCAAGACTGCCGGAGGTGCAGGCGCTTCCAGCGGATCCCTCAATGCCGATCAGATCCAGCCGAAGCAGCAGTGCCTCTCCGTCAATGTCTTCAAAGGAAAAGCTGGCATTGTTTGGCAGACGGCGCACCGGATCCCCGTTCAGCCGGCTTCCGGGGATCTCTGTCAGAATTCCCCGAATCAGAAGATCCCGCATTTCCCGGATGCGGCTGCTGTCCGCTTCCATTCGGGCTGCCGCGATTTCCGCAGCCTTCCCGAAGCCGACGATCCCGGCGGTGTTTTCCGTACCAGCACGCCTTCCCCGCTCCTGGGCACCGCCGTGCACAAGCGCTTCAGGGCGAACCCCTTTCCGAACATAAAGCGCTCCCACGCCCTTGGGGCCATAGATTTTGTGAGCACTGAGGCTCATCAGATCGAGGGGTGTTTTCCCTGTGTCGATGGGAATGGCGCCGAATGCCTGTACTGCGTCCGTATGAAAAAGGATCCCCTTTTCCCGGGCGATTTGACCAATCTCCGTCACGGGTTCAAGGGTTCCAATCTCATTGTTGGCCATCATGATGCTGATCAGGATCGTGTCGGGACGGATTGCTCCCAGGACCGATTCAGGGGAGATCCTTCCGCACGCATCCACCGGCAGCCTCGAGATTTCAAAGCCCTGCTTTTCCAGCCAGTCACAGGTGTGCAGCACGGAATGATGCTCGATGGCACCTGTAATCACATGCCTGCCCTTTTCCCGGAGGCTCATGGCGATTCCCTTCAGCGCCCAGTTGTTGCTCTCACTTCCCCCGGAGGTGAAAAAAATCTCCTCTGGACTCGCACCCACGGAGGCCGCAACCTGTCTTCTGGCCTGATCGAGGGCCCGATGAGCGGTTCGCCCGGAAGCATGAATGCTTGAAGCGTTGCCATAGTTTTCCCGCAGGGCAGCCGTCATCACCTCCAGCACCTCTGGATCAACCGGGGTTGTTGCTGCATAATCCAGATAGATTCGATTCTTCATCCTCTGTACCCCTTAAAATCTGGTCTGGAAAAGAGACAGATTGCGATCCATGTCATTCAGAACAAAGTTCACCATGCTGATCAGAAGCGTGATCAGCAGCAGAATGACCACCACGCCTGCGACCACGCCAACTGTATTTCCCATGTCATACATCACCCGGATGCGCCGTTTTCTGATTCCCCGCTGCTCCTCAGGAGACAGCTCAGGCTCTTCCTCCGGTTCCAGATCATCGAAGCCGTCGTCAAAGTCCTCATCCCATGTCGGTTCCTCTTCTCGGCTTTCTTCCTGCAGACTGTCTTCATTCTGAGAATGAAACGTCCTTGTATACTCCGTATCACGCGGCTGAAACAGGCCCATGTTCCATCCCCTTTCCCGGCATTCTATGTCCGTCGTCTGCGTATGAGCAGGTTTGCCAGAGATACCCCGACCCATACGCCACAGCTGTCGATCACCACATCCAGCACCTGTGCGCCCCTGCCGGCCACCAGCAGCTGGTGTGCCTCATCCGTTCCCGCATAAGCCGTCCCAAGGATCCAGGCAAGCCAACCCTGTTTTTTTCTGCCGCCCATCCAGCTTTCCAGGCAGCAGCGTATCAGAAAGCCCAGGATCATATACTCGGTAAAGTGCGCGCATTTGCGAACCACAAACTGAACCTGATTATACACATCCAGTCGGTCCCGGGGAGAAAGCTTTCCATAATCCGGCGCCACCACCGGAATGACGATCTCCGCGACAAAGCCACTGGTTGAATTGGATCGATCCCCATCCTCAGCGGAGAAGCAGAATATAGCTGCCATCATCACCAGCGTCAGGACTGTCGTCAGCGCACGCACCCAGCTGCGCTGCCAGCCGGTACGTGCGGGATGTCTGCCACCCGTCGTCATGAAAACAGTTCCTTCACGCGATCCATGAAGGACTTCCTGCTTTCATACTCACGGTCGGACGTGGTCTCATCAAATTGACGAAGCAATTCCTTCTGCCGGTTATTCAGCCGTTTGGGCACCTCCACCTTGACGCGCATGATCAGATCGCCTTTCCCGGATCCGCGCAGCTGCTGAATTCCAGCGCCCTTGATCCGGAATTCCGTTCCAGGCTGCGTCCCCTCAGGAATCCGATATTTCACAGGACCGCTCAGCGTCGGAACCTCAACATCTCCGCCCAAAGCAGCGGTGGTAAAACTCACCGGGAACTCGAGCATCAGATTGTATCCATCCCGGCGGAACAGCTTATGCGGCTTGACGCCAATGACAATATACAGATCGCCGCTCGGGCCGCCTCTCAAACCGGGTTCGCCCTGGCCGTTCATGATGATGGTTTGCCCGTTGTCGATGCCTGCGGGAATTTTTACCGTTACGGTACGCTTTTTCCTGGTACGGCCGCTGCCGCCGCAGCCTGTACACTTCTCCTTGATCACTTTGCCGCTTCCGCCGCAGGCGGAGCAGGTGCGGACCGTCGTCATCCATCCGCCTGACTGGCGGATTTGACCGGATCCACCGCACATCTGACAGGTGACCGGACTGGTTCCCGGCTTGGCGCCGCTTCCCTTGCAGGTATCGCAAAGCTCGTTGCGGTAGATTTCAAAGCTCTTTTCGCATCCTTTGGCGGCTTCCTCAAAGGTGATGTGCAGCTCATACCGCAAATCATTCCCCTCTACCGGACCCTGATTGCGGGAGGCTCTGGAGCCCATTCCGCCATTGAACAGCTGATCAAAAATATCTCCCATGCCGCCCATGCCGCCGAAGTCAAACCCACCAAAGGGATTCCCTCCGCCGCCCATACCGGACATAGGATCTTCAAAACCAAACTGATCGTAACGGGCCCGCTTCTGCGGATCCGAAAGCACCTCATTGGCTTCATTCAGTTCCTTGAAGCGTTCCACGGCTTCCTTGTCGTCTGGATGCAGGTCCGGATGGCATTCCTTCGCCTTTTTTCGATAGGCGCGCTTGATTTCCTCATCCGTTGCATTCTTGTCTACGCCAAGGACCTCATAATAATCCCGCTTATTTGCCAATCTGCTCCACCTCTTTCCAGGGACACGCTGCACCTGATGCGCCCCGGCTCATCCTTAAGCAAGCCCACCGCCATTTCGGCGGCGGGCTTGCCCGTAGTTTCAGTCTTCCGTCATTATTCGACGCTACCGTCAGCATTCACACTGCCGTCATCGTTCGTCGTTCCAGGCTGCGGTCCCATGTCAGGTGCGGCTCCGTTTCCGGCCTGCTGCTGATACAGCTTGCCGAAAACCGCATAGACCTTCTGCGTGAAGCCCTCCATTGCGTTCTTGATTTCGTCCGCATTGTTTCCTTCGCGAACCTTCTTGAAGGCGTCGATTTCACTCTGCACCGAGTTCTTGTCCTCCTCGGAGAGCTTATCACCGTTTTCGCGCAGTGTCTTTTCCGTTTCATAGATCAGACTGTCAGCGTGATTCAGGGTTTCCACCTCTTCCTTGCGCTTCTTATCCTGTTCGGCGTACTGCTCGGCTTCCTTGACGCGCTGATTGATCTCTTCCTCGGTCAGGTTCGTGCTGGCAGTGATGGTGATCTGCTGTTCATTGCCCGTGGCCTTATCCTTGGCGGAAACGTTTACGATGCCGTTATTGTCGATGCTGAAGGTGACTTCGATCTGCGGCACACCTCTGGGGGCCGGAGCGATGCCCGTCAGCTGGAAGCGGCCAAGCGTCTTATTATCATAGGCCATCTGACGCTCACCCTGGAGCACATGGATTTCAACGGTTGTCTGTCCGTCCGCGGCCGTGGAGAAGATCTGGCTCTTGCTGGTAGGAATCGTCGTATTTCGGTCAATCAGGCGGGTAAAGATATGTCCCTCTGTTTCCAGACCCAGGCTCAGCGGCGTCACGTCGAGCAGCAGCACGTCCTTCACCTCGCCGCCCAGCACACCGCCCTGAATGGCTGCGCCGATGGCAACGCATTCATCGGGGTTGATGCCCTTGAAGGGCTCCTTGCCGGTAATCCGCTTCACAGCCTCCTGCACAGCGGGAATCCGGGTGCTGCCGCCGACCAGAATAACCTTATTGATCTGATCCACCGTCAGTCCGGCATCCTTCAGCGCCTTGCGCATGGGTTCGATGGTAGCATCCACCAGGTCGCTGGTCAGTTCATCAAACTTCGCACGGGTCAGCGTCACATCCAGATGCTTCGGACCGGTAGCATCCGCTGTGATGAAGGGAAGGTTAATATTGGCGGTTGTGGTACCGCTCAGCTCAATTTTGGCTTTTTCAGCAGCTTCCTTCAGCCGCTGAGCCGCAATCCGATCCTGCTTCAGATCGATCCCGTTCTCTTTCTTGAACTGGTCCGCCACGTAATCGATAATCTTCTGGTCAAAATCATCGCCGCCCAGACGGGTGTTGCCGTTCGTGCTCAGCACTTCAAACACGCCGTCACCGATGTCCAGAATGCTGACATCGAAGGTGCCGCCGCCCAGGTCGTATACCAGGATCTTCTGGTTCTCTTCCTTGTCCAGGCCGTAGGCGAGGGACGCGGCTGTCGGCTCGTTGATGATCCGCAGCACTTCCAGTCCGGCGATGCGGCCGGCATCCTTGGTGGCCTGGCGCTGGCTGTCATTGAAGTAAGCCGGCACGGTGATGACCGCCTGGGAAACCTTCTCGCCCAGATAGCTTTCCGCCGTCTCCTTCATCTTGCTCAGAATCATGGCGCTGATATCCTGGGGCGTATACTGCTTCCCGTCGATCGCGACCTTGTATCCGGTGCCCATTTCACGCTTGATGGAAATCACGGTCCGGTCCGGATTGGTCACGGCCTGCCGCTTGGCGACCTGGCCGATCAGGCGCTCCCCGTCCTTGGTGAAGGCCACCACGGAAGGCGTGGTGCGGCTTCCTTCGGCGTTGGCGATCACGACGGGCTGGCCGCCCTCCATGATGGCTACGCAGCTGTTGGTTGTACCCAGGTCAATACCGATAATCTTGCTCATAATCGTGTTCCTCCGTTTATCTTCATTTTCCCTGTAAGGCAATTTATCATGCCGGGCAATGCCCGGCCCTCAAAGGGCTGTTCAGCCCTGAGAAGGCATTTTTATTCGGGAACGACCTTCACCATTGCGTGGCGAAGCACCCGGTCCCCCATCATGTAACCCTTCTGAAGCACCTGGCACACGGTTCCGGGTTCTCCCTCGTCCTCCGTGCCCTGCAGCACGGCGTTCTCCAGGTTAGGATCGAACTTTTCACCCAGCCGGTCAATCGCCGTCACATCCAGCTTCTGATACACGTCCGTCATCTGCTTGAGCACCAGCTCCACGCCGCTCTTCAGGGCCTCATCCGCCCCGGCCGCCGCGGCCGCTGCCCGCTCCAGATTGTCCAGCACCGGCAGCATCACCGATGCCACATCGCGCCGGCCGTCCGCGAAGGCATCCGCCCGGACGGATTCATTCCGCTTGCGGTAGTTTTCGAAATCAGCCTGCACCCGCTGCGCCATGGCCAGATATTCCGCCGTTTTCGCCTGCGCGGCTTCGAGCTCCTTCTGCAGCGGATTCTCCTCCTGCGGCGCTTCCGCCGCTTCGTTCGCTTCCGCTTCTTCCGGTTTCTTCTCCGGCGCGTTCTGTACTTCCTCGCGGATTTCTTCCTCAGGCCTGCCCTTTCTCTTGTCCTTGCTCATGTCCTCTTGCCTTTCTATTCTTCTTCATCCAGTCCGCTGAACAGATCGGTCAGCTGATGACCCATCGAGTTCAGGATGGAGAGAACTTTTGAATACCGCATCCGCGTGGGGCCGATGACGCCGATGGTGCCATGCTGCCCGTCGCGGGTGGAATAGGTTGCCGTCACGATGGAGCAGTCCGTCATCTCCGGCACGCCGGTCTCCGGACCGATCCGCACCGTGAACGCCATTTCTCCGTTGCCGCGGACGATCTCCGCCAGCTTGTCCCGCGTTTCCAGCAGACTGAGGAAGTTTCTCGCCTTGTCCACATCGCTGTATTCGGGATAGGCCAGCATATTGCTCGTTCCCCCGATCGCCACGTGCGGCCTCCGCGCGTTCTTTCCCCCGTCGCTCAGCAGCCCGTAGAGCTCCTGGAGCATGTCGCCGTTCCCGCTGAGCCGGTCGATCAGCGCCGGAATCCTTTTCCCGGCCTCCTCCAGCGTGCATCCCCGGACCTCCTGGGTCAGCGTCCTCGAGATCGCGTAGAGCGCATCGCTGTCCATCTGGTTGCCGACGCGGATCACGCTGTCCCGGATCACGCCCATATCCGTCACGATGACGACCAGCGCCGTCTCCGAGGATACGGGAACGAACTGAACCGTCTGAATCCTGGGCTGGACCCCCTTGGGGGAAAGCACCACGGCCGTGTACTGCGTCAGCGAGGAAAGCACCTGCGCCGCATGGTCAATCACGTCCTCCATCTGATGGATCCGGCCGGAAAACAGCCGGTGCACGTTTTCCACCGACAGGCTCGGAATCTTTCCCGTTTCCAGCAGCGTGTCCACATACAGCCGGTATGCCTTTGCGGAGGGAATCCGTCCGGCGGAAACATGGGGCTGATCCAGAAACCCCAGTTCCTCCAGGTCGCTCATTTCGTTCCGGATCGTGGCGGAGGAAAGGCCCATGTCGTACTTCTTGCTGATCGTTCTGGATCCGACGGGTACGCCGGTCAGAATATAATCATCAATAATGGCCTGAAGGATGCGCAGTTTTCGCTCATCCATCTCCATACGCCTGCCTCCTTTCCGGATTGTTAGCACTCGAACCTGTCGAGTGCTAACCGCATGCATAATGTATCACCGTGCCCCTGCTTTGTCAATAGCCGGACATGTTTTTTTCGGTGAATGTTTTGTGACGAATGGGAGAAAAATCAGGACCGTTACAGTCCGTTTACGGCATAGCCGCCGGCATTTCCGCTCCCGAATTCGGGCGGTGTATACAGGATGGCAAAGGCGTTGGCCGTGAAGTAATACAGGTAGATGCCGGTGCCGTCCGGCGCCGTCCAGGCGTGGGCCTGCGAGATCAGCTCCGTGCGGTAGCGGTCCGGGTAGATCTGATCCATCAGCGCCTTGATCACGGCCGGATCCGCGTCCCGCAGGTCGCCGTATACCGAGCACAGCGCACCGATCAGATACTGGTAGCTGAGCGCGGAGCCGTCCGACTGAAATTCATAGGTAATCATCTTCAGCTGGTTCTGATAGAACATGAAAACGAGATCTGCCGTGAACCGGCTGACCTCCACCGGGGCCCCGGCCACGGAAACGGACCAGTCGCCGGAGGAGCGTGTGGTCATCGGCGTGTTTTCCAGCGTCTGCACCTGCTCCGGGCTCATGTTCCAGTGAATCCCGCTGCGGAAGGAGAATTCCGTTTCCGCCTGCGCCTGGATCGTTTCCCGAAGGGACGGAACGACAAGGGACGAAGCGGCGGGCGCCGCAGCCTCCGCATCCGCCCAGGCTCCGGAGCAGACCAGGGCCAGCGCCATTCCCAGTGCTGTCATCCGCTGTATCGCGCGCATTCTTTTCCCGTCCCTTCTTTTTATTCTTCCGCCAGTTCCAGAATCTGCTTTTCCACTTCCGCCACGATCCGGTCCTCTTCGGCATGGAATCCGTTCTCCGGCTCGTAGGTGATCGTATATCCGAAGGAGATGGTCCGCTTCTCCCGGTTCACATAGGTGGGCAGCATCCGCATCTTTCTTCCCATCTTCTTCCAGTATGCCTCCGCCATCATCAGGAAGCCCGGAGAAATGCTGCCGATCCCCTCCCGTTCGTACTTCCGGTCCGTGCTTTCCGGGAAGATCAGCAGGTTATCCCCCGCCTCCAGCGCCTCGAGCGACTGGCGCACCGTATCCCGCAGCTTCATCGGGGAATCCCGGTACACGGGGATGCATTCAATCTGCGTCATCACGTTGACGCTCAGCCAGCTGACGAACCGCGCCAGCAGCCGGCGGATCGCCCGGGGCAGAAAAGTCATTTTCCCGAAAGTGTTTTCAAACAGGTATTCGGTAACGTCCTTCTGGTCAAACATCATTTCCGCGGTTGTCCAGGCGCGGACCGGCACCGGGATATAGAGCTTGCATACGATCGGCCCGTAGATCTCCCCGTGGTTGCAGAGGAAGACCAGCGGATTGGAGGAATCCGGCTCGATCCGGTCCGCGTGCAGCACGCGGTGCCGGTAATACAGCCCGAAGATGATCGTCAGCACCCGCGACATCCACGGCTGCCGGTATTTTTCCGTCACGGCGTGCTCCACCTGCCGCTGCAGCGCCGGGTTCTCTCCGCCGGTTTCCCGAAGGCTGTTCAGCTCATGCACCTTGCCGATGTATCTTCGGCTCAGCGGGAACAGATACACGCTGATCATCGCCCCGATGATCACCAGCAGAAGCGGCAGCAGCATCACCGGCCGGAACCGGGCCGCCAGCGTAGCCATATCGCGGGGCAGGTCCTTTCCGTTGACGAAGCAGAAAACCGTCAGCACGCCCAGGGCCGCCAGGTCTCCGATCAGCCGGGCCAGGTCCCAGTTGGCAATTCTCAGCCGCCAGTAACCCGCCGGCACCTTTTGTCCGGCGGCGGTCATGGCCTCCGGCATCAGGTGCTCAATCCGGCCAAGCCCCGTCAGGCTCAGCGTGCTCCCGACCGTGCAGATCGCCAGGTAGCAGTACACCCAGCCGTATTCCAGATGACCGTCCTTGAGCATGCGGGAGCAGAGAACCACCCCCAGCAGCCACAGAATCAGGCCACATGCCAGCAGCCAGGTCGGATCCTTGTTTCCTTTTCTTTCCAGCCGGTGCAGGATCCATGCGCCAGCCTCGGCGGGAATCACCGTGCAGGCCACCGCCACGGCGATGGCGCCCAGCAGCCATTCCTGATTCGTCGCCAGCAGCGCGTACATCACGGCCACCGTCAGTTCCACCGCGGCGACCAGCAGCAGGCTGATCCATTCCATGGACCGGTAAGCGTGAATCCCGGTGATCCGCTCCGGTGCTGTTTCATCCGCCGCCGCGGCTTCCCGGTCATCCGTCCGCCGCAGCGCGAACCATACCCGGATGCAGACCATCAGGGCATAGGCGCCGGCCAGGGGCCAGCCGTCCCCGGCACCGAGATTGACGACCAGCACCGCGGCCATCCCGGCGGATGCCGCCAGCGGAATCCCGACCCCGGCGGCCAGTGCCGCTTTGCTCAGTCCGCCCGCGCCTTCTCCGCGCCGGATCACCCATGTCGTCACCGCATCCACGCAGATGCACAGGATCACGGAAGTAAACAGCACCCATGTCTTCCCGCTCTCCAGCGTCGCGGGATACAGTCCCGTGATCAGCACGGCAATCGCCGTCAGCAGCAGGGAGAGGGCAGCAATCCATCCCCGGGCGTATCCGGGCAGCAGCGCGCGTCCGCGCCTGCCGAAAACGAAGCAGGCCACGACCACCGCCTCCCCGCACAGGTAAAGGGCGCCACCAAAAAGGGGCATATCCACCAGCATGTTGGAAAGCAGCATGCAGTAAATATACCCGTACAGCTGACTGATGGCCGCACCCAGCGGGATTCTCCGGACCGTTCTGAGTGTCACTTCCTACTCGTTTCCTTCCCTTTTCTTCATCATTCGGATGCCCATCGCCACGGGAACCGCCAGCGCGGCAATCATGAGTATATACAGAATCACGTGGCTGAACCGCGTCCGGTCCAGGGCAAATTCGACGCCAATGCCGACCCCGATGGCCACGACGAGCGCGATCACCGCGCCGGTGAACCATCTGTGCTGCGTTCTCCGGCAGCCCTTTCCGGCCAGAAGCACGCCCCACACCAG
>ODAI010312871.1_pt1 | contig 15370 bp, 16 predicted proteins | sample 1539321 | NCBI WGS metagenome assembly ODAI01 (sample SAMN02144231, study PRJEB22623) | gut metagenome | biome: sheep rumen | host: Ovis aries | place: New Zealand
AAAATTAAAATTTAAGTTTTTTCCAATTAAAACAAATATGTTTTCAATTCCATTGTAAAATGAATGTAAAATTCCGCCAATTGCTGTAATTTCTATAAAATCAGGTTCTTTATTTTTGACTAAAGCAAGCAAAACCTGTGACTTTTCTAACAGTTCATCAATTTGAGAAATTTCATAATTAATTTTTACTTTTATAGCATTATCCAATTTTTTTTAATTCCCCTAGACCTTGCAACAATGCAAAAAATTGCGGTTTTTCGTCAAAGTCAATTAAATCAATTGATTTGCCGGTGGCGTCTTCCAGCATGGAATGTGTCGCAAAGAATTTTTGTGGAGGCAGTCCTTTTATGCCAATGTCGATATCAGAGTTTTCGTTTATGTTTCCTGTGACTTGCGAGCCAAATAAATAAACTTCCGAACAACCCATGTCAAAGAGAAGTTTAGAAATTGTTTTAGTCATCTGTTTTGGCAACATTAAAAACCTCACTTGCATTATATCATATTTTCAAAGAATATGGAACTTTTTTATCATTCCTCCGGCGACCAGCTGTACGGCACGTCTTCTATGGCTAGGTTTTCGCCGGCTTGAACCGCCACTTGGTATTCGTCTTCGTAGACGATTTTTCCTGGAGTGTTCGTGTAGACGACATAGTAGGGGCGCTTGTAGCGGTCCAAAAGCCAAAGCATCGGCTTTATCATTTTCATCATCATCTGCGAATTTTCCGTCTTAAAATAGCAAATGACTTTTTCCTGCCTTTTGCAGTGGGGAGGCCAGGGCAGAACGTTGGCAAACCAATCGTTTATTTCAAGGAACAAATCCGCGTCCTCTTGCTCCATTTCTCCGCGTTGAACCATTTGATGAAGAATGCTGAACACGCCCTTTGGCGCCTTTGTGTTGGACGCGAATTCCTTTCCCTGAATTCTGCAATACTTAAAATTCATTTCCATTTTTTTAACCAAGCGGAATGATAGCATAAAAATCGCTTTTGTTCTATAATTCCGCGCATGGAGAATTACCAGGCGATTTGCGACGACATATTGAACAAAATCTCAAGCGGCGATTTTTCGCAAGGCCAAAATGCGGCCGCGCGTGATAATCCCGGCAAGACCAAAAAGCCGCGCCTTTTGCTTCACGCCTGCTGCGCGCCCTGCTCCAGCTACACGCTGGAATACCTTTGCGAATACTTTGACATAACAATCTACTATTACAATCCAAACATTCACCCGGCGCAAGAATACCAGCGCCGCCTTGCCGAGCTGGAAAACTTTTTGCCGCGCTTTTTGGCAAACCAAAATAGTTCTACGGGGACAGCGGCGGCAGACGTCCGGATTGACTTGCAAAAAACGGATTACGAGCCGCAAGAGTTTTTTGACGCGGTTCAAGCCCAGCGCGACAATTTGGAAAACGAGAGCGAACGAGGCGAGCGCTGCCGCCGCTGCTACCAGCTGCGAATGGAAAAGGCCTACGAATACGCGCGGCAAAACGGCTTTGATTGGTTCACCACGACGCTAAGCATCAGCCCGCACAAGGACGCGCAAAAAATAAACGAGATTGGCCGCGCCTTGGAAGAGCGGGCCAAAAACGCCTTGCAAACCAAAGACTGCGGGCTGCAATCTTTGGCCGCAACCGATAACATTTTTCAAGGCCAAAATACGGCCGCGCCAATCACGCAGTCCGCGCCAAAATTCCTTTACAGCGACTTTAAAAAAAAGAACGGCTACAAGCGCAGCCTAGAGCTGTCAAAAGACTATGGCCTCTACAGGCAAGACTATTGTGGTTGTGTCTACTCAAAACAAAACATAGAAAGGGCGCGGGCGCAAGGCTAAAAGGCCGCGCAAATTCTTTTTAGCGCTTCTTGCAAAAGCGCTCGCGGCGCGGCGCAGTTTAGGCGCTGGAATTTTTCGCCTTCCTTTCCGAACATTCTTCCGTCGTCAAGCCAAACTTTGGCCTTGTTCAAAACGCGCTCCGAAATTTCTTTGTCGCTCAATTCCGTAAAGGCTGTAAAGTCAAGCCACAAAAGGTAGGTTCCTTCCGGAACGACAGCGCGGATCTTTGGGCAGCGCTCTTCCAAAAAATTTTGGGCGAACTGAATGTTCTCCCAAATGTAGGCCTTGGCTTGGTCAAACCATTCCGCGCCGTCCTTGTAGGCGGCGGTGGCGGCCGCTATGCCCATAAGGTTTGGCTCGTCGTAGCCTGTCTTTTCGATTTGGGAACTAAAGGCGGCGCGGAGATTTTTGTTTGGAATGATTATGTTTGAAAACTGCAAGCCTGCAAGGTTGAATGTTTTGCTGGGCGACGAGCAGACGACGCAATTTTCCGCCGCCTCTTTTGAAAGCGTTGCCCAAACCGTATGTTTGTTGGCGCCAAAAGTTATGTCGCAGTGAATCTCGTCGCTTACAACAATCACGTTGTTGGAAAGGCAAATTTCGCTAAGCCTCAAAAGCTCCTCGCGCGACCAAACGCGGCCGCTTGGATTGTGGGGCGAGCACAAAAGAAAAATTTTCGGCTTTTCTTGTTTCACCTTTTTTTCAAAGTCTTCAAAGTCGATTTCATAGCGGCCGTCCTTGTACGCAAGCGGACTGTTAACAACCCGGCGGCCCAAGGAATTTATCATGTTAAAAAACGGATAGTAAACCGGCTTTTGGATTAAGACTCCGTCACCCTCTTTTGTAAAGGCGCGAATCGACGTCGCGATTGCAAAAACGACGCCGGGCGTGTTCACGACCCAATCGTCTTGAATCGTAAAGTTGTGCCGGGCCTTGAACCAATTTTTTAAGGCTGCGTAATAACGCTCATCGGGATTGCTGTAACCAAAGATTCCCCGCTCCACTTGTTCGGCAAGCGCTTGCTTAACGCAAGGCGCGGTCGAAAAATCCATGTCGGCCACCCAAAGCGCGATTGCGTCGGCGGGCTTATTGCGCGCCGCGGCAAGGTCAAGCTTTATCGAAAAAGTGTTTTTGCGGTCTATGATTTTGTCGAAGTCATATTTCATAGGGTCTCTATCGCTTGCCGCAAGTCTTCAATCAAGTCGTCCGCGCTTTCTATGCCGACAGAAAGGCGGAGCGTGCGCGGCGTGATTCCGTTTTTAAGGCGGATTTCTTCGGGAACGTCCGCGTGGGTTTGCGTCGTCGGGTATGTGATGAGGCTTTCTGCGCCTCCAAGGCTTTCGGCGAATTTAATAAGGCGGACGCGGCTTAAAAGCGCTTTGGCGGCCTCTTCGCTTTGCAAGTTGAACGTAAGCATCGCGCCAAATCCGCGCGCCTGCCTTTTTTGAATTTCGTGGCCAGGATGGTCGGGAAGGCCGGGGTAAACCACGCGCTCAACGTTTTTTTGCTCCTTTAGCCAAAGCGCGATTTTCTTTGCGTTGGTTTGCGCCTTTTCCATTCTTAAGGCGAGAGTTTTTATTCCGCGAATCGTAAGCCAGCTGTCAAAGGGAGCGAGTCCCGCTCCCGTCGTCTTGATGTAAAAGCGCAGCTTTTCTTGGATATCGGCGCGGTTTGTCACGACAAAGCCCGCTAGCGTGTCGTTGTGGCCGCTTAGGTATTTTGTTCCGGAATGGATTACGATGTCCGCTCCAAGCGCCAGCGGGTTTTGAAAATATGGCGACATGAAAGTGTTGTCGACGATTAAAAGCGCGTTATGTTTTTTTGTGATTTTCGCGACGGCCGCGATGTCCGTCACGTTCATCATCGGATTGGTCGGCGTTTCGATGTAAACCGCTTTTGTGTTTGGCCTTATCAAAGGCTCAATGTTATCTGCGGAACAGTTGGCGCTTGTGAATTGCATTCCGTTTTTTTGGGAAACGTGGTTGAAAAGCCTTATGGAGCCGCCGTATAAATCCGCGTCGGCGATGATGTGGTCGCCCGGCAAAAAGATTTCCATCGCAAGGCTAACGGCGGCCATTCCGCTAGAAAGCGCGAATGCGTCGATTCCGCCTTCCAGTTGGCAGACAAGCTTTTCAACTTGCTCCCTTGTTGGATTTTGAAGGCGGCTGTAGTCAAAGCCCGTTCCCTGGCCTACAGCGGCGCGCGAGTATGTCGCGCTTTGATAGATTGGAAAGCTGACGGAGCCGTAATGGCTGCAAGCGTCTGTGGCGGCGTTCTCCAAGTGAACGCATTTTGATTCAAAGTCAAGCGGCATGTTGACACCTCGCTAAATTACATATTCAACGCGTTTTAGCGTTCTTTGCAAAAATTGCCTGGTTCGTTCTTCTTTGGGATTGTTGAAGATTTCCTTTGCCGTTCCCTTTTCAACGACGACGCCGCCGTCCATAAATACAACCTGCGACGCGACTTCCTCGGCGAATGACATTTCGTGCGTGACCACAATCATCGTCATTCCTTCGCGCGCAAGCTCCTTTATCGCCGAAAGGACTTCGCCGACCAATTCCGGGTCAAGCGCGCTAGTAGGCTCGTCAAAAAACACTACGTCAGGATTTGGAGCGATTGCGCGCGCGATTCCCACGCGCTGCTGCTGGCCGCCTGAAAGTTGCGAAGGATAAAAATCCTTTCTGTCCAAGAGGCCCACTTTTTGAAGCGCGCGCTCGGCGATTTCCTTGGCTTTGTCTTTAGGAATTTTTCTGGCGGTGACCAAGCCTTCCATTACATTCTCCAGCGCGGTTTTGTTGTTGAACAAGTTGAAGTTTTGGAAAACAAAGCCGGTCTTTCTTCGTACGTCCAAAATAGTTTTTTTGTGCGCGTGGCGGAGCGAGGTTTTTATCGCGCCAAATTCCATCTCGCCTTGGTCGGCGCTTTCCATAAAGTCAAGGCAGCGAAGGAAAGTCGTTTTGCCAGATCCCGATGGGCCAAGGATTACGACGACGTCTCCTTTTTTAACTTCAAGGTCAACGCCTTTTAGAATTTTATTGCTTCCAAAAGCCTTGTGAACGTTTGTGACTTTTAACATTTTTTCCTCCGTTCGATGAATTTGAACAGCCGCTCAATACCGATGTTAAGCGCTATGTAAAAAACCGCGATTACAAAATAGGCCTCGACATAGCCAAGATTGCGCGACGCGTTGGTTTTGGCCAGCGCCGTGATTTCCGGCACTCCAAAGACAAAGGCCAGAGAGCTCATCTTTACGATGCCCGTCGCGTAGTTGCAAAGGACGGGAAGGCAATGCTCTACCACTTGCGGAAAAATGATTCTGCGGTAGGCTTGCGCTTTTGTAAGGCCCACAGAGTAGGCGGCCTCCAGCTGGCCTTTGCTTACCGCGCTGATTCCCGCCCTGAACATCTCCGACATCAATGCGGTGAAATAAAAAAACAAAAGCGCGTAGGCGTACCAAAAGCCGCCGATTGCGTTGACGTTAAAGTTAATGTTGTTGTCAAACAAGTATTTTTGGATTGCCGTTGGAATCGCGATGTAAAAAAGATAGGTTTGGACCATGAAGGGGGTTCCGCGCGCAAAGCTTACATAAAGCGACAAGGCTTTCGCCAGCGCGGATTTTTTTTCTTGGCGCGCGGCCGCAAGAAGAAAGCCAAAGAAAAACGAAAGCGCGAAAATAATTAAAACAATTTGCAAGGTTACCGGGAGGCCTTTGAGCGCGATGATTATCGTTTGCCAAGCGAACTTCCAGTCAAAATTCATTTAGCGCCTCCCCTGCTTCGCGCTTTCTTAGCTCTTTCCTGTGACAGAATGGAATCAAGCAAGGCGGAAATTTTTTCTATCGCGACGGCTAAAATCCAATAAATCAAAGTGAGAGCCGCGTAAATTTCCAAAACGTATTTGCTGAACGTTGTGTTGTTCAACAAGTTGGCTTTTCCAAAAACGTCGACCAAGCCGATTGTAAAGGCAAGGCTTCCGTCTTTTAAAAGGCCGATGATTATCGTAGACAAATTTGGCAGGGCAAAGTAAAAGGCTTGCGGAAGCATTATCCGCCTTATGATTTGCAAGTTCGTCATGCCGACGCTTTCCCCGGCTTCGTATTGTCCGTGGGGAACGGACAGATAGGCGCCGCGCATTATTTCAGAAATAGAAGCTGAACAGAGAAGCGTGAGCGTTACGCAGACATAGAACATTCTGTTTTGCGGATTCACATGGACAAGATTCGGAAGGCCGTAGTAAACCAAAAACAAAAGCACTATCGGCGGCACCGACCTGAAGGTCGCCGTGTAGGCCACGCCAAAAGTTTTGAGCGCGCGGTTTTTTCCCAGCTTAAAGGCTGTCAAAAGCGCTCCCCAAAGCAAGCTTATGCCAAGGGCGACGGCCACATAGACAAAAGTTGTTTTTAGATAAGGGAGAAGCTTTGGAATGTAAAAAAAGAACCGCTCTATGTTAAAATGCATCTTTAGTTACCGCTATTGTTTTGCGCCGACCTAGCCTGCTTGAAGGTGTTGGCGTAAATTTTTTCCAACAAGTAAAGGCCGCCTGAATATCCGGCGTACGAGCCGTTTGTCACAACATCGGTGATTACCGGCATGCTAAGGCTTGCAAAGAATTCATTCTTCTTTCTGGCCAGCTGGTTTTCCCAGTAGGAGCCGAGAATCAAGGCTTTTTTGGAGTTTCCGATTTTTTGGTCGATGTCCTTTACAATCAATTCGCCGTCGGCTTGGAAGCTTAGGGCGTTTTCGTATTCAGGAAGAATCGCTTTAAACGCTTCCTTGATTTTTTCTTCCGCCGCTTTTGGCGGATCGTCGTCAAGGTAAACGCCTTTTGGAATATAGCCAAGCTCGTTGGCCAAAAAGTCCGCCACGCCAAGCGAGTAAAGGCCGTCGCCTGCGACATAAAGCTCGTAGGGGACCGCTCCCTTGTATTCCGCGATGAAGTCCGCGAAAGAAACCAAGTAGTTGTAAAAGCGCTCCTCCTCTTTTTTTATGACGCTTTCCGTAAAGGCGGAATCCAAGCCAAGGCCTTGCGCGACGGCTCTAAGAAAGGCTGACGTCGCCTTGGCGCCAATAGGCAGGTAAGGAAACTGTATGCAGGGCGTTTTGTACTTTGACTTAAGGTGGTCAACGATTTTCTTTCCGCACCAAGGGCCTACAAGAATGTTGGCCTCCGCGTTTGGAATATTTTTCCATTCGGAGACTCCCGCGCTTGAATAGCCAAAAAGGATGTTGACTTTAAGGCCAAACTTTTCCAACAACGCCTTTATTTGCTCCAAGTCGCCGCGCCAAAAACTGTCTTGGTATGGAACGGACGCAAAGACGTTCACAAGGCCTTTTTGAACTTGCGGCGCCTCCTCTTGGTAAAAGCCGTCAACATATTGGTCGATGATTCCATTTACTACGACTTCATGGCCAAAGTAAGAGTTTCCTCTAAAGCCCGCGCAGTCAACGCCGACTACAGGCTTTCCTTGCTCGGCGAAAGTTCCCGCGACTTCGCCGGCGTTGTCGCCGATGATGCCGGCCGTGCAGCCTGACATCGCCACGTAAAGGTCGCCTTTGATTACTTTAAGCGTTCCCTCGATGAGCGCGGACAGTTTTTTTTCGCCGCCAAAGACAACTTCCTTTTCGCTGGAATTGGTGCACGAAACGTGAATGCCGCCTGCGTAGCCTTCGCCTTGAAAGCCCGACTGGGTGGCGGCGAAAATGTATTGCTTTGACGAGCAGCCCGGCCCCGCGTGAATGATTGGAACGCCGCCCGGAATCGCCAAAACCGTTTGCTGCGCGGCGAGGGCGCAAGAAAATCTTGGTTGTGAAATCAATGAACTCATAGCGCGTCTCCTTCTTGGTTCATCCACCAATCCGTGTAGGGAAACGACGAATGTTCCTGAATGTTTTTGTTGAATTTTCTTGTTATGTAGTTTTCCCAAAGACGCTCGCCCAAGCGGAGCAGGCCGTCGTAGCCTACGCTAAGGTTTGCGTCGCCTTCAAAGGTGGAGGGAATGCCCAGCTTGTAGCCCAAGATTGTCAAGCCTTCGTGGCGGGTGATTAGAAAATCCGGCTTTAGCCTTTTGATTTCTTTTAGGATTAAGTAGGGCTGCTTCGCGCAAACGGTGAAGCTTTTTATGTCGCCTACGGATTCGATTAAAGTTCCAAGCGTGTCGACGCTTTCGCTGTCAGACTTTTGGTCGTGGTGAAGCGCGTTGATTCCGATTACCGTAAGGCCAAGGTCCGTCAGCGCGTTGGCAAGATTGTGGGTAAAGGCGTCTCCCGCAATGATATAAATTGTCTTTCCCTTAAAGCGCTCCCTGTATTCGTTTAAAGGGCCTTCTATTCTTTTATGCTCTTCTTCTATCACTTTTTCTACGACGTCGCTTTTGTCGGTAAGACGGGCCACTTCCCTAAGCCAGGCGTCGGTCCACTTGATTCCGTAAGGCGGAACTGCTTTTACTTCGGGAACGCCAAAGCGCTCCGAGAAAAGTGTTATGACATAAGTGGAAAGGGTTTCGCACATTGTGGCCGAACAAGCGGCCTCGCTGATTTTTTCCAATTGCGGAACGCTGTTCATCGGAACGACGTATTGCGTTTTTAGGCCAAGCTTTGCCAAAAGCGGAGTGAACACGTCGCTTCCCTGAAAGTTGTAGACGTTGACAACGTCCTTCTTGCGCTCTTTGGCCGGCTTTACGATATGCTTTGCAATGGCGTGAAAAGCCGCGTCAAAGCCGGTCGACCAAATCTTTGACTTGAATCCTTCGCAGGAAACAGGAATGACCGGTATGCCCAGCTCGTCGGCGGCTTCTGTCGCGGCGCTTTCCACGTCGTCTCCAACGATTCCGGAAGCGCAAGAAGTGGTGATGAAAATCGCGCTGGGCTTGGCCCGCTTGTGGACTTCCAGGCACGCCTTCTTTAATTTTTCCACGCCGCCGTAAATTGTGTCGCGTTCCTGGATATTGGTGCAAATAGTCTCGCACTTAAAGTCGGGAAGCTTTCGGTCCCTCGCGCAAGCGTGGCCGCCGTTGTCCCTGACCGCCTGGATTGAATAGCAGCCGATTGGAGAATGGCATACCACCGCCGCGTCCTGAATGAAAGTCAAAAGCGTGTGGGCGCAAAATTCCTGGCAGTCGCTGCACTGGCCGTAACAGGAAGGCTGCGTCTTTAGGCTTCCTGCCTTTGACTTTTCGTGAAGTTCGCTGGCGGAACCTTTGAACGAGGTTATTGAGTTTAGCCTACGCTCGCGGATTTCAGGCGAGGCGGACGATATGTTTATTGCCATAAGTTCTCCTTTGCTGTTTGCGCCGGTCTTTTTTTCCTTAAAAAAAACGGCATTACTTTTTTAAATGTTTTTTTTTACTTTTTTATTTTATTATTTATTGATTTTATTGCGGCGCGAAAATCTTGTTCGCGCCGCAAATTTCTAGTTGGCGTAGTCCACGTATTCTCCGGAATAGGCGTCGTATCCGTAGACTCTGCGCGAAATCTCAGAGGCGATGCCTTCGGCCTTTATTTGCTTTAGGACTTCCACATAGCGGTCAAGGAATTTCTTGTCCACTCCTTTTTTAAATAGCGTGTAGGCTCCGACATTCTGCGTGGGCACCCAAGTGACTTGGTCAACGTACTCATGGTAGGCGCCGTCCTCCGAAACAAAGTTTGTCTGGAAGTCAGTCTTTTGCGCGACAGTCGCGCCGTAGCGGCCAACGCCCACGTAGTTTTGCGTGCTGCTCCAAGTCTGCTCGGAAGTGGTTTCAAATTCCAGCTTGTTGTCTGGGTTCTGCTCGTTGTAAACTTCAAGGATGTAAGTTGAGCCGTAGCCTGAGTTTTGCGGCGCCACCTTCAATCCGTCCTTTTGCTTTTTGGCAAGGTCCGACAAAGAAGAAACGCCGTCGGCGAATTCCTTGCGAATCAACATTCCAGTCCAAGTGAAGTCAAGCGGCTCGCGGGGAATCTCAAACTTTTCGATGCGCTCGCGCGAAAGGAAAAAGTCGCCGACTGAGCCGTCGTAGTTTCCTGTTTGAAGGCCCACGCGAAGGTCATCCTGACTTGTCGGAATGAATTCGATGTCGTACTCGGGAAGGCGCTTTGCGATTTCCCTCCAAACCTCAACTTCCTCTCCTGCAAGATTGTCGTTCTCGTCGACGTAGCTGCAAATTCCTTCGTCCTGCGCGAATGCGATTTTTATCTTTTGCTTTCCTGATTTTCCCGCTCCGTTCTTTGAGCAAGAAAGCAATCCAACCGCCAACGCAAGCGCGGCAACTGACAGTAAAATCTTTTTCATCTTTAACTCCTATATTTTGTTTTGGGCAATATGATTGTCCGACTTGTAAAAATATTCGGTTATGTTTTTCAACGCTTCCTCAACCGAACAATCCAACTCGTCAAAAACGGAAATTCCCAATTTGGAAAATTCCTTTTGAACCTTAAATCCAATCCGCGCCGCCACGACAGCCCTGCAATCCTTTAAAAGCTCAACCCTCGCTCCCGCTTGCGCGCAGCATCCTTCATTTTCAGCGCCTCCTTTATCCGATGGAACGTAATCGCGCTTTTGGGCAAAGCACCATTCAATTCCGTCGGCTTCGTAAACCAAGTAACTCTCCGTCTGGCCAAAATGCAAGTCGATTTTGCTTCCGTCGCTTGTCGCGACCGCAATCAAGTACGCCATCTGGCTTTCCTTAAATCTTGTAGTCGTCGGCCATGTCCATGAGGCCGTATTCCAGCAAGATTTGCTCAAGCCGTTCCTGCGTCATCGGTGTCGGAATCGTAAACATTTGGTTGTTGATCACCGCCTCCGCAAGGTTCCTGTACTCCTTGGCTTGGTTTGAGTCCGGCTTGTATTCGATGACGGTCTTTCGGTTTATTTCCGCGCGCTGAACGATGTTGTCGCGGGGAACGAAATACAAAAGCTGGGTTCCCAGTTCCTTGCTAAAGGCGCGCAAAAGGTCAAGCTCGCGGTCGACGTTGCGGCTGTTGCAAATGATTCCTCCAAGACGGACGCCGCCGGCCTTGGCGTAACGACTGATTCCCTTGGCGATGTTGTTGGCGGCGTAAAGGGCCATCATCTCGCCCGAAGCCACGATGTAAATTTCCTTGGCCTTTCCTTCGCGAATCGGCATGGCAAAGCCGCCGCACACTACGTCTCCAAGAACGTCGTAAAAAACAAAGTCCAAATCGTCGGTGTAGGCGCCAAGATTTTCCAGCATGTTAATGGAAGTGATGATGCCGCGGCCCGCGCATCCAACGCCAGGCTCCGGTCCGCCCGACTCAACGCAGCGGGTTCCGCCAAAACCTGTTCGCATGATGCGGTCAAGCTTGACGTCTTCGCCTTCGTCGCGAATCGTGTCCAAAACCGTTTTTTGCGCGAGGCCTCCCAAAAGCAAGCGGGTCGAGTCGGCCTTGGGATCGCAGCCCACGACCATGACTTTTTTTCCGTGCTCTACAAGGCCCGCGGTCAAGTTTTGCGTCGTCGTCGATTTTCCGATTCCTCCTTTTCCGTAAATCGCGATCTGTCTGATTTCTGCCATTTTTGTTCTCCTTGTTATAAAAGTAGTAATACCATATGAAAACTAGGTAATTTTTTTAAAAAAAACGCCGGAATCCGGCGTTTTTTGCCCGTTTTGCGGGCTTTTTTTTTAGTTTCCGCTAAAAAGCGAAGTTGAAAGGTAGCGGTCGCCGGAATCGGGCAAAAGAACTACAATTGTCTTTCCCTTGTTTTCGGGACGGTCGGCCAGAATTTTGGCAGCCTTAAGAGCCGCGCCGCTTGAAATTCCTACCAAAATGCCTTCGCTTTGGGCAAAGGCGCGGCCTTCGGCAAAGGCGTCTTCGTTTTCAATCGGAATGATTTCGTCGTAAACCTTTGTGTTAAGGACGGCTGGAACGAATCCCGCGCCGATTCCCTGGATTTTGTGGACTCCGGCAGTTCCCTTTGAAAGAACGGGGCTTGTGGCAGGTTCCACGGCGATTATTTTGATGTTGGGGTTCTTTTCTTTAAGATATTCGCCAACGCCTGTCAAAGTTCCGCCTGTTCCTACTCCCGCGACAAAAAAATCGACTTTTCCGTCGGTTTGTTCCCAAATTTCGGGGCCGGTGGTCTTTTTATGGGCTGCGGGGTTGGCAGGGTTTTCAAACTGGCTTGGTATGAATGAGCCGGGCGTTGATTTTTGGATTTCCTGGGCCTTTTCGATGGCTCCCCTCATTCCTTTGGCTCCTTCGGTAAGAACGATTTCGGCGCCATAGGCTTTTAGAAGGTTTCGTCGCTCAACGCTCATCGTTTCGGGCAGGGTCAAAATGGCGCGGTAGCCTTTTGCCGCGGCTACGGCCGCCAAGCCGATTCCTGTATTGCCTGATGTGGGCTCTATGATTGTGGCGCCGGGCTTGAGCAAGCCTTTGGCCTCAGCGTCTTCGATCATCGCAAGGGCTATTCTGTCCTTTACGCTTCCAGCGGGATTTAGGTATTCAAGCTTTGCGAGAATGGTCGCATCCTTGATTCCGGCCTTTTTGGAATAAGAGTTCAACTGCAAAAGTGGTGTTTTGCCAATCAGTTCCAACGCGCTTTGTTTAATGTCTGCCATAATAATCTCCTTGATAAAAATAATAACCTAGTTTTACACTAGGATTATAGGTTATTTATACCGCGCTCTGCATATTTTGTCAATATCTATTTTAAAAGAATTTCAATAATTTTAAAATTCAATCTGTTACTCGAACAAGCCCTTTGAAAAATAGCGGTCGCCGCGGTCGGGAAGAACAATGACATAATTGCCTTTCTTTCCTTTATTTGCAAATTTTAGCGCCGCGCTAAAAGCCGCTCCGCTTGAAAAGCCCGCGATTATTCCTTCTTTTTTGGCAAGTTCGCGGCAACCGGTGATTGCGTCTTGGTCTGTGACTTTTACCACTTGGTCAACAAGGCTCATGTCCATCGTTTTGGGAATGAAGTCGTTTCCGATTCCCTCAATGTTGTAGTCGGCGTGCTCTCCGCCGCCAATCAAAGAGCCGACCGGATCTGCCAAAATGCCTTTAGTCGCAGGATTTTTTTCCTTTAGGAACTTTACGATTCCGGCGTAAGTGCCGCCGCTTCCGGCGCCAGCGATTAAATAGTCAACCTTGCCGTCAAGCGCGTCGTAAATTTCGGGGCCGGTGGTCTTGTAATGCGCCATGGGGTTGGCGGGGTTTTCAAATTGTTTTAAGGCAATCGCGCCGGGAATTGACGCGCGAATTTCTTCGGCCTTTTCCGAGGCGCCGCGCATTCCAAGCGCGCGGGGAGTGTTGACGATTTCCGCGCCGAGCGCTCGCATGAGCGTTTGTTTTTCTTGCGAAAATTTTTCGGGCACGACGAAAATCACGCGGTAGCCTTTTTGCAGTGCGGCAAAGGCGATTCCCAAGCCTGTGTTGCCTGCAGTTCCTTCTACGATAGTCCCCCCTTTTTTTAAGAGACCGTCGCGCTCGGCGGCTTCTACCATAAAGCGGGCGGTGCGGTCTTTTACGCTTCCGCTTGGATTGTAAAATTCAAGCTTTGCGTAAAGGTTTATGCCGGCCGGAAGCCAAAAACTTGCAAGTTTTACAAGCGGAGTGTTTCCGACCAATTCTTGCATTGACCTAAAATATTTCATAAACATGTTCCTCGTGCAATATCGCTGTTCGCTCGAGCTTGGCTGCGAGAGCGAATGTTGCGGATTATGCGGCAAGCCTGAGTTCTTGGGCTTGCCTTCGTTTTATCTTGCCGCTATGCCTCACTTTTTGGCGGCGGTGATCGCGCGGTCAATGTCGGCGATGATGTCGTTGGCCGATTCAATTCCAACAGAAAGGCGAATCAAGCCGTCGGTGATTCCAACCTTGTCGCGAATGTCCTTGGGAATTGACGCGTGCGTCATGCTGGCCGGGTGGCAGGCCAAACTTTCAACGCCTCCAAGGCTTTCGGCGAGCGAAACCAATTTAAGCGAAGAAAAGAATTTTTTGATGTTGTAATTTTCTTTTAGTTCGAACGAAATCATCGCTCCGCCGTTTTTGGCTTGCTTTTTGTTCACCTTGTAGCCGGGGTCTGTCTTGAGACCGGGATAGTAAAGCTTTTTTACCGCGGAATGTTTTTGCAAATGGAGCGCGATTTTTTCCGCGTTCTCTACGTGGCGGTCAAGGCGAACGCCCAATGTCTTTATTCCGCGAATCAAAAGGAAGGAGTCGAATGGCCCCAGCACGCCGCCTGTCGCGTTTTGAATAAAGGCGATTTTTTCGGCAAGCGCCTTGTCGTTGACAACCGCAAGCCCGGCCACCAAATCGCTGTGTCCTCCCAAATATTTTGTCGCGGAATGAACTACGATGTCGATTCCTTTTTCTATCGGCCGCTGAATGTAGGGCGTCATAAAAGTGTTGTCAACGATAGAAAGAATCTTATGCTTCTTTGCCAGCTTGGCCACGCCTTCCAAGTCGGTGATTGTCAAGAGCGGATTGGCTGGACTTTCAATCCAAATCGCCTTTACGTCGCTCGTGATTTTTTTCTCCAGCGTCTTTAAGTTGGAAGTGTCTTCGATTGAATATGTGATTCCAAAGTTTTTAAATATTTTGTCCAAAACGCGGAAAGTGCCGCCGTAGACGTTGCTAGAAATTATTATTTTGTCGCCGCTTTTAAATAGGCTTATGACAGCGGTCGACGCGGCCATTCCTGACGCAAACGCAAAGCCGTGGCTTCCGCCTTCCAGCTGGGCGATCAAAGCCTCTAGAGCCGCGCGGGTGGGGTTTCCTGTGCGCGAGTATTCCCAACCCTTGTTTTTGCCAAGTCCTTCCTGTCTGTAGGTTGAAGTTTGGTAAACAGGAACATTGACAGCGCCTGTGAGCGGGTCGCCGTCAATTCCACCATGAATCAAAGCTGATTCTATGTCATTGTAATTCTTTGCCATATTTTCCTCCTAACCGTGAGAAAAGGTTCCGTCCAATCTCACAGGCTTAATGTAAACTTCTTTTGAAAAGTCCTGTCCGCCAGGAACGCCAACCGCGTCCGCGCGGCAGCGTTGACAATGCCTAAAGACTTTTATGTATTTTTCGCATTCGCTTCTTGCCCAAGACAAGTCGGCGCAAGATGGCGCGCTACACCAAGAAAACTGATGCTGAGGTATCAGCGGAATTATGTTGTAAACTGTCGCGCCGCGCTCAGCGACTGTTTTTGCCACAAGCGGAATGTGCTCGCGGTTTATTTCAGGAATGAAAACCGTGTTCACCTTTACTGTCACGCCCGCGCTTGAAACTTTTTCTATCCCTTCCAGTTGGTTCTTTATCAAAATCCGCGCGGCATCGATTCCTTCAATGCGCTTGCCATTGTAAATTATGAACTCGTTTATCTTGGCCTGAATCTCCGGGTCAACCGCGTTTACCGTCACGGTAAGCGTGTCGATTTGCGCGTCGATTATTTGGTCCGCCTTTTGCGGAAGCAGCAAGCCGTTTGTGCTCATGCATTTTATCATTTGCGGAAACTCGTCTCGCACTTTGCGGAATGTCTCAGGCGAAAAATCGGTGGCGAGCGATTCCCCCGGGACTGCCACTCCAACAACAGTAAGGTCAGGCGAAAG
>ODAI012288274.1_pt1 | contig 15368 bp, 16 predicted proteins | sample 1539321 | NCBI WGS metagenome assembly ODAI01 (sample SAMN02144231, study PRJEB22623) | gut metagenome | biome: sheep rumen | host: Ovis aries | place: New Zealand
AAAGGTTGAGTTTGCCAAGGATTCTTCTTCGAGCCATAAAGTTACCATAGATGATTCAGAGGTAATCGAAACCAAGGTGCTGATTATCTCTACAGGTGCCAGTGCCAAGTATTTGGGGCTTGAGGACGAGAAGAAATATGCAGGATTGGGTGTTTCGGCATGTGCTACGTGCGACGGTTTCTTTTATAGGAAAAAGGATGTTGCCGTAGTCGGTGGTGGAGATACTGCTTGTGAGGAGGCTCAGTACCTTGCATCCTTATGCAACAAGGTTTATATGATTGTCAGGCGCGATGTGTTGCGTGCAAGCGATGCCATGCAGCAGAAGGTGCGTAATACGGACAATATTGAGATATTGTGGAAGAGTCAGGTCAGGGGTCTGTATGGTGAAGACGGGTTAGAGGGTGCGATAGTAGAAACGGATGGACAGACGTCCAGGCTTGCAATCTCTGGTCTGTTTCTGGCTATTGGTCATCATCCTAACAGCGAGCTTTTCAGACCTGAACTGAATTGCGATAATGAAGGTTATATTGTTGTCAAGCATCCAACCACCGAAACCAATATCTCTGGGGTGTTTGCCTGCGGTGACGTTGCAGATCCAATTTACCGGCAGGCTATAAGTGCTGCGGGAAGCGGGTGTCGTGCGGCAATGGATGCCAAAAGGTATTTGGATAGTCTTTAGACTTCTATGAGATTTTTTTTTGCAGTTCTTATTCTTCTTTCCGTTCGGTGCGTCAATTTATGTTCTCAGGACTGGAAGGCGGGAAGCAGAGTTGATGCAGAACAGCTTACAGAGCAGTTTGTCGAAGCTTCATTCAGGATACATAATATTTCTGATGCTGTTTTCGAACGTATGCGCAAGGGAGGGTCCTATCCTTCCCAATGTACTGTGTTGCGCAACGAACTGAAATATCTTCAGCTGCTGCATGTAGGATATGACAACCATGTGTATCGTGGCGAGTTGGTGTGCAACAAGTCTATTGCCAATGATTTGATAGATATATTCAGGGAACTTTACAGAAGCGGGTATCAGATAGAGCGGATGGTGCTGATAGACGATTACCATGCCGATGACGAGCTATCCATGAGCCATAACAACACATCTGCCTTTTGTTACAGGCAGGTTAGTGGCTACCAGGTATTGTCAAAGCATGCAATGGGACTTGCCGTAGATGTGAATACACAGCATAATCCCTGTGTCAGGTATAATTCAGCTGGACGTATTGTCAAGATAAGTCCCAATACGGCAGAGGCAAAGAAATATGCCATACGTTCAAGACGTATGGCACATATGATAGATAGGAATGACCTGTGTTACAAATTATTTGTAAAGCACGGCTTCAAATGGGGCGGTAGCTGGCGCAGAGTCCGGGACTACCAGCATTTTGAGAAATAGCCTATACTATTCCCTGAGCCATCATTGCACGTGCCACCTTCATGAAACCTGCAATATTCGCTCCCTTCACGTAATTGATATATCCGTCCTTCTCCTTACCATAAGTGATACACTGTTCATGTATGCCGTGCATAATCTCGTGCAGTCGCTTGTCAACCTCCTCGGCACTCCATGACAGGTGCAAGGCGTTCTGACTCATTTCCAAGCCACTTGTTGCAACACCTCCTGCATTCACAGCCTTGCCAGGTGCGTACAACATCTTATGTTCGATAAATGCATCAATGGCTTCAGGTGTACAGCCCATGTTGCTGATCTCGCCTACACACGTACAACCGTTGGCAATCAATGTCCTTGCATCCTCGCCATCCAACTCGTTTTGTGTTGCACAAGGCAAAGCTATGTCGCACGGAACCTCCCATGGCTTGCGTCCTGCAACAAACTTAGAGCCCGGGAACTGATCGGCGTATGGCTGACAGATATCATTTCCTGATGCACGCAGTTCCAGCATGTATTCAATCTTCTCCTCATTCAGCCCATCCTCGTCCAGGATATAGCCGTCAGGACCGCTTATAGTAATTACCTTGGCACCTAATTGAAGAGCCTTCTTGGCGGCTCCCCATGCAACATTGCCGAAACCGCTGATGGCCACACGCTTTCCTTCCAATGTCTGACCTTTAGTGGCAAGCATGTCCTTGACAAAATACAATCCGCCAAACCCGGTTGCTTCGGGACGCATCAACGAACCTCCGTATTCCAGGTTTTTACCCGTCAGGACACCCGAGAAATCGCGTGTCAGCTTTTTGTACTGTCCAAACATGTAGCCGATTTCACGTGCACCGACGCCTATGTCACCGGCAGGAACATCAATTTCGGGACCTACGTAGCGATACAATTCGCTCATGAAGGCCTGACAGAAACGCATTATTTCGGCATCGCTCTTTCCACGTGGAGAGAAATCGCTGCCACCTTTGCCACCACCCATTGGCAGGGTCGTCAGTGCATTTTTGAACGTCTGTTCAAAGCCCAGGAACTTTAATATCGACAGGTTAACAGATGCGTGAAACCTTAATCCGCCCTTATACGGGCCGATAGCACTGTTGAACTGTACACGATAACCGATATTTACCTGTACCTCTCCCTTGTCATCTACCCATGGCACTCGGAAGGTGATGATACGTTCCGGTTCGACAAGACGTTCAATCAAGTGTGTCCTTTCAAATTCGGGGTGTTTGTTGTAGATGTCCTCGATTGACATCAAAACCTCATGAACTGCCTGCAGATACTCTTTTTCTCCAGGATGACGAGCCTCGAGCTGACTCATTAGTTTTTCAATCTTCATAGTCTTTCAATGTAATTTTTAAGGTATGTACATCACAAATATAGCGTTATATTTGATATTCAGTTGGGGGAAATCCCGATTATTTAATAAAAAACTCCAAAAGATTTATCCGATATTGCAGTTACGAATATAAAAATGTACTATCTTTGGGTTCAAATTCATATTATTCACCTAAAAAAGAAGAATCATGGCTAACAAGTATGCAGGTACCCAGACAGAGAAAAATCTGGAGGCAGCGTTCGCCGGAGAGAGTCAGGCGCGCAACAAGTATTCCTATTTTGCATCACGTGCAAAGAAGGACGGCTACGAGCAGATAGCAGCATTGTTCGAGGCAACGGCCAACAACGAGAAGGAACATGCCAAGATGTGGTTCAAGGAACTGGAAGGCATTGGTGATACAGCACAGAACCTTGCCGATGCAGCTGCAGGCGAAAACTACGAATGGACAGACATGTATGAAGGTTTTGCAAAGACTGCCGAGCAGGAGGGTTTTACCGAACTAGCAGGAAAGTTCCGCCTTGTCGCTGCAATTGAAAAGCGTCACGAAGAGCGCTATCGTGCCTTGCTCAAAAATATCGAAACCAAGCAGGTATTCGAGAAGAGTGAAGTCAAGGTGTGGGAGTGCCGTAACTGCGGTCATATCATAGTCGGCACAAAGGCTCCGGAAATTTGTCCTACCTGTGCACACCCGCAGTCATACTTCGAGGTACACGCGGAGAACTACTGATTTCATTTGAACAGATGAAGCTGGCCAGTCATCTCGTCAGCTACATCCTGTTGGCTTTTACCTTCATCCGGATCCAGGACGTCAGGAGCACTATTCTCCTGATTTTCAGGGTCCGGATTATTTTCTTCCTCCACTATCGGTTTCTTGGTGGGTTCAAGCTCCTCGACAGATTCTACTGCGAAGGTGGTTATACGCTTACCCTTAGCCTTGAAACTCTTGACACCGATAAACTCGTCAGCTTCGATTTCCATCGGTTCGCGGAAACTGTCTGCACCCCCCATCGTAACACGGATGTGTGGATATGGCGTATCCGTTAGCAACAGCAGTTCGTTTCCGGCATTCTCGCCCAGATAGTTCTGGTGTCTGGACACAGCGTCCAGAGGGAAGCGCTTGATATATGCAAACCCATTCTGGTCCTTGTCAAACAATACAGCCGTCCATATCTTGTTGGCATCATATTTCTCTATACGCAGGATATTGTCCTCAAAATGGAGATTGGTATCAAAGCCCGTAATATAGAAATCACCGTTGGTCAGAATAACCAATATCTTGTCCTCGCTATGGAATTCACCCAGGTAAGTACCTAATTCATCATAGTTAAGTCTGTTTACGTCAGGATCGAACCATACCTTGCGCCCACCCAGGGTGCTGCTTCCGTGACTCTTCAGGGTAACTCGTGCAATCTCGTTCTTACTCAACAGATTTCCCATGCTGGCACGCCCCTTGATTGCCAGGAGCGAGAAATCATAGTCAAAGAAAACCTTCTTCAACTTCGGGTTAGGCTTCAGCACAACCTTTATAACCTCGGCCTCGCCATTGGTGTTTGCCGTAAAATACAGTACACGTGACGCTGGGGTGCCCTTCGTCAGGTCATATTCCCTGTCTCGCGTCATGCTCGTTACGTTAAAGCGCTTCACATAGTAGTTTCCTGCCTTGCCATCGCGGTAAACGGCATTATATATGGTGCGCGAGTCGTTTTTCTTGAAAATGGCAATGTGTATAATTTCCGCTTTGCGTTTCTCAGCCTTCGAGCGCTCTGTTTCACCCACAAACAACTTCTCGGACACCTTCGTCACCTTGTATGTACCATCCTTGTAGAAGATTATGACATCGTCAATATCCGAGCAGTTGCTGATGAATTCGTCTTTCTTCAGACTTGTGCCTATGAAACCCTCCTCGCGATTGATGTACAGTTTCTCGTTTGCCTCGACAACTGTTGCAGCGCTGATTGTGTCAAAGTTCTTTATTTCAGTCAGCCGTGGATGCTTCTTCCCATACTTGTCCTTGATGAAACTGAACCAGTCGCACGTTACCTTGACCATATTGCCCAGTTCCTTGTCAATCTGCTTTATCTCCTGCTTTATGCGCACTATATTCTCCTCGGCCTTTGCCTTGTTGAACTTCAGGATACGTGCCATCTTGATATCCATCAGTCGCAGGATGTCCTCCTTGGTAACCTCACGTACCATCTGCGGATACCATGGTGTCAGGCGCTCGTCAATCCATTCGCATGCCTCGTCCATAGTCTTGGCATTCTCGAATTTCTTATCCTTGTATATACGCTCCTCGATGAAAATCTGTTCAAGGGATGCAAAATGCAACTGCTCCATCAGTTCACCCTTGCGTATCAGGCGTTCCTGACGCAACAGCGACAATGTATTGTCAACCGAGCGTTTCAGTACATCGCTCACGGTCAGGAACTGAGGTTTGCGCTCATCTATGACGCAACAGTTGGGCGAAATGCTCACCTCGCAGTCAGTACAGGCATACAGCGCATCTATGGTCTTGTCGCTGCTGGCACCAGGGTTCAGATGTATCAGTATCTCCACACTGGCAGCCGTCATATCCTCGACCTTCCGGACCTTTATCTTGCCCTTTTCCGCAGCCTTCAGTATGCTGTCTATGAATGTCGAAGGCTTACTTGCAGTGCCCGTAGTCTTACCAAACGGAATTTCGGTTATTGCCAAAGTCTTGTTATCCCTCTTCTCAATCTTGGCACGTACACGGACGGTTCCACCGCGCTGACCATCATTGTAGCGGGAAACGTCTATCGAGCCTCCGGTCGGGAAATCTGGGAATAAATGGAATTCCTCGTTATGCAGATACTGTATTGCGGCATCGCATATCTCGCTGATGTTATGAGGCAATATCTTACACGAAAGTCCTACCGCAATACCTTCGGCACCCTGTGCCAGCAGCAAGGGAAATTTCACAGGCAGCGCAACAGGTTCGTTGTTGCGTCCGTCGTATGACTTTTTCCATTCCGTCGTTTTGGGGTTGAAGGCAATGTCCAGGGCAAATTTAGAAAGACGCGCCTCGATGTAACGTCCAGCTGCAGCATCGTCACCTGTCAGGATATTCCCCCAGTTACCCTGGCAGTCAATCAGCAGGTCCTTCTGTCCTAATTGTACCAGGGCGTCCTTGATACTGGCATCGCCATGAGGATGGAACTGCATCGTGTGACCTACAATATTCGCAACCTTGTTGTACCGTCCGTCATCCATCCGCTTCATTGAATGCAATATACGCCGTTGTACCGGTTTCAGTCCATCCCCGATATGAGGTACGGCACGCTCCAATATTACATACGAGGCATAATCCAGAAACCAGTTCTGGTACATTTTGTTCAGATGATGCGTGATTCTCTCCTTGGGTTCGATATTGTCCGTCATTGTATGTACATATTTCCGTGCAAAAATATAAAAAAAACGGGACAAATTTCAGTCTTGCCTCAAGTTTTTCATAACTTTGTGCCAATGAGATACCTTTCGTCAGTCATAGTCCTGCTGATACTTTGCTGCACAATGTCTGCACAAAGGCTACGCGTTGCAACGTGGAATATCGAAAACATGTTTGACACTTGTCATGACGAGGGCAAGCAGGACTTCGAGTTCCTTCCCTCTGCCCCGCGCCGGTGGACCTCGGGGCGCTACTGGCGTAAGCTTAGAGGCATTTCGCAGACGCTGGCTGCAATGGAGCTTCCAGCCATTGTAGCGTTGCAAGAAGTCGAGAACGATACCGTAACGTCGTTCCGATAATTATCTCACAGAATTTTGTGATATAAATATAACAACGGTATTTGAACGTCATTCCGATAATTATCTCACTGAAATTTTAAAGTTTTTATTCAAAAAGACTATATTGTAGTATGGTCTCAGACCATATTGTATAATTTAATTATAGTCTCTGTAATGAGTAAAATAATCCTTTTTTCACGAGTAAGTACAAGCGGACAAGATTTGACACAACAAACGAACGCACTTAAATTCGAGGCAAATCGTTTAGGGTACGATGAATCACAACAAATTACCATTGAATATAAAGAATCAGGAATATCACTTGACACAGACGAGCGTCAAGGAATACAGGAGTTATATCAGACTATCGAAAATGATTCTGAAATAGACAGTGTATTAGTATATGAGATTAGTAGATTAGGTCGTAGGTCAAAAACATTGTTTGAGGTTCGAGATTGGTTGATACAACGTAAAGTCAATTTACATTGTATCACACCAAGTATAACAATGTTAGATAGTAATGGAAACATTACAAGAGATAGTGTTTTGATGTTCGGTATCTTTTCATCTATTTCAGAATCAGAAATGATGATAAAGAAAGAACGTATGATGAGAGGTCGAATTGCAAAACGTGAAAGATGTGAGTTTATTGGTGGTAATGTGTTGTTTGGTTACACTTATGATGATAAAGATAGGATATATATTGATAATAACTCTGCACAGGTTGTTAAAAGGATATTCCAATTATATATTGATGGAATGAGTTTACGTCAAATTGCAAAAGAATTTGTTGATTCTGGTAAAATACCATATAATGACTATCCAACAGCAGAAGTCATGTTACGAAGAATGATTAGACGTAGTGAATATGCGGGTATCAAACAAAATACTTATGATTATCCTCCAATAATTGATATTGAAACATGGAATAAAGTACGTGAAAGGGCAGAAAAACGTAATAAATACAAGACTCGTACAAAAGGAATATATTTTTGTCAAGGTAAGATAGTTGACAAAACAACGAGACACTCATTATCTCCTAATTACTTAATGTGTAACTATCGTACATGGGATGAACATACAAATCATGGTTATACTATTAATATGAATATGATAGATAGTCTGGTTTGGTACACTGTAAAAAAACATTTTGATTCAATTAAAGATAAACGAAAAGACAAAATGATATTTGACTTAAACCAACGTAAATTTACTATACATGATAAAATAATAAAAGGAAGAGATAGATTAAAAATGGTTGAACAACAGATGGATAGAATTAACATTCGTATTGTTCAAGGAAAGTTGAGAGAACAGTTAGGTGATAAGATGTTAGAGGATTCAAGAAAAGAACGTAATACAATCAGAATGGAAATGTTACGTTGGAATAGTGAAGAAAGTCAAATCAATCTACAACTATCAAATATAGAACTGTATTCAGAAATGAACTTTGACGTAATGAATGAACAGGAAATTGCAACATTCATCCGTGAACATGTCGAGATAATAGAAATCCTACCCATTTATAGAAATGATAAAATGACAAAAGACAGGAAAATTTGGATTACAATGAAAGATGGTGTCCGATATAGATACGATTCAACAAAACGAGGTAATTACTTTCATATATATTGGCAGGACAAACATGGTAATATTAGGAAAGAATTGGAAGATTTTGAAATTGTTACCCGATACAAAAGAAAATGGTCATCATACACTACATAAAATCAGAAATGATTGATAATACATAAGAGTCCACTATTTTGGTGGACTCTTTTCTTATTTAGGTAATAATGAAAGGTTCAGAATCAAAAAACCGTATAATCGTTATTGACTATACGGTTAATGAAACACATTATACAATTATTAGACCTTTACATTGATTGGTTCTTTATCTGTTTGTATGGGTTTATCATTGTTTGGTTTGGTTTTATCATCATTTGTGTCTTTTAATCTCTCTACAATAGATTTCATTATTTGATTGTCATATTTGACACCTTCTTTTATCGCCTGTCTAAGTCGTTTCATATATATACTATGATATTTTTTTAGAATCATTACTATACTGTTATATTGACGACTTAATATGAAAAGAAAGTACATAAATTATAATATAAAAAGATAATATCACATACAAGTCCCAAATATAACAGTTAGTAATGTTTACCATATTTTTTTTGGTGTTAAATCATCAACACATCGTACTTCATAATCATATAAATCAAGAAAATCATATTTTTCTGGGTATTTAATATGATTCATTGTTTTTAAGTCTTTTCTTATCCTGTTTCTGTTTCTTTCATTTATACCAAATTCTTCCTCAAAAAATGTTGAGTTATCCAGAATAACAGACATGAACAAGATTGTTATATTATAAGATACTATTGATATTAAATCTTCATCAATGTTATTTTCTTCAAGATAGTCTTTATCACGGTCTTCTAATTGTGACATAACATTGATACATAGACTGTAATACGTATCTTTTACACAAATACCTTTTTTACTTATAATTTTATCTATATCATTTTTTGTCATTATACTAATTAAACATCTATTTGTTATGTGTCTCATCTATATTATAATATAGAATCTACCACACTAATGTTTCAACAAATAGTGTGGTAGATTGAGTAATTTTTTACTTTATTTTCTCACTTTTCATCATATCTTTTCTCCAATTCTGACCATATTTATTTCTGACCATCGTATAGAATTTTCCAAATCCTTCATCTTCTGTTTTACACTGTTCAAATCGTTTCCAATTCTTCTCAACATCATCATATCCTTTATAACCACTTGAAACTTCTGACAACCTGTGAAACATCATCCTACCATCTTCACCAAATGTTTTCAGATACTTACCGACCGTTGCCCATTCTGCCCAGTGTTCACCTGTATCATACCCTTTACTTATAAGATAGTCAATAGTCTGACTTAAATAATTGAGTTGTTCATTGTGTGTATTATACCTTATCTTTGATACACGTCTTTGTGTGTTTTTAAGTTCCATTCTTTTCTCATTGATTTGTTCCTCACTGACTTCATCAAACACTTCTATCTCACAATCCTGTTTAATTAATATGTTCTCATCATAACTACAAAACCTTATTCGTGTTATGTCCTTACAGTGTTTGTCGATATTGATACCAAACTTTTTTAACTTGTAATACATAGATGTATAGTATATGTCAATGTCTTTTGTGTCTGGTATAGGAACGATGAAATAAAATCCCTTACCTCTACAACTCAAACATACACAATAAACAAAGTCCAATTCAAATATCTGTTGTTTGATATACTCAATATCATACTTTGAGAAAAGGACTTTATTATCTTCTTCATCCACATCTATACACATTAAGTTATTATGTTTGATGATGTTATTTGATGTCCTATACTCTCCGAACAACGCAGATATAGTCACACCACAAAGATTACTCATCTTATACTCTTTTTGTCGTTGTTCGTCTCTGATTTCTCGTAATTCTAAAACAGTATCTTTACAATAGTTTTGTAGTGATATTAGAAAGTCTTTTAATCTAACTATATCACTATACTTTGTTGTTTTTGCGTTTTTGTAAACACCTATCATGGTGTTTTCAATCTCTGTATTTGTTATTTTCATTTCTTCTTTTGATTATATATTTAAAGTCATTTTAGTAGTTGTAGTTTGTAACCATGTAACCAATGTAACCGCAATTTCATATGTCGATATATAATACATATTCTTATATAAGATTAATATTTTATTTAATAACATACATTTTCTTGGTTACATGGTTACAACTACTACAACATAGTATATACCAGCAAGTTAAGTATAACCGAAAACCAGTTACGTAACCAGTTACACCTAACTTTTTGGAGTGTTTGAACAGATTATAACCAATTAAGCTCATTCGTATTCAGTTACAATTACAAATTTTGGTTACAACTCTGTCTCTCAAATCCCTTACTTGTAAAACCGTTATAACGAATAGATTTATATTTCCACTCGTCACCCAGACCCATATCAATATATGACCCTGTTCGTTCTTCATGATAAACAGATTTCAACACATACTTCACATAAGAGAATGGAATCTTCACAATCTTACTTTTCACGTTACTATCATAATCTTTACTCTCTGTATATTGTTGAAAAAAGTCCATTTCAGATTTGAACTCACCTTTACTGTTTAGATGATATGTCCTTTCTAACATGTTATTGACATAATCTATTACCACATCATCATTAAAAGTCTTAAACTCTCTCATTGTATTTGAAAAAGTGTCCTGTAATTCTTGTGGAATATCTAAATACATGTTTGGATCATGTTTATAGTAGTACATCGACTCTGACCATAATTGGTCTATGTATTCTTTTGTCAGTACATCAAATATACGACCATCCTTACATGTCTTATTACACTTAATAACCCAGAAACGACGTTCTGTATTACTTGTATTGTCACGAAGAAAAGTCGAATCATTTGTTGACCCGATAAATACACAATGACGATAATATGTTTCTGCGTTCCGACCAAACGCAAGTCTTGCAGTGTCTTGTTGATTAGATAGAAACGTCTTGATATTACTCATTTCTTTCTTATTAAATGAATCCAATTCATCAATGACAGCAATCCATGTCCTGTTTAGTTTGTTAATCAAATCCTTATTACCTATCTCATTCAATGATATATTGTTTGAGTAGTTCAAAGAAATCAAATCACATATAGACGTCTTTCCTATACCCTGTTTACCTTGTAATACAATCATATTGTCAAACTTACAACCAGGTTCAAAAATCCTCTTAACCGCTGCGACAAACCATGTCTTTGTCATATAACGGTTAAGTTCAGTGTTATCTGCGTCTAACAAGTCAATGAACAATCTTTCAACTCTTTTCTTACCATCCCATTCTACACTATTCAAGTAGTCAATGATAGGATTATAAGTGTTCGTCTTAAACACTTCCATCAATGAAGAATCTATCTTTTTGTATGTCGATAAACCTAACTCTCTTTCAACATCATTGTATAATATATGTAAATCAAAGTCCGTAAACTCTTTACCTTTAAACTCTTTTTGTTTGGTAAAGTCGTTATACTTTAATGTGTCTTTATACTTTGATGATTCTGTTAGATAAAGAATGTAATTAGTAATAGAGTTTAATACACAACCCTTTGAGTCAAGTTCTAAACCTGACTTCCAATCAATTTCTTCCTTATTACTATCTATTAAATATTGAATATTATTAAGGTCTTCTATTTTGTAACCCATATAATAAATAAAGATATATTTATAATGTCTTAATACTACCAGTCTGGTAATATTAGATAAAGAACCTGTTTCAAAGACCTTTATATATAAGGGTCTCTGAATAAATATAATATATATCGTACCCCATAAAGGGTACCTACATATACCTATACCAATTTCTTTCCATATTAAATAAACAAATATATTTATATTAATATAGAAAGAACCATGTTAGAGAATCGAGGATTAGGGTAGAAATATATAGTAAGAGAACAAAAAAAAGAGGTCTAAACAGACCTCTTTGAGTATATCAGAAATATAGGGTTTCTAATCTCCGTTTACAAAACCATCTACTTCATATTCATTACAATACTTTCCATCTATACTATAATCAGAATACTCACCATTATCATTAACTACTTCTACATCTTTTCCATCATATAGTATCTGTTCAGCTAAAATGAAATATGGTAAACATTCTATCTCATAATCTGACTTTATTAACTGAACTTTCTTAATGTCAAATTCTTCATCATCTTCAAGTTCAATTATGTAGTCCAATGATTCACCACTATGAGATTGTCTCGCATGAAGTTCAACAGGTAATGGATGATTACCATCTTCTGCAAATAGTTTATGGAAGTATTCTACTGTCTTTACATACTTACCTTTCTTTCTAACTAAGTTATCGTAATCTTCAAAATCAAAAGTGTTTTCTGGAACGTCAACATAAAGACCCTCTATATTATCCCAACCGACAGTCATGTAATAGTTTCCGAAAAAACCATCTTCTGATTCTTCCATAACACTCTTTGAACAATACTCTACAATAACAGGAGTACCTACGATTGTGATTTTTACTTGTTTCATTTTTAACTCTGTTTTAAATCTATTTTCTTTATAATAATAACGAAAAAATCTCTTATTTATTGTCTGTTTCATTCCATTTTAACGGTCATTTAATGAACTTCTTTCATCCACTTTTTCATCTTATTCAATGAACTTTTTATCAATCGTTCCTATTTTATGAATGTAGTTAAAAAACAAACAATATATGAAAAAAGTAGTCATTTTTGCAAGGGTCAGTACAGGTGTTCAAGATTATGAAAGACAAGTAAATGAACTAACCACACTTTCACAACAAAACAACTGGATTGTTTCTGCGACATTCTGTGAAAAAGTGAGTGGTGCAAAGAAGAACACTGAACGAATAGAGTTATCAAAAATGATTGACTATGTTCAGACACATAACATCAATATGGTTGTCGTAACAGAGTTGTCACGTTTAGGACGTGACACACTACAAATCCTTGAAGTAATAGAGACATTCAATAAGTTGGGAATATCACTCTATATACAAAACTATCACATTGAGACATTGAATGAGGATAGAAGTATAAACACAATGAGTCAGTTTCTTATTACCATATTGGCAGAAGTTGCGAGGATGGAACGAAAGACAATCAGAGAACGTGTAGAAAGTGGTTATAACAATTACCGTTCAAATGGTGGTAAGGTCGGACGTAAAGAGGGGTACAGGAAAAGTGAGATTGATATGAGAGAACAATATGGAGAGGAAATAAAGTTATTGAGAAAGGGAATCAGTTTGAGAAACATATCAAAGATTACAGGAACAAGTATAAACACAATCCGTAAATGTCAAAGTTTTATTCATTGAATCATTGAATTATTTTGGACTATGACCTATATTCATTTCGTTATTGTTTAACAGTTAAAAATCAAACATTATGGCAAACAAAAATTCAAACAGCGAGAAGAAGAATGAGACAGTTGTAGAACCTGTTATGGAGGACAACATGACCCATGAGGAAATGGAAAAGTTCGTCAATGACAATCTTTCCATCGTTCCACGAAACATGAGAAAGAAATTCAACGAGTTAAGTCTCGAAGAGAAAGTCAAGAAAATCCACATGTATAAGGATATGAAGACACTGAAATATGAACTCTTTGAGAAGAACAAGTTGGAGAACAAAGTCAAAGAGTTGTTCATCAAACGAAAGGCGACAACAGAGGAAGTGGTGAAAGTGATAGACTTCTGTAAACAGTATATCCAGACAACGAAACAGGAGGAAATCAACAAACTACAAGACGAAATAGAGAGACTAACACATCTTAAACAGACACTTGAAACAAACTGAATACATGGGGGTATAATCACCCCCATTTTTTATAACTAAACAAACATCATTATGACAGTCGCAGAATTAAGATTTTTGGAACAAGTTCCGAGAGAATTACACCGATTGAATGAGAATTTAGAAACGATTATAAACCTCTTAAAGTCAAAAGACGATGGGACAGATACTTGAAAATGGTTATGAGTTAAAGACAACTTTCTGGGATGATTTTACAATCGCAGATAAGTTTGGAGTGGACGCGATTAAGGACACTTTCAACCGTTCATTTGAGAATTGGAAAGAAAACATTATCTACGTTACGGAGTTAGCAATGGTAATGTCGTGGAAGTCGTGTCACTACTACAATAAGAATGAGGTTTATATGAACCTATACAGTGAGTTGTATCACAAAGTCGATGAATGGTGTATGGGTCACTTTATAAATAGTGATTTGATATACTATATAGACACAACAGATTGAACGTAAATACACGAAAACTGGTGGTATGAATATACCATCAGTTTCGTTGTTTGAAGTGACCAGAACACAAATAAACATCGAAAACGAGACAAATAATCATAAACATCTATAATTTTTATGGTAATACGGCAATTTAGTCGTATCTTTGCAGAATGAATCAGCAAGTATCTATTAATACTCTTCTTAAAGAGTTTTCTATACAGGATATTGAGAAACAACTAATTCTCCATTTCCTCAATACACATAATATGGACTATAAAAATAGTCCATATTTGATGGAGTATTTAGGTGATTATAAGACACCAGACAAACTACATGAAAAGGTATTACAACTAAATCATACCGATTTGGTACAAATAACAAATGATATGGAGTTGTTAATACCAAAAGAGGATAAGAAAACTAATGGTGCGTTTTTTACTCCGTCATATATCGTAGATTATATTATTCAAACTGTCAATCCGCAGTTGAATGAAATAGCAGCTGATTTGAGTTGTGGTAGTGGTGCGTTCATACTTGGTTTAATAAGATATTATACGACAAAATATAACATTACTGTAAGTGATTGTATCAAAAACAATATTTTGGGTGCAGACATTTTGAGTTATAATATTGAACGATGTAAGTTATTAGTTATCTTGTATGGATTGACAAAGGATGAGATAATAGATGTTCATGACATTCAAATCGTACAAACAGATAGTCTCAAACATAATTGGAAAAGGACGATTGATGTAGTTGTAGGTAATCCACCTTATGTAAAATTCCAAGACTTAGATGATGAAACTCGTGAGTTTCTTCTAAATAATTGGGAAACAACGAAATTAGGAACATATAATTTATACTTCGCATTTTTTGAACTGGGTTTGAAATTATTAAGTTCAAATGGTCGTTTAGGGTATATAACACCTAATAATTTTTTCACTTCATTATCTGGCGAACCATTAAGGTCTTTTTTCCAAACGAGACAATGTATCTATAAAATAGTTGATTTCAATAGTACAAAAGTATTTGACGTACAAACTTATA
>ODAI011821858.1_pt1 | contig 15367 bp, 15 predicted proteins | sample 1539321 | NCBI WGS metagenome assembly ODAI01 (sample SAMN02144231, study PRJEB22623) | gut metagenome | biome: sheep rumen | host: Ovis aries | place: New Zealand
GGGTGAAGCGCAAAAAAATGAAGTCCTTGATCTACAAGGGCTTCGGAGTGGTGGTGACAGTTGGACTCGAACCAACGACCCCTTCGATGTGAACGAAGTGCTCTACCGACTGAGCCATGCCACCACGTGTCGGTTTGTAATTCCTACCAAGGTGTCCTACCGACTGAGCCATGCCACCACAATTTCGTACCTTTGGCCTACCAGTCCAGTTGGACATTTGGAACAGTTCGTCCTACCAACTGAGCCAACAAACCACGTTCGTTCGGAACAGAAAATATGATATCATGGTTCGGCGATTTGGTCAAGCAAAACTTCTAAACTTTCCGGAAGCTTTCGTTTTTCGGTTCCCTGGCGTCTTCTATGGCTTTTTTTCTGCTGTTTTCCTTATGCTTCCGCGAGATCCGGCCGGTCGACCGTCTGGAAAACATTGGAGTACAGCCGGTTGCGGACAGGCGTGACGCCGCAGGTGCGGAAAAGATCCGCAACCGTATGGAAAGTGAATCCCCGCCGTTTTAATTCGGGAATGATCGTTTTCAGCGCCTCCACGGTATTCTCATTGTGCTCCATATCATGCAGCAGCACGATCTCCCCGTCCTTCGCGTTTGCCAGCGTGCGGCGGGCCCGTTCCTCCGCTGAAACCGCCGGAACCCAGTCCTCGCATCCGCTGCCGCAGATGAATGTCAGCTCCACGCTGTCAAACAGCTCCTGATTCACGGCAATGAACGGCGGGCGGAAGAAGGTCGGTTCCTTCCCCGTGATGGCAGTAATCCTCCGGGTGCATTCCGCGATTTCCTCCCGGATCTGCTCCGGTGTCATCTGGTTCATAAAGCCATGGGTCACGGAATGGTTTTCAATATCGCATCCCAGCGACAAAGCCCGGCGGACCGGCCCGGCGGATTCCGGTGTGATATGGTTTCCGATCAGGAAGAAGGTTGCGGGAATCCCATGCTCCTCCAGCAGATCCAGCACCTGCGGGGTAATGGTGGTGTTGGGGCCGTCATCAAAAGTCAGTGCAATCCTCACGGCGGGCTTCCTTCTTTCCTCTGTTTCAGCGTCTTTGGCAATAATCCGGCGGGCATTTCCGGCTTTTTATTTTCCCATAGTCCGCCAGGCCGGTCAAGCTCTTTTTGTTTCGCGTTCCTTTTCTTTTTCCGGCAAACAGCCTATAATGGGAAAAGATGAAAGAGGACGGGAGGAAATCAGCCTGCCATGAAGAACGAGGAAAAAACCAATGTGATGCGGCTGCTGGAGTCCAGGAAGATTCCGTATGCCGCTCATTCCTATGATCCGGATGCCTCCTTGTCCGGAGAAGAGATTGCCCGGATTCTGGGAGAAAACCCCGGGCGCGTGTTCAAAACGCTGGTAACCTGCGGAAAAACCGGCAGGTATTACGTTTTTGTGATTCCTGTTCCCCGGGAACTGGACCTGAAAAAAGCGGCTAAGGCCGCCAATGAAAAATCCATCGCCATGATTCCCCAGCGGGAGCTGCTCCCCCTGACCGGATATGTCCACGGCGGCTGTTCCCCCGTCGGGATGAAAAAGCCGTTCCCTACTTTCCTTCATGCCTCCGCCGAAGCGGAGGAACACATTTTCGTCAGTGCCGGAAAGGTCGGATTCCAGATTGAGCTTTCCCCCGCGGATCTGCATTCCCTGGTTCCCTATCGCTTTGCCGACCTGGTGACAGACTGATCCGGGAGGGATTTCCATGAAAAAGAAGCTCAAAATCACCCTGAATGCGCCCTTTACGCTGGCCTTCGCGCTGCTGTGCGCCCTGGCCACCCTGCTGTGCGCCGTATCAGAGGAATGCCGCTATCTGGTCTTTTCCACCCACGCCGCGTCCTTCAGCGATCCCCTGACATACCTGCGGCTGTTCACTCACGTGCTGGGGCACAGCGGAGTGGAGCATCTTGTCAGCAATATGATGCTGATTCTCCTGCTAGGTCCCGCCCTGGAGGAAAAATACGGCGCGAAGAACCTGATCCTTATGATTCTGACCGTCGCGCTGGTAACCGGCCTCCTGCATAACCTGCTGTTTCCCGCCACCCTTCTGCTGGGAGCCAGCGGCGTGGCCTTTGCCATGATCCTGCTGACCTCCTTCTCCGGTTTCCGGGACGGAGAGATTCCGCTGACCTTTATTCTTGTCGCCGTCCTGTACCTGGGCCGGCAGATCTGGCAGGGCATCACCGTCCGGGATCAGATTTCCAACCTCTCCCATATCGCAGGCGGACTGGTCGGATCCTGCGCCGGATGGCTGCTGAACCGGAAGCCGTCAGGGCGATTCTGAAAAAAAGGCCCGGTCCGTCGGACCGGGTATCTTTCATTTGCCTCCGGATCAGCCGTTGCTCGGCAGGAACCGCAGTCCCTCTCCGGCGTTTTCGACGGCATCCTTCCAGATCATGCAGCCTTCATCGTCGATCGTGAAGGCGGTCGTTTCCTCGCCCTCCCCGGGCACCAGGGAATAAACCTCCTCCGCAGGCTCATCCGCTTTGTCGGCAAACTCCTTGATAGAGAACTCCGCTTTCAGCGTATCGGTTTCCTGGTCATAGTCGCAGGGATAATACCAGTGCGTATAGGCATCCCCCGCGTGACGCTCGATTTCCACCTTGTAGCCGGCGACGACTTCGCCCTCATCGGTCTCCGCCATATCCCAGAAACAGTTCAGCATATAATCGCCGTTTTCATCCGCTGCATCCCAGGTGCCTTCAAACCAGCCGATCCTTTCGAATGCGTGGCCGTTCCCGACATCCTCCTTCTCATCCTTCCAGATCAGGCGGCCCTCCCCGTCCAGGGAGAAAACAGCCGCTCCGTCCTGATACATGACGGTGCTGTCCATCACCGACCCGGTGTCATCCACCGTGCTGATCATTTTAATGTTCTGCTCTTCCGGATCTGTCCGGAGGACCTTCTGCTCCCCGTCATACAGGCAGACATATTCCCAGCTGACCGTACCGCCCCAGGTTCTGACCGTGATCTGCCACTGGTCTCCCAGGGCCACAGCCCGGACGGACATAAAGTCATCCACCCACATGCTGCTGAACATCTGTACTTCCTCAGGAACCTCCTGGTCCGCATATGCTCCCGTCATTCCCAGCAGCATCATCAGCGCAGCCAGCACCGCGATCATTTTCCTCATTCCGGCAAACCTCCTTCGGGTTGTTCCCCCGCTGAAATCATGTTGATGAAATCTCTTTTATTATACACCGGAATGAGCATGTTTTGCAACAAAATTGCAAAATATATGTATTATTTTGTTCAGATTTCGTATTATTTGAAAGGTGATTCCGGATTCCTGCCGGCGGATTTCCCTTGACTTTTCCTTCCGGTTTTTATACAATTTGTACGGACAAAAAAATGAAAACAACTGAACAGGAGGGCTTTCCCATGAAACAGCAGAAACCGCTCGACATTTCCGTTTCCTTTGATCCGTACGCCGGGGAGCCGAACCGGGACGGCGAACAGTTTGCCGAAGTACTGCCGGACGGGAAGGTCCATTTCCGGATCATGGCCGGGGAGGCCCGGGAGGTGGTCATTGACCGGTTCGGCACCCTGTTCCCCCTCGAGTCCGCGGGCGGCGGCGCCTGGGAAGGCACCTTCGACATGGGAAACGGATTCCTGTATTTCTTTCTGAAGGTGGACGGGGCGGACGTCCTTTCCCCCTACCTGCCCATCGGCTACGGATGCTGCCGTCCCATGAATTTTGTGGATGTGCCCGTCAAAGACATGGCCGGCTGGGACGACCTGGACGGGATTCCCCACGGGGCGGTTGCCCGGCATTACTATCCGTCCTCGGTCACCGGCAAGCATGAAATCTGCCTGGTCTGGACTCCGCCGGCCTGGGACCCCGCCAAAGCCTATCCCGTGCTTTACCTGCAGCACGGCTACGGCGAAAACGAAACCGGCTGGATTTACCAGGGCCATGCCGGCCGGATCGCGGACCGGCTCCTGGCGGAAGGCCGCATGCAGGAGATGATCATCGTCATGGGCAACGGGATGACCCGGAAAACCGGTGATCCTTCCGACCGGATGCTGTTTCCGCGGATTGTCACAGAGGATCTGATTCCCTTTATCGAATCCAGGTATAAGGTGCTGACGGACAAATGGCACCGGGCCATGGCCGGGCTATCCATGGGAAGCTTCCAGACCAGCATCACCACGCTGACCCATCCCGATCTGTTCGGATATGCCGGTCTCTTCAGCGGGTTTATGCGGGCGCCGTGGCCCACCGATGAAGCCCAGGATCATCTGGCGCTCGCCGGTCAGCCGGAGGCCTTCAACGAGGCTTTCCGGGTCTTCTACCGGGCGATGGGAACGGAGGATCAGTTCTTTGACGCTTTCGCGGCCGATGATGCCTGGCTGGAAGGCAAGAACCTGAACATCATCCGGGAAACCTTCCCCGGCGGGCACGACTGGACGGTCTGGCGCCGCTGCATCCGCTCCTTCCTGCCAAGGCTGTTTCAGTAAATTGGTTCTTCCGGAATAAAAAAGGACCGGACCGCTCCGCATGGAACGTTCCGGTCCTTTTTCGTTTTCCGTTCTTCTCCGCTCACCGGCCTGCTTTCCCGGCAACCGACGTGTCATTCACCAGGCTGTCCGGCGAATAGACAAACAGCAGTTCATCCGTCTTTCCCGCCGCCGCGGCGGCTTCGGAAAAGGTTCCGGCGTAATACCGCGCGTCCACCGCCACAATCCGCCGGTAATCCGCCGCCAGCATCGGCAGCAGGCAGTTGGCATAGGAATCCTTGAAAACCAGCAGCGTCCCGCCCGGCGCGTTTTCATTGATGATCTCCAGCAGGCCGTGATTCCCGTTCAGATACACCGCGTATCCGTCATAGGTTTCCGCCTGCTCCGGGAAAATCAGGCGGTCATACCGGCTCCCGTCCTCCAGGGTCATGCGGACCGGATCCCGGGGCTCGGCGCACTCCAGGGTATCCCCCCGGAAGGCCGGAAGGCCGCTGCGGCTGCGGGTGGTGCCGAAAAAGTTTTCAAACCGGGACAGCCGGAAATCCTCCATCCGGAGCACCGGCAGCTGATCCGCTTCGCAGAGGGCCCGGTATGCCAGGTATGCGCCCCGGAGGGTCCAGTGATGGTCGGTCCGGTAATAGACCGCTGAGGGATCCGTTCCCTCCGGCAGCACATCCAGGAAATGGGGATCCTGTTCCAGCACGCCGTATATGTCCTGTTCCGCCTCATACATCGGGCGCATCAAGACATTCATTTTTTCCCGCAGCAGCCATCCGTGGCTGCGCGGCACCGCCAGCCGCCAGGGAATCCCCAGCTTCCCGGCCAGCGCGCCGAACTGTTCCAGGCGCCGCTGCGCCGTTCCGGCGGACCCTGCCGTCGGCGGCTCAATCAGCACGCCGGCCACCGGCCAGCTTCCCAGCAGCGTGCGCCGGCCGGTCGCCGCCTGCACGCAGGAATCCAGGCCGACCAGCACCGGCCGGAAGGGGATCCGGTCAGACAGCCAGCTTTCTGTTTCCCGATCCGTGGTCCATGCCGTCAGCGAAGGTGCGGAGGGCGCCGCAGACAGCAGCCGGCGCTCCGCGTCCGAAAACTCCGCATGGGGCCAGAGGAGGGCATAGCAGCCGGCGGCCAGCAGGATGCCCAGCGCCAGGAGAACCGACCACCGGTCGCTCAGGCGCAAGCGTTTTTCCTTCATACCCTTCCTCCCCTCAGAACTGGAAATAAACAAACGGCGCATATCCCTGCGCCGCAAGGGCGGCAAGGCAAAGAATCATCCACAGCGGTGCCGCGAAGCGGCGCAGAGGGTTCCGTTTCGGCGCCGGCAGGAAGCTGATGGCCGCGCAGACCAGAAGCAGCGGCGCATAGGCAGCACAGGTCGCCAGCATTCGCGGCGACGGTGCGCCCGTTCCGCCCAGGAGCGCGGTGAACAGCTCGCCGCCGAAGCCGGAAAAGAGCCCCCAGCCCAGCATGACCGCCCCGAAGGTCAGCCCCTGCCGGATCCATCCGGGGATTTTTTTCCATCCCCGGCTGTTCAGCAGGAAACGCTTCTCAAACACCAGCAGCAGGGCAAAATACAGCCCCCACCAGATAAAGTTCCATCCGGCGCCGTGCCAGAGGCCCGTCAGCGCCCAGACAATCAGGACATTCAGGTCCCGGCGGCCTCTCCCCCGCCGGCTTCCGCCCAGGGGGATATAGACATAGGCCTTGAACCAGTCCGTCAGCGTCATATGCCACCGGCGCCAGAACTCCGTCAGGCTTTCTGCCCGGTACGGCCGGTCAAAGTTTTCCGGAATCCGGAAGCCCATGCAGCGGCATAATCCGATCGCCATGTCCGAATATCCGGAGAAATCGAAAAAGATCTGGAAGGAGAACGCCAGCAGGCCGATCCACGCCCCCAGCGTGCCGGCTTCCGCAAAGCTGCCGTTCACCGTGCCCCACAGCCGTCCCATGGCGTCCGCCAGCAGCACCTTTTTCGCCAGGCCGGTGCAGAACCGGCGGAGTCCCTCCCGGATCTCCTCCCAGGACGGCTTTGGATGGGCTGTCAGCTGCTGTTCCAGGTCGGTATAGCGCACGATGGGCCCGGCCACCAGCTGGGGAAACAGGGACAGGTATACGCTGAAGAGGACGATGTTCCGCTGGGGCTTTGCGTCGCCCCGGTATACATCGATCACATAGGACATGGCCTGGAAGGTGAAAAAGGAAATCCCCGCCGGCAGCATCGGAGGAATGAAGCCGGTTTTCAGCCCGGTGAGGCCGGTCCAGGTGTCCGCGAGAAAGCCTGAGTATTTAAACCATACCAGCGGCGCCAGGTTCAGCACCAGCAGCGCCGCCAGGCAGGCCCGGGAAGGCGCCGCCTTCCGGGTCATCCAGAGCACCCCCGCCCAGTTCAGCACCATGCTCCAGAGAATCAGCAGCAGCCAGACCGGATTCCCCCATCCATAAAAAAGCAGGGATGCCGTCAGCAGAAACGGCATCCGCAGCCGCGGGGGCAGCACCCTGTACAGCAGGAGCACCCCCGGCATGAACAGCAGCAGAAAAGTAAAGGACGAAAAGATCATTTTATTCTCCCGCCAGCAGCGCGGCGGTTTCCGCCGCCGCATCCTTGCCGGAGACCACCGCCAGCAGCAGCCCCCTGCGTTCGACGGCAGCCCCGCTCAGCAGCTTGTACGCATCCGGCGCATAATCCCTGTGTTCTTCCTTCCGGCGTTCCAGGTACTCCTCCAGCTGCCCGGCCACCCGGTCAGCCGCCGCTTCATCTTTCGCCCGGATCACCAGGACCTCCCGGCCGTCCATTCCGTTCCCCTGCAGGAAAACGAAGTCCGCGCAGTCCTCCGGAGCAATGCCAGCCATGTCCTGCAGCTCCTCCGCCGTAAAAGGCGCCAGCTCCGCAGCGTCGGAAAGCACCGCGTCCGCCCTTTCCTGCAGGGTCTGCGCGGCTGCCGCGGGCGCCTGGGCAGGCGTCTCTTCCTTTTTCTCCTCCGGTTTATTTCCGCAGCCGGTCAGCATCATCGCCGCAAGGAGCAGCAGGATCACCGCAAGCGTTTTTTTCATCATTCTCATCCCCCGGATTTCATTTTATTCCTGTGCCGGAATCCAGTTCCCCGCCTCATACTCTGACTGGGCAAAATCCAGCAGCTCCCGGGCAAAGATCTCGTATCCGGCGTCATTCAGGTGGCACAGTCCGTCCTCACAGTATTTGAAAGGAAGGAGTCCATTTTCATCCCGGAGCCCGGAGGCCAGGTCCACCAGCGTGATCTCCAGCTCCCCGCTTTCCGCCCGGATCGCGTCGTTGATGGCGTCCCACCGTTCCGTAACCGCCTTCCAGCGGTTGCTGCCCTGAACAAAATCCTTTGTGACCGGCATCTGAGTGATAAAGTAGATCTTCGTGCCGGGCGAGGCCTTCCGGATCAGCTCCGTGCCTCCCCGCACATACCGCATGGCCCGTTCCACGCCGTTCTCGTTTTTATAGTCCGTCGTCAGCATGTCATTGATGCCGGCGAGGATGAACACCCGTTCCGGCTTCATCTTCCCTGCCAGGTAGTACAGCGTAACCTTTTTGCCGTCATCCTTCAGATGGGCGTATTTCAGTTCCCCCGAAGGAATTTTGTCATATGCGACAAAGCGGAATTTATAGGCGTTTTCCGCCCGGAAATCGATATTCTGGAAGTATTCCGGATCTTCCTTCCTTTTTTTCTTGACGAAGTTCCGGAACTTGGCCACCTGGGAATCCCCGACAAACATGGTGCCGTCGAAATAGGTCATCAGGACGTCATCCGGCAGGCGCATCACCGCGTCCTCCGCCTCCGCCGCAAACGCCGCTTCCTCCGCGCTTCCCGCCCCGCAGCATAAAACCGCGGCCCAGATAAACAGCAGGAAAAGCGCCGCCCTTCTTCTCATCATTTTCCCTCCCGGACTGCCTTTGGATTACCCGCTTATTTTACAAACCTCCCGGCCTTCCTGTCAACCGGTATACGCCCTCAAGGCCGCTTTCAGCAGCTCGTACCGCTGTCTTTTCTCCTCTTTCCGGAAATGCTCAAAGCGCAGCTGCTCCGGCCGGTTCCGGTAATCCAGCGCCTCCCCGGGAAACTGCTCGCTGGTCAGGTCAAACACCCGGTCCCCCACAGCGTTGAAGCAGTGAACCCCTCCGTCCGCCAGGGGGATTCCGTAAACCTTCCCGCCGAAAATATCCTGCGCCAGAAACGCGGTGACCGAGCACTGCCCCAGCGTCCGGTTGTCCCCGCTCCAGTCCTTCCGCATCCGCGGGGCGCAGGTCTCCGCGCTCCAGGCATGCCACAGCGCGTTATACAGGTCCCTGGGCGTCCGGATCCCCGGATACGCCGACGTTTTTGCCGGCACGTCCGCGGTCTCCCACCCGGCGAACCCGTAGGCATCCAGGCGGTAAACGCGGCTGTCCAGCCCTTCGCTGTCCTTCATCACCGCGAGGAATTCCGCTCCGTACTTTTCATAATATCCCTGTTCCCGGGTGGAGATGTACAGCGCGTCCCAGCCTTCCTCCCGGGCAATTTCCCGGGCTTTGGCGATCAGCTTTCCCGCCAGCCGCCGCCCCCGGTATGCCGGAAACGTGTATACAAAGCCAAGCCACGGTTTCAGGTCCGTCTCCGGAATGTCATCCTTCTCCCCATAGGTGCAGAAGGAGGCCAGCCTGCTTCCGTCCGCCAGCAGCAGCACCCGGGCCGAGGGGCCCGCCGCTTCCCGCAGCCGGTTCTCCCGCAGCAGCTGATGCAGGAACTGTCCGGCCCGCCAGTCCGATTCCCCGATCTGCTTCAGCCACCATTCCGGGTTTTTGGCATCAAACCAGGACAGAATTTTCATTCCTCCCGTTTCCCTCCCGTTTCCGCATCTTATTTCCTCCTGAGTCTACCCGATCCGGCCAAAAAACTCAAGGGAAAACGCCCGTTTTTCCTTGACGCATCATGCCGCTTCTGTTACAGTAGCTCTTGCGTACGGACCGCCCGGCGGCCCGCGCCGGCCCCATGAACCGGCTGCGCTTTTCCGGGGCTGTAACCCCCGGCAGAAGTTCCCACAGAAAGGATTCCTCCCGATGCAGAAATCAGACCGTTCCGCCATGCTGGGCACCATGGAAATGTCCCGGCTGATTCCCAAGGTCAGCCTTCCGATCATGGCTTCCATGCTGATCCAGGCGCTGTACAATATCGTGGACAGCGTATTTGTCTCCCGCTATGATCCCAACGGGCTCACCGCGGTATCCCTGGCCTTTCCTTTCCAGATGCTGATGATCGCCCTCTCCACCGGTATGGGAACCGGGATTAACAGCCTGGTCAGCCGCCGCCTGGGTGAACGAAAAAGCGTTGCGGCCCGCCAGGCGGCCTGGAGCGGCCTGGCCGTGGAAGGCAGCGGCAGCCTGCTGTTCGTTCTCTTCGGCCTGCTGCTGGCCGGCCCCGCCATGAGGACCGTCGTCTCCGGCAACCTGAAGGACGCGGCGTCCATCCTGAACATGGGCACCCAGTACCTGACCATTGTCACGGTGTTCTCCTCCGGCCTCTTCCTGGCGATCTACTTTGAGCGCCTGCTGCAGGCGACAGGCAACACCGTCCTGTCCATGATCACCCAGATGGCCGGTGCCGTGACCAACATCATCCTGGATCCGATCCTCATCTTCGGCTATCTCGGTTTTCAGCCCATGGGCGTAGCCGGCGCGGCCATCGCCACGGTGATCGGCCAGTGGATTTCCGCCGGGCTGGGCTTCTGCTTCAACCAGCGCCGGAATCCGGAGCTCCGCCTGAACTGGAAGGAATGCCGGATCATCCGGCGGGACCTGTCCGGCATCCTGGCTGTGGGCTTCCCCAGCACGATCATGCAGGCCATCGGCTCCGTCATGAACGTCGGCATGAATGCCATCCTTTCCGGCTTTGAAATGTCCAACGCGGCCCTGAATGTCATGTCCGTGTACTTCAAGCTTCAGTCCTTCATCTTCATGCCGGTTTTCGGCCTGTCCACCGGCATCATCGCCATTGTTGCCTACAACTACGGCGCCCGGATGAAGGACCGGATTTACCGCTGCATCCGCCTGGCCCTGACCTGGGCCTGCATCATCATGGTGATCGGCACGCTCGCCTTTATGCTCTTCCCGCAGCAGCTGATGTCCATCTTTGAATCCGATGCGAATCCGGAGCTCACCGCCCAGATGACGGAAATCGGCATGGTTGCCATGCGGGTTATCTCCAGCAGCTTCCTCTTTGCCGCTGTCGGCATTGTTTTCTCCACGGTATTCCAGGCTGTCGGCAAGGGCGTCTACAGCATGATCATCAGCATCTGCCGCCAGCTGGCGGTGCTGCTGCCGGCCGCCTGGCTGATTACCCGGCTCACCGGCGACGTCTTCGCGGTCTGGTGGTGCTTCCCCATTGCGGAGGTCGCCGCCCTCCTCCTCAGCCTGCATTTCTACCGGCGGTGCAATCAGCGGATGATTGCCGTCCTGTAAAATAAAGCTGTTGACAAAATTACGGTACCGAACTATAATCTGATTGTTCGGTACCGTAATTTTTTAGCTTCCCCGCTCCGGATCCGGGCGGAGGAGCACAGCGGACGGAAAGGAGCTGTATAAAAGATGACAGAAAATGAAAATAATGTAATTCTGGCGGTCCTGAAGCTTTCCCGCGCCCTGCGGCGCTGCTCCCCGGCGCCTGCCGGACGTCCCGGCCCCGAAGGCCGCGGGCCGGAGCGCAGCCCGGACCCCAGGGGCCGCAGGGAGGCCTGCGCGCCTGCCATCGGCCGGCTGCTGGCCTGCGTGGCGGAGCATCCCCATGTGTCCTCCCGGGACCTGTGCGAAATACTGGACCTGCGGCCTTCCTCCATGAGCGAAATGCTCGCCCGGGCGGATGGCGACGGCTGGATTTTCCGCACCGTGGATGAGGAGGACCGCCGGGTTCAGCGGATCGACCTTTCCCCGAAAGGCAAAGCCTATATGGAGGAGATGGAAAAGGCCCGCACGCAGGACCTGGAACGGAAAACCGCCTGTTTCACAGAAGAAGAAAAGGCGCAGTTCTGCGCCTTGTGCAACCGCTTAAGCGATCATCTGGAATCGCTGGCCCTGGACCTTCCGCCCCGGGCGGAGCCGGAACCCGACCCGGATCGGATGCCCGGAGAGGGACCGAAGCACCGCCGGCCTTTCCCGCCGAAGGGCAGGCTTCGCTGCTGATCGGATCAGTCCTCTTCCTCTTTTTCCCTGTCAGACCGCTCCTCTTCCTCCGGAAGGGGAGCTATTTTCACCCGGAGCACCCGGAAACCGTCCATCTCCGTCACCGTGAACTGAAGATGGTTCAGCGTGAAGCTGTCTCCGACCTCCGGCACTTTTTCCAGCATCTCCGCGGCCCAGCCGCCGACGGTATCCGCGTCATATTCATTTTCAAACTCATATTTGTCCAGCAGCTCCTGCAGCTGCATGCTTCCGTCCACGATGAGGGTGCCGTCATCATTTTCAACGAGCTCCTCGCTCACTTCATCGTGCTCATCATAGATTTCGCCCACCAGTTCCTCCAGGACGTCCTCCATGGTGACCAGTCCTTCCGTGCCGCCAAACTCGTCCAGCAGGATCACCAGATGGCTCTGCGAGGTCCGGAACAGCTTCAGCAGGTTGCTGATCGACAGCGTCGCGGGGGAGAACACCGGTTCCTTCATGATGTCCGTAATCCGGCTGCAGCCGTCATGCGTCATCTTGTAGAAATCCTTCTCGTTCAGGATGCCGACGATGTGGTCCAGGTCCTCGTGATAAACCGGGATGCGGGAATACCAGGTCTTGCGGAACAGGTCCGCCGCCTCCTCGAGGGTCGCCGTATCCGCGATAGCCGTCATGTCCACCCGGGGGGTCATGATATCCTCCGCGTTCTGATCGTTGAACTCGATGGCGGAACGAATCAGCTCTCCCTCATCCTCCTCGATGTCGCCCTCGGTCTGGGCTTCATCGATCATGGTCATCAGTTCTTCCTCAATCTGCGGCTCGTCCGCTCCCGGCCGGACCAGCTTCATCAGCAGCTTCCGCCAGCCTGCGAACAGCAGATCCAGGGGCCGCAGCAGCGTCATCAGCACCCGGATCACCGGGCTTGCCGCCATGGCAAACTTCTCCGGCTGCTGCTTGGCCAGGGTCTTCGGTCCCACCTCGCCCAGGAACAACACCAGCACCGTCATGACGGCGGACGCGGTGGTGGCGGCGGCGCCTTCGCCGGCGCTGCGCATAATGCGGCTGACAAAAAGCACCGTCGCGATGGAGGTGCCAGCAATATTCACGACATTGTTGCCGATCAGAACGGTCGTCAGCAGTGAATCATATTTTTCGAGAAGTTTCAGCGCCAGCTGTGCCCTTTCTTTTCGCGGTCCCTCCACCGTTTTCAGCCGCACCCGGTTGGAAGCGGAAAACGCCGTCTCTGTGGCAGAGAAAAAAGCGGACAGGAGGATACAGAGAATCAGGGCAAACCATAGGCCCATGGATGCATTCAATCCTTTCGGTCACAATCCTTAAAGTAAAAACCCTGTTCCGGATGGCGGAACAGGGAAATTATAGCATGAAGGCCCTTGCTTTGCAACAATCCCGCCGGTTGTGCATCCGGCCGGCGTGTGATACAATAGGTGCCACAGAGAAAAAGGAGGCACAGGTCCATGGATACACCGCTCCAAAGCGGCCGGGCTGTCCGGTATGCCTGCGCCGTCCTGGCGGACTGCCGGATCGGCGCGCTGCCCGTGGATCCCTTTGACCTGGCTTCCCGGGCCGGCATCATGCTGCTTCCCCTTTCCCAGGTGGAAAACTATCCGCTCTGGGTTCCCTATGATATTGCCGATCACCTGCGGATGACCTGCGCCGTAACCCTTTCCTATCCAACCTTCTGTATCGTCTTCCGGGATACCGGTTCGGAACCCGACCGGCTTCGTTTTGCCCTGTTCCACGAGCTGGGCCACATCTTTATGAATCATTACCGGGATTTCCCGGAAGCCATGGAAAATCCCCGCCGCGGGGACAGCGCCCTGGACGCGGAGGCGGATGCCTTCGCCCTGAACCTGACGGCGCCAGTTCCCATTGTGGATGTCATCCGGTACAACCGACCGAAGCAGGCCCGGGGATCGGTCTTCGGCCTCAGCCGCACCGCCTGGATGCGCCGGCTGAATACCCTGGATGCGGACCGGGCTTTTGTGGATGAGGAGATGGCGAACCTCCTGATCTGCCTCTTCCGCGATTACCTGCTGGGCCGGCGCTGCCCGGCCTGCGGGCGGACCTTCCGGGACGAAGCCCAGAGCAATGTCTGTCCCTTCTGCGGAGAAATCGATCCGGAGTGGACCTTATAGCGCGTCCATATACCGGCAGGCCGCCAGAGCCGCCGCGGCGCCGTCCCCGGCGGCCGTTGTCAGCTGGCGGATGCTTTTGCTCCGGCAATCCCCGGCCACAAAGACGCCGGGGGTTTTTGTCGTGCACTGCTCGTCGCTGTCAAAATAGCCGTAGGCGTTCAGCTGCGCCAGGTTTTCGAAGGCGCCGTTTTCCGGAATCAGGCCGATCGCCACAAACAGCCCGTCGCAGGCAACCGTTTCACTCTCCCCGCCTTCCCGGGGCTCCACGGTCACGCCGCAAAGCCCGCCGTCCTCCGTATTCAGGGCGGTGATTTTCACTCCCGTCCGCTTTTCCACGTTCGGACGGGAGAACAGGATCTCCTGCAGCTTTTTCTCTCCGGTGAAATCCGGCAGATCCTGCAGCATAATGACCTTTTCGCATTTTCCGCTCAGGAGAATCGCTTCCTGCAGGGCGGAATTTCCGCCGCCCGCGACGCAGACCGTCTTTCCCGTATAGAAGTCCCCGTCGCATACCGCGCAGAAGCTGATCCCCTCGCCCACCAGCTCATTTTCGCCCGGAAGACCCAGCATCCGGTGCTTCACGCCCGTCGCAATCACCACTGCCCGGGCTTCGTGCACCTTGCCGTCATCGGTGAAAACGGCCTTCACGTTTCCGCGGTCCTCCACCCGGAGCACCTCCGCCAGATCCACCTCCGCCCCCTGGGCCATCACCTGGTCCAGCAGCGCGTCGGCAAATTCGTTGCCGCTCATCTGCGCCGTGCCGGGCCAGTTTTCCACCTTGGGGCTGTAGGTAATCTGTCCGCCGAATCCGTGCTTTTCCAGAATCAACGTGCTTTTTCCGTTCCGAAGGGCATACAGGGCCGCCGTCATTCCCGCCGGTCCGCCGCCGATCACGATGAGATCCGTCATGATGGATTTCCTCCTCTGAAAAGAGGACGCCTTCGCGTCCCCTTTTTGTTCCCCGGGTTGGTTCCGCCGGCTTCTCAGCCTGCCTGGCGGGCGGTCAGCATTCCCTTGATCTCGGAAACGCCCTTGTATTTGGTATATTCGTCTCCCGCGCCCAGCACCACCAGGGTCGGCGCCTGCTTCACGCCGTACTTGTTGGTCAGTTCAATGTTCTCTGTCGCCACAACCTTCTTGAACAGGAAGCCTTCCTTTTCCAGCATGCTGATGGCCAGCTTGCAGTTCGGGCAGGTCTTGCTGACAAACAGGATCGCGTGGGCGCTGCCCGCGGCCGGCTTCCTGGCCGGTTCCGGTTCCGCCGCCGGGGCCGGAGCTTCCGCCGCCGGGGATACCACCACCGGGCCAGTGTGGGTCAGGTGGGAATGGCCGATGTCGTATACCTTCCGGTCCTTGAATTCCTGGGCCTTGCCGTCATTCCAGTTCTGCACGGGCCGGTAGTATCCGGTAATCCGGCTGTACACCTCGGTCTTCGCGCCGCAGTGGGGACAGACGTACTGTTCGCCGCTCAGGTATCCGTGATCCTTGCAGACGGAATAGGTGGGGCTCATGGTGTAGTAGGGCAGCTTGTAGTTCTCCGCGATCTTCCGCACCAGGCTGGCCGCCGCCTTCCAGTCCGGCAGCTTCTCGCCGA
>ODAI011405178.1_pt1 | contig 15366 bp, 19 predicted proteins | sample 1539321 | NCBI WGS metagenome assembly ODAI01 (sample SAMN02144231, study PRJEB22623) | gut metagenome | biome: sheep rumen | host: Ovis aries | place: New Zealand
CATAGAAGTTTGTCTGGTAGGTCTGTTGTTGGTAGTCATTCTGTACCCAGCGTAAAGTGTTGGGCTGATAGCTACATCTTCTTCAGATGTCATCGTACTAACGGACTTCACGCTAAGTGATTGATAATAAACAGTTAATAAACAATAAATATTTTCCAATTATTTGGAAAGCAACATAGAAGATCAAATATGGATGAGAAAATTTATGTGCCTGTGATTGTTACAACAATATTCAGGTTCGAAAAATTTAAAAGATGTATAGAGTCATTAGGTCGGTGTACAGGAGCTCCTCATACTGAATTATATATCGGGGTGGATTACCCTGCTAATGATTCCCATTGGGCAGGCTATCGAAAAATATGTGAATATCTACCGTCCATATCAGGTTTTAAAGAAGTTAATATTTTTAAGAGAAAAGAAAATTGGGGGCAATCGAAAAATAATCAGGATTTGGTTAAACAGATACGGGGAAAATATGACAGATACATCATGACTGAAGATGACAATGAGTTTTCTCCCAATTTTCTGGAATACATGAACCAATGTTTAGAGAAGTATCAATTCGACCCAAATGTTATTCAGGTTTGTGGCTACTCGTATGATAACTGGGAGCTGAAGACGTATTCTTCTAACGCATTCCCTATGCAAGGTTATTCGGCATGGGGCACTGGGAGATGGTTAACAAAATGGGATGAATATGCCAGTTCTGGCTTTCCACAAATAGATGGCATAATTAGTAATGATGAATTGGTGAAAAAGTTATTTAAGAATAAAATGCATATTCCAGTCCATCAAATGATTCACCGTACAAAAAAACACATTTCTGGTTCTGATGTTCGATTAAGATGTTATTGTGCCTTGTATAATAAATATTGTATATTTCCTTCGATTTCCAAAGTTAGAAATTGGGGATTTGATAATGAATCTACAAATTGCTTGACGATAGATGCATACTCGAAACAAAAGATAGATGAGAGTCCATCATTCGTTCTGGATGATTTTGTAATTGGTCATTATCTCGAAATAGATAAGATACATGATAAACATTATGCAGGTAATTCTTTTTTTCGGTTAATGACCAGACTTGAGTACTTCTTTTGGTGCAGAACAGGAAGAGAATTCACAGATAATATGATTTATCGTTTTTTTGTAAAGTTAAGAATAAGAATTTTAGGGAAATAAGGATGGTTATATGAAACATTTAATCATTATTGGTGCTGGCGGCATGGGACGCACCATCTATAGTAACGCTCTAGAGAGTGTGGGCTATGGTGAGAAATTTGAAGTTAAAGGATTTATCGATGACAACCTTCAGGCATTAGACGGATTCCCGAACTATCCGCCAGTGATTGATACTATTAAGGATTATCAGCCCCAGGCAGATGATGTGTTTGTGTCGTCAATCGGAGGGGCAGCTCGTCGGCCATGTATGGAGGAGATTATCCGAAGGGGTGGGGAGTTCATGGAGCTGATCCATCGGACGGCACGCATCTATACGAATGCGAAGCTTGGTAAGGGGAACTTTATCGGGGCCTACACCGTGATAGGGAATGATGCTGAGATTGGTGATTACAATATGATTCAGTCCTATACCGTCATAGGACATGATGCCAAGATAGGAAACTGGAACCGAATTGATACGCATGTGACTTGCGTAGGGGGCATTGTGATTGAGGATGAAGTGAATATCCATACTTCAGCTGTCATTAGCCATAAGGTCAGAGTAGAATCTGGTGCCCACGTCGGGGCATTGAGCTTCGTCATCAAGAAAGTGAAGGCAGGGACGACTGTCATGGGGAGTCCTGCAAAGAAACTGATGTGAATTAAAGGTAAAAAAGTAAAAAGGTAAAACAAATAGAAATAAGGATTATGGAAATCAAGAAGTTTATTGAGAATTTTGCAGAACAGTTCGATGATACCGAGCTGAGTGAGTTCAAGCCAGAGACGGTGTTTCATGAGCTGGACGAGTACACGTCGCTGATAGCCCTGAGCATCATTGCGATGGTGGATGAGGAGTATGGCGTGACGCTGAATGCCAACGATATGTCGGCGGCTGTGACCATTGAGGACTTGTTTAACACGGTGAAGACGAAGAAGGCTGAATAGTGATGGAACAGTATAATCCGTTCTCATTAGAGGGGAAGACCATCCTCATCACTGGTGCCGCAGGAGGTATTGGCAGGGCAACGGCCATTGAGTGTGCAAAGCTCGGGGCAGACCTCATTCTTACGGACATCAATGAGGAGGGGCTGAAGGCAACGCTCGATTTGTTGGAACGTCCAGAGCAGCACCGCTATATAGTGGCGAACCTGACATTGGATGACGAACTGGACCGGCTGGTTGGCGAGATTGACAAGCTGGATGGCTTTGTCAGCAATGCTGGTGTGACCAAGCCTGCTCCGGTGAAGTTCGTCAATCGTGCGGACTTGGAGCGCATCATGCAGATCAATGCGATGGCTCCGATGTATCTGACGCAGCGGCTGTTGAGGAAGAAGAAGTTCTCGAAGAACTCTTCCATCGTATTTACAGTGTCTATCGGTGGTGTCTATACCACGGCCTTTGGCAATGCGATGTACGGCTCGTCGAAAGGTGCGCTGCAGGTTTTCATGAAGAACGTGGCCTTGGAGTCGGCTGCCAGTGTAATTCGCTGTAACAGCGTAAATCCTGGCATGATCAATACCGGGCTGCTGAAGCCTGGCACTTATTCGGAAGAGGATCGCCAGAAGGACATGCAGACGTATCCGATGAAGCGCTATGGCGAGCCTCGCGAGGTGGCTTTGGGAATCGTTTATCTGCTGTCGGATGCTGCATCGTTTGTGACAGGTCACTCACTGATAATTGACGGAGGAAAAACGCTGTATTGAGTGAATAGTGAAAAGTGAATAGTGAATAGTGAGGATTCGATGGAAAGATTACTTCAAGATAAGGTGTGCATCGTTACGGGTGCTGCACAGGGTATAGGCAAGGGCATCGCTGAGCGGTTTGCTGCCGATGGGGCGATTGTGTATGCCTGTGACCTGAGGAAAGGCTCAATGGATGAGTGGGCTATTGCGTGTGGTGCAGAGAACGACACTCGGATTGTTCCGATGTACTTTGACGTGAGCGATGCTGCGGCGGTGAAGAATGCCTTGATGAGCATCTTCAAAACCGAGAAGCGCATTGATGCATTAGTGAATAATGCTGGCGTGGTGTTCAACAAGAAAATCGGCATGATTGTGCGTCAGGAGACGGAGCTGATGTTCCGTATCAATGTGATTGCGGTCATCGAGATGGTGCAGCTATGCTCGCGGCTGATGGCTCGCACAGGTGGCGGATCGATTGTGAATATCGCTTCTGTGACGGCTGTATTAGGTTCGCCTGGGCAGTCGGCCTATTCGGCCACGAAGGGGGCGATTATCTCGTTCACCAAGTCGGCAGCGAAGGAACTGGCATCGCAGGGAATCCGTGTGAATGCGGTGGCTCCTGGCATTGTGAAGACGGAGCGGTTTGCTGAACTCTACGAGAGTGACGGGGCGAAGATTGACCAGCGTATCTCACGGATAGGTCTCGGTCGGCTCGGTACCCCTGAGGATGTGGCGAACGCTTGTGCGTTCCTGGCTTCGGACAGGGCGAGCTATATCTCCGGGGAGATCCTTGGGGTGAATGGATGTGCCTCGATTTAAAATTGAAGAATTGAAAGATTGAAGAATTGAAGTCTTGCAATGATATTGAATTTGGATAAGTGGCCGAGGGAATCGGTCGCTGCTATTGACTCGCAGGGTAACAGCCTTGCGTATGGGGAACTGAGGGACTTTGCTGAGCGAGTGGAACATCTGATGCCGCCAAGGTCACTGATGTTCCTCTTGGTGGAGAACAACTGTGGGGGCATTGCCTGGACGATAGGGAATATCTGTGCTGGGAATGTGCCGCTGATACTGAATGCGCATCTCGACGACGGGCTGTATCAGAGTCTGTATGAGCTGTATCAGCCACCGTTTGTCTGCGTGCCAGAGGGGATGGCTGAGAAGTTCAGCTATGAGAAGGTCATTACCTGCTATGGCTATACGCTGATGAGGACGGGACATGAGGCCTGTCCGGTGCATGAGGAACTGTCGCACCTGCTGCCGACATCCGGTTCTACGGGAAGTCCGAAGCTCGTGCGGCATAAGTATGCGAACATCGAGGCGGCTGCCCTGAATATCTCGACGTTCTTTGAACTGACGGAGAAAGACCGCCCGCTGATGGTGCTACCTCTTTATTATACGATGGGGCTCTCGATGGTGTTCAGCCATTTCTATGTGGGAGCTACGGTGCTGATTACGAACCTCAGTATGACGGACAGGAATTTCTGGAAGTTTATGAAGGAGGAGCGGGCTACGAGCTTCACGGGTGTGCCCTATAGCTTCGAGATACTGAACCTGATGCGTATCTTCCGTATGGATCTGCCAGACCTGAAGCTGCTGACACAGGGTGGGGGACGGATGCCCCGGGAGCTGAACCTGAAGTTCGCCGAGTGGTGCCGTGATACAGGCCGACAGTGGATAGCCACCTACGGCCAGTCGGAATGTACGGCTCGCATGGTATGGCTTCCTGCCAAGTGGGCCATTGAAAAAGTAGGCAGCATAGGTATTGCTGTTCCGAACGGCGAATTGTCGCTCATCGACATGGATGGCAATCCCATTACGACGCCTAACACGGAGGGCGAGATGTGCTACCGGGGCAAGAACGTGACGATGGGCTATGCCCGCAAGCGTGAGGACTTGCTCCTTGGTGATGAGCGTCATGGGTTCATCCGCACAGGTGACCTGGCCTATTTCGATGAGGACGGCTGTTATTACATCGTCGGCCGTATGGGCCGATTCCTGAAGCTCTTCGGTATGCGTGTCGGTCTGGACGAGTGTGAGCGCATCGTCAAGGGAAAGTTCCCAGGGCTTGAGTGTGCGTGCGTGGGCACGGACGAAAAGATGCTGGTGTATCTGACAGATGATACATACAAGGATCAGGTGAAGGAAGAGCTTGTTGCACGACTGAAGCTGGTGGCCTCTTCCTTCGAAGTCCGCATCATCCCTGAGATTCCCAAGAACGAGGCGGGCAAGACATTATACGCAAAACTTAATGAAAAGTAAAAAGGTAAGAAAGTAAAAAGGTAGAAATATGGAGAATATCGAAAAGTACAACAATGCATTTGTAGAGGTGTTCGGCGCAAAGATTGAAGACCTCAATGACAACTATGGTAAGGAAACGGTAGATGAGTGGGACTCTGTGCATCAGCTGAGTTTGATCAGCGAGTTCGAGGAAGCCTTCGACATCATGTTCGATCCGGAGGACATCATGGAGATGACCTCATACGGTAAGGGCAAGGAACTCCTCGCCAAATATGATGTCGCCTTATAAACTTCAATTTTTCAATCCTTTAATTTTTCAATTTTACTATCATGGCACGTTGGGAAATTAAGAATGTGAATATCGCCGGTGTGGCGATGGCGGTGCCAGAACACACGGTGAAGACGGTGGAGATAGACCTCTTTACACAGGAAGAGGCCGATGTCTTCGACAAGACAGTCGGCATCAAGAGCCGGCATATCGCACCAGACACGATGTGCGCCTCTGACATGTGTCAGGCAGCAGGTGAGAAGCTGTTAGAGGAGTTGGGATGGGAAAAGGAGAGCATCAATGCTCTCATCTTCGAGTCTGTGACGGGTGACTATCGCACCCCTCCGACCTCCTGTTTGCTTCAGTATCGCATGGGACTCAGTGAGGACTGCTTCTGTGTGGATATACCGATGGGCTGCTGTGGCTGCATGTATGCCATTACCGTGGCAGGCAATTTGCTGACAACAGGGCAGATCAAGCGTGCCTTGGTATTAGTGGGTGACACAGCCCTGCGCATGGGGTCGATGAAGGACAAGAGCCGCGTGCCCCTGTTCGGTGATGGTGGTACTGCTCTCGCCTTGGAATATGACGAGACGGCGAATGACATCATCATCGACTTCCATACTTTGGGCAAGGGCTACGAGGCTTTGATGACCCCTCATGGAGGCTTCCGCCATCCAGCAACACCAGAGTCGTTCATCTTTGAGGATTTCGGTAATGGTATCGTCCGTGCTCCGATCCATACGATGATCAACGGCATGAACGTGTTCTCGTTTGCCATCAGTCGACCTCCGAAGTCCGTGGAGCAGTTCATGGCTGACTACAACATCGACCGCAACACAGACATCGACTACTTCCTGATTCATCAGGCAAACAAGATGATTGTAGACCGTGTGATCAAGAAGCTGAAACTGCCTATAGAGAAGTGTCCATATAACCTCGAGGAGTTCGGCAATCTCGGTGGTGCCAGCATCCCTTCGCTGATGGTGACACGCATTGCCGACAAGTTGCGCAAGGAGCCAACAACAATTCTTGGATCGTCATTCGGACTGGGCCTAAGCTGGGGCACGATGCTGCTGAAGACCAAGCCAATGGTATTACCAGATATGATAACGATTTAAAATGGAGAAAAGAGGCCATTTCCAAGCTCTCACTACCTGTGCCTATCGCATATTGTCATGCCTCCCCAAATGTTTCGCTTCAGCACTTTATACTCTGGCGCGTAATACTAGGGGGGCATTTCTATGGGAGTAAGATATATTTGTATAAGGAGACTTGCTGCAAGTTGTGGTAGTAACGTAGCTATTTTCCCGCATGTTACTCTTAAGCGGATTGAAAAACTTCACATTGGCAACAATGTTAGTATTCATACAATGTGCTATGTTGATGCTATGGGTGGAATAGAAATTGGTGATAATGTCTCGATTGCCCATCAATCATCGTTGGTTAGTTTTGATCACACTTTTTCGGATCCGTCAACTCCAATAAAATATAATCGAGTGGAAAAAGGGAAATTTGTCATCGAAGATGATGTGTGGATTGGCTGTGGCTGTAGAATACAGCAAGGTGTGACGATTCATTCAAGAAGTATCATCGCGGCAGGGGCTGTTGTTACGAAGGATGTAGATGCCCACAGCCTTTATGGGGGAGTGCCTGCGAAGAAAATAAAGAATATAAACTGAGCCGATGATATACAACTCTTTTAACTTCCTTATATTGTTCCCTTTTCTCTTTCTTCTATACTATGCTATACCTGTGAAGATGTTGAGATGGAGAAACGGGTATCTTTTACTTGTAAGTTATCTTCTTTATGCCAGTTGGGAACTTGCTTATGCTTTGATACTCCTTGAAGTCACTATGGCTACGTGGTGGGGGGGGCAGATTTTGGCTGTCATAGGCGAAAAGTCAACAGAGAATGATGGTGCTCGTAGAAAAAAGCTTCTATGGGTGTTTGCACTATTGGCGATTCTACCACTGCTTGTGTTCAAATATTACAATTTCGTCAATGAAAGTCTATTAGTGCTGTTGTCAACCATCGGATTACGATTCCAGTTGACAGGACTGAACTGGGCAATACCTGTGGGCATCTCTTTCTTTACCTTTCAAGCATTGGGTTATCTGTTCGATGTGTATTACAAAAAAATAAAGCCAGAAAGAGATTTTTTGACATACGCTCTTTTCATCAGTTTCTTTCCAAACATAATGGCTGGACCAATCAATAAAGCATCATTGATGATTCCGCAATTAAAGGCACTAAGACCCTATTTTGACTACAGTAAGGCGGTAGAAGGACTGAAGTTGCTGCTATGGGGGATGTTTATGAAGGTTGTTGTGGCAGACAGAGTTGCTTTATACGTGGACACGGTATTTCCAAACTATATTAACTATACCGGCTTGACTTGTTTTATGGCAAGTATTCTATATACCGTGCAGATATATGCGGACTTCGCGGGCTATTCTCTAATGGCATTAGGTGTCGGTAAGACATTAGGTTTTGAACTGACAGAGAATTTCCGTCGTCCTTACTTTGCGGTTAGTGTTACAGACTTCTGGCGCAGATGGCATATCTCACTCTCAACTTGGCTAAAGGACTATGTGTACATTCCACTGGGTGGCAGCAGATGTTCTAAGATTCGTAACTATTGGAATATCTTTGTGACGTTTTTGATAAGTGGAATCTGGCATGGTGCCAACTGGACATTTATAGTATGGGGTATCTGGCATGGGGTGTTTCAGATTGTTGAGAAGGCTATAGGTCAGCAGAAATGTAACTATGGATGGTTAGGTAAGAGTGTCAAAATTGCGGTCACCTTTCTATTGGTTAACTTTGCATGGATTTTTTTCAGAATGCCTACTTTGGCAGATGCGGCCGGCATGATAGGTCGAATCTTTGATACATCGCTGTCACATACTGTTTATTTTAGTGGCTTAACAGACTTTGCCTTCATGGCATTTGGGGTAAGTGTGCTGTTTTTCAAGGACTGTACTGATGAGTTCTTTCCTGGTCGGTTAAGGGTATATGACAGTTCTTATACCATCGTAAGATGGGGCGCATATCTCCTAACTATGGTTGCCATTCTGTTGACAGGTGTATTTGGTGCAGATCAGTTTATCTACGCGAATTTCTAGGCTATGAAGAAGTTTTTGTTAAAGTCTTGTCTGTTTTTCTTGGGTCTATTGGTTGTTGACAGAGCATTGGGAATGGTTTTCTCATATATGGCAGACAACGCCAAAGGTGGGTACATCGGCCATCATAGATATGTAACAGACAGAGTGAACGAGGATATATTGATCTTCGGTTCTTCAAGAGCTTTACACCACTATAACCCTCAGATTATATCGGATTCGTTGGGATTGTCATGCTATAATTGTGGCCAGGATGGTAATGGCATCATATTGTTTTACGGTCTTTGGCAAATGATAAAGGAGCATCATAGGCCCAAAATGATTATCTATGATGTCAATACAGATTTTGATCTATATGAGGGAGAGAGTAATCAGCGATATTTAGGTTGGCTCCGTATGGATTATGACAAATCAGGTATCAAGTCAATCTTTACTGCCGTAGAACCAACTGAGCGGTATAAAATGTTGAGTATGCTTTATAGGCACAACTCAAAGTTTATGCAGATTCTGACGGACTATGTGCATCCAATCTTCAGGATTAAGGGGAATGGCTTTCTTCCACTAAAGGGAAAAATGGATAAGATGAAGATTAGAACAAGCCATCCTGAGCAGTCATTACATAGAGCAGACGGTTTAAAGCTTGAGTTTATCGACAAGCTAATAGATGATACTCATGGCGTAAAAATGGTGTTTGTAGCGTCACCTTCATGGTATAATCCTAATCCGTTGGCATATAAGCCTATCATGGATCTTTGTAAAGGGAGAGGTATAGAGTTTATTGATTATTCTGGAGACAAAGATTTTGTTCGCAATGACCGTTATTTCAAGGATGGTAGTCATCTGAATAGTATAGGAGCAGATGTGTTCACAAAAAAGTTAGTTTCTTCCTTACTTAAAGAAAATTTAAAGTAACTCCTCTACGGTGAATAATATCTTTGCAACATTTTGCGTAAAGAGAGCTACATTTTGCTTTCTGATAATGCTTGCAAGTTGTGGGCAGAGCAAGACAAAGGATGTAGCTGCAGCTTCTGTTATAAAAACAGAGGTGCGGGACACTATTAGCTATGACCAATTAGGGAGTATAGAGAAGGAACGGTTATTGATAGAGCATGATGTCAATCTTAACGGTGCAGTCTGTATATTGCCAAATGACATGACTCTATATGCGAAAGGGGGAGTAATACGAAATGGCGTTCTTGTAGGTAGCGGAACAAAGATACAAGCGAGCAAGGCCATCTTTGACAGGGTGACTGTCAAGGGCGAATGGAATGTTCCTGATATATCGACGACACTCTTTGCCAATCTGGATTACGAGAATTCACTCCGTGATGTGGTTGCTTTGGCAAATCCGAATGTGAAAAACCTTATTGTCATCGAGAAGGGGGAATATCTATTAAAGGCTGAGAAAAATGCGGATGTTTGTTTAGCCTTATGTGACAATACGGATTTTGTATTGAAAGGTAATTTGCACTTACTACCTAATAGATTTAAGCATTATGACATAGTGCAGGCCCAAGGTGAAAACATTAGGATAAAAGGAAATGGAACTATAATTGGTGACAAGCATACTCATACAGGAGAAGGAGGTGAATGGGGTATGGGCATCAGGTTCCACCATGCTGTCAATGCATCTGTATCTGGTTTAACCATCAAAGACTGCTGGGGTGATTGCATCTATGTGGGTGGCGATTCCCAGAATGTATTGATAGAGAAATGCTTGTTGGACCATGGACGCAGGCAAGGTGTTTCCGTGACAAAAGCTAATAGTGTGACAATTCGAGATTGCACCATCACTAATGTGAGTGGTACAAACCCTCAATGTGCAATAGATATAGAGCCTAACAGACCTGATTCTGTCGATGGGATTTTGATAGAGAGAGTGACGGTGAAGAACTGTGAGGGTGGTGTTCTCGTAACTCGTGGTAAACAGAGAGACGGCTTCAAAACACCCTGGATTGGAAGTGTCGTCGTTCGTCATTGCCATGTGTCAAGTAATAGCCGTGTCCCTGTAAGAATAAACAGATGCGAAGAGGTGAAAATAGAGGACTGTTCACTATATGCTCAAAAAGGTAGGACAGCGGTTGCGATTATGGGGACAGCAAATGCCATTGTACAGAATAACAGGATAAGCATTGAAGGCAACTTGATAGAATCGATAAAAAGCAGTGCTAAAAAGCTTTTACGCAAAGATGCTGCTTCGGAACCGATCAGCGTGAATGGATCAAAATTGAAAGTTGTTAGGAATAATATCATCAAAGAACGGTAAATGACAGCAAACGACAAACGAAAAATCAGAGACGTGTTGAGGTTGATGGGGGCTATTATCTTCTCTTGGCTTTACATACCTCATATCGCAGCATACATCTTCTTGGGGAGGATGAGAATTATCAATAGTGACCTCAGACAAATGTCTGGGCAGGTGAAGATAAAGCTGCCAAAGGTGTTGCTCCTTCTTTTTTTTCTGCATAACAGCAGCTATTACCGTTGTGTGTTCTATTATCGTATTGGTCCAGCCGTCGCATTGCTTATTTGCTGGTGGAGACCAGGCTGCAAGTCGTTCATCATACCCGACTCTACCAGAATTGGGGGGGGCATTTCTATTGCCCACCCTTATTCAACAGTTCTCAATGCGGAGCGAATAGGACAGAATTTCAATTGCATTCATTGTATTACACTTGGTAAGAAAGACGGGAAACGACCTATAATAGGCGATAATGTAACTGTAGGCTGCCATGCTTGCATCATAGGTGGCGTACATATTGGTAACAATGTGACAATTGGTGCTGGCAGCGTAGTTGTTAAAGATGTGCCAGAAAATGCTGTTGTGGCAGGAAATCCAGCTAGAATAATCAGATATAAAAATGAAGGTACTCATTTTAACAAATAGCTTATCGGGCTTGCACAGTTTTCGTATGGAAGTGATGCAAGCATTGATAGATAAAGGATATGAGGTGGTTATCTCAGCCCCATTGAATGAGGAAGCACATTGCTTCAAGGAAATTGGATGCGAGATAATTGACACAAAGTTCAATCGCAAGGGGATAAACCCTCTTGAGGACTTGTCTCTGATGCTGCACTACCGAATGCTTATCAAGAAAGTGAAGCCAGACGTGGTGTTGACCTATACCATCAAGCCAAATCTTTATGGAGGTATGGCTTGTCAGTTTTGTAGTGTACCACAACTGGCAAATGTTACAGGCCTTGGTTCTGCTGTCGAAAATCCAGGCTGGTTACAGAAGCTCACTATATTGTTATATAAGGTGGGGTTAAGAAAGGCTCATATGGTGTTCTTTCAAAACAAAGCGAACATGGAGTTCTGTCAGCATCATAAAATGGTGAAAGGTGGATTGAGGCTGATACCTGGTTCGGGAGTGAACCTGCAGCACCATTATCTACAGGAGTATCCTGCACAGAATGAACGGATACGTTTCATATTTATCAGTAGGCTACTGAAGGAGAAGGGAATAGAGGAATATCTGATTGCTGCGCACGAGATTAAATGGAAATACCCCAATACAGAGTTCCATATTTTGGGGAATTGTGAAGAAAACTATGCAGACGAAATGGAACAACTACAGAAAGACGGCATCATTGTCTATCATGGAAGACAATCTGATGTAAGACCTTACATTGGAAAGGCCTGGTGTACTGTACATCCATCTTATTATCCCGAGGGTATGTCGAATGTGCTATTAGAAAGTTGTGCCGCAGGTCGGCCAATCATCACCACCGATAGACCAGGATGTGGCGAAATAGTAGATGATGGTGTGAATGGTTTCATTGTGAAGCAACGCGATGGGCATGATGTGGCCAACAAGATAGAACAGTTCATACTGCTTCCGTACGAGAAAAAATGTGAGATGGGATTAGCCGCAAGGAGAAAGGTTGAAAAAGAGTTTGACCGGAATATTGTTGTTAAGGCGTATTTGGATGCCATCGCAGAAATTCAGTAACTATGTATAAAAGTTTTTTTAAGCGTATTTTTGACTTTTGGATATCTTTGGTGGTCTTGATAATTATATCGCCAATATTGTTAGTAGTGTCTATCTGGTTACATTTTGCCAATAAAGGGGCTGGGGCGTTCTTCTTTCAGGAGCGTCCTGGTAAGGATGCCAAGATATTCAAGGTAATCAAGTTCAAGACGATGACTGATGAACGGGATGCAGAAGGCAAATTGCTGCCTGACGCAAAGAGACTGACGAAAGTAGGGCGTTTCGTACGTTCTACCTCGCTTGACGAATTGCCACAGCTTATCAACGTGCTGAAGGGGGATATGGCATTGATTGGGCCACGTCCTCTTCTTGTGAAATATCTACCTCTCTACTCAAAGGAACAGATGCGAAGGCATGAGGTGAGGCCAGGCATTAGTGGATGGGCACAATGTCATGGTAGAAACAATATCAGTTGGACTGAGAAATTCAAACTTGACGTGTGGTATGTGGATAACTGTACGCTGTGGACAGATGTGAAGGTCATTTGGATAACTATCATGAAAGTGATAACCCGTGCAGACATCAATAATGAAACGGGCAAGTCGGCTACGATAGAACCTTTCAATGGGCATAACTGAACTGCAGAAAGACGAACGGCTGCTGTGGCTGCAATTCGTGCTGAATCCAGTTTTTCCTCTCCCAAAGATTAAAGACTGGCGAGGACTGCTTGAGTTTGCGAAAAAGCAAGCTATAGTCGGCATCTGCTCGCCGACACGATTTGATGATGTGCGGCCAATGCCAAATGTCTTATATGAGTGGATTGGGGCTGTAGAGCAGTTGAAAGTACAAAACCGTCTGCTCAACAAACGGGCGATTGATGTTGTCGCTAAGCTGAAAGAAGCAGGTTTCAGATGCTGTATCCTGAAAGGGCAGGGAAATGCAACGATGTATCCAGTTCCAGAGCAGAGGACTCCTGGCGATATCGATGTATGGGCGGTTGCAGATAAAGATGATTTATATGGATATGTCAAAAGGTTATACCCGCAGGAAAATGAGCGCTTCAAGCACATCAAGTTCCCGATGTTCTGGGATATCGAAGTGGATATGCATTACACACCATTGAAATTCTATCATCCAGCACATAATAGAAGATTGCAGCGATGGATAGAATCCAATAAGGAGACACAAATGACCCATTTTGTCAGGCTTGCAGACACAGATGCAGACATTGCTATTCCGACAGTGGAATTTAATGTTGTGTATCAGATGGGTCACATAATGATACATCTATTGGATGAAGGGATTGGTATGCGGCACATGGTGGATTATTACTATGTGCTGAAGGCCCTTAAGAATAGAAGTATTGCACAGCAAGAAGCCGTCAGGGGAGTCCTGACAGAGTGTGGAATGATGAGAATGGTATCAGCGGTGATGTGGGTGGAGTACAATGTGCTCGGCCTGTCAAGAGACTGTCTGTTGACATCACCTAACGAACGGCTTGGGAGGCTCCTCCTGGAGGATATCATGGAGGGTGGCAACTTCGGCCACCACAGCAGTAGGCAGGAATACAGGAGGTACGGCAGCTATGCGAAAAAATGTGCGGATGCCTGGCATCTGGTCAGACTTGCCAGTTGTTTCCCTGGTGAGGCACTGTTCAAGTTGCTGAGTAAGATGCGAACTCTATGTAGGTCGTTTTTGAAATAAGTAAAAATATATATGTCTGAGAGAAGTCTGGTTTGCCAAAGCGATGCTTCTGTAAGCTGTCAATTTTGACGTATTGTGCATGAAGTGGGAAAATGATACCTTTGGGCTCGTTTTAAGAATGAGACAAATGGTATACAGTAGTAAAGATTTTGAGAGCCTTTGGTTTTTGTATCAGACTGAAGGTCTTCCAAAGAACATCTCGATAGAGGAGTTCTGCACAAAGCACGGAGTTCTTGGACAAGCCAAGCGAACAAGTTCGAGCGGACTTCCCGACTTTCGACAAATGGTACAGGAAGACGCATAAGAAGGTTTATCCGATAACAGTGACAGGAATGCCCGCAGAAGAAGAGGCTGAGATCCAATCTGAAGCGGCAAAGGTGAGTGAGGAGAGTAAGGTGCATGAACCGGTAGGGCATCCCTTTAAGTATCCCGCTGACCGGGTGGTTAACATTAACAAGAAGATTTCCATCAGCATCAAATTCCCTGATGGGATGAAGATTGTGAAGACAGGCATAAGTTTCACTGAGCTCAAGCATCTGATTGAGAGATTGGAGGTGGTATGTTAAAAGATGATCCATACGTTTCTATGGAAAAAGACCAGTTGATATCAATGATACACTTCCTTGTTAAGCGCGAGGATGAACGGGTCCAGGAGAACCAAGAGCTAAAGGATATGGTGAAGGAACTGAGAGATACCCATAAGCAGGACGTGAAGACCCAGACAAACCTGCTGAAGTCTATCGACAGGTTGACCAATCAGGTGGCTGACCTCACCACTCAGAACCGAGTGATCAGCGAGAGGATAGCTGAGCTTGCTCAGACTCTCCCGAGTCGAGATTGAGGAAGATGAACATCAACAAGACTCTTCAGCAGAAAGTTAACGACCTGCTCTCACAGATATCAGTAGGCAACAAAGTCCGCTTTGGATCCAAGAGTCAGAAGGGCATCAAAAAGACTACTGCCCCTGCACAGGATAGAGAGAAAAACAAGGACGACTTTGATGGTACGCCTGTTGAATAACAAAATGAACGTCAGCCGCAATACCGTATATAACTGGTTTGTTAAAGACTCTGAGTATCTGAATAAGGCGCTTCCAGTCCTGAAGGAGAAGCTTCTGGCCAAGGGCGCTGTTGTAAACTGCGATGAGACCTGGTGCAGAGTGAAGGTGGCAGGCAAGTACGGAATGAAATACATCTGGTGCATGGTAAACAAGGAAGCCAAGATAGCAGTCTACTTTTACGATGACGGAAGC
>ODAI012152987.1_pt1 | contig 15361 bp, 13 predicted proteins | sample 1539321 | NCBI WGS metagenome assembly ODAI01 (sample SAMN02144231, study PRJEB22623) | gut metagenome | biome: sheep rumen | host: Ovis aries | place: New Zealand
CCACTGCCCACTACCCACTAAAGAAAACTACCTCCGCATCATCGACGGCAAGACCGCGCGCCTCTTCGCCACAGCCTGCGCCCTCGGCAACCCCGACTACGAAGACTTCGGCCTGCACTACGGACGCCTCTTCCAGATGCGCGACGACCTGGCCGACGGCGAGGCCCCGGCCTTCGTCCACGAACTCATCCAGCGCGAAACGCAAGAAATAGACAACCTGCAATACAAACTTACGATATGAAAAAAGCAATTCTCCCCATCGTCGGCCTCCTCATGGCCGCAGGCCTCATGGCCCAGAACGCCAAGATGCCGCAGAACATCACCCTCAAGACCGTCGACGGCGCCTCCGTGCAGTCCTCGGCCATCCAGAACGACGGCAAGCCCGTCATCATAAGCTTCTGGGCCACATGGTGCAAACCCTGCAACCGCGAGCTGAACAACATCAAGGAAGTCTACGACGAGTGGCAGGAAGAGACCGGCGTCAAGCTCGTGGCCGTCAGCATCGACGACGCCCGCTCGGCGGCACGCGTCAAACCCCACGTCGACGGCAACGACTGGCCCTACGAGGTATACCTCGACCAGAACAGCGACCTCAAACGCGCCATGAACGTCGTCAACGTGCCCCACACCTTCATCCTCAACGGCGACGGCGAGATAGTGTGGCAACACGCTGGCTACCAGGACGGTGGCGAAGAAGAGGTAATCGAACAGGTTCGTAAACTACTCTAAACCAACAAACAAAGCGAGCCCCTTGTCGGCAGAGCCGACGGCACACCACGGCCCCTCTTCGGCCGTGGAACGTCCACGCGCCGATGTTTCACGGTACAAACGCCGTAGTATGGCCGTAGAGACGCCATAGGGACACCATAGGGGCTGCGCACATACAACAGACAATGACCACAATACTGGCAATAGAATCGAGCTGCGACGACACCTCGGCGGCGGTCCTGCGCGACCGCCGCGTGCTGAGCAACGTCATCGCCAGCCAGAAAGTGCATGAACAGTACGGCGGCGTGGTGCCCGAGCTGGCCAGCCGCGCCCACCAGCAGAACATAGTGCCCGTGGTGGACACCGCCCTGCGGCAGGCAGGCATAGGCAAGGAAGAGGTGGACGCTGTGGGCTTCACCCGCGGCCCGGGCCTGCTGGGCTCCCTGCTCGTGGGCGTCAGCTTCGCCAAGAGCTTCGCCACGGCTATCGGCAAACCCCTCGTCGAGGTCAACCACCTCCAGGCCCACGTGCTGAGCCACTTCATAGACCGCGGCGAGCCCATGCCGCAGTTCCCCTTCATCTGCCTCCTCGTCAGCGGCGGACACACGCAGATACTGCTCCTGCGCGACTACTTCGACATCACGGTGCTCGGCACCACCATCGACGACGCCGCCGGCGAAGCCATCGACAAGGCCGCCAAGATCATGGACCTCGGCTACCCCGGAGGCCCCATCATCGACCGTCTGGCCAAGGAGGGCAACGCCGACGCCTTTACGTTCGCCACCCCGCACATCGCGGGCTACGACTACTCCTTCTCGGGCATCAAGACCTCGTTCCTCTACTTCCTCAGAGACCGTCTGAAAGAGGACCCGGACTTCATCGAGAAGCACAAGGCCGACCTCTGCGCCTCCATCCAGAAGACCATCGTGGACTTCCTGCTCAAGAAGGTGGAGCGCGCCGCGCTGGACAACCACGTGCGCCAGCTGGCCATCGCCGGCGGCGTCAGCGCCAACTCGCTGCTGCGCAGCGAGCTGCAGCGCATCTGCCAGAAACACCACTGGCAGGCTTTCATCCCCCCCTTCAGCTTCTGCACCGACAACGCCGCCATGGTGGGCATCGCAGCCACGCTGAAATACGAGCGCGGCGAGTATGCCGACATATCGCTACCTCCCTACACACGAGGGAATTGAGTATTGAAAACTGAGAATTGAGACTATCGAGGTTCATAACATCTAAAGTCATGCTTGCAACATGCGCAAGCATAATTCTCAATTTTCACCTCTCCACCATCAATTGCGCGCAAGCGCAAGACATACACTTCTCGATGTTCGACCTCGACCCGCTGCTCTTCAACCCCGCCTACAGCGGCTTCTTCGACGCCACGGCGCGCTTCGGGGCCGTCTACCGCAACCAGTGGGCCTCGGTGAGCACCCCCTTCCAGACCTTCAGCGCCACCGCCGAGGTGGCCCTCGCGCGCAGCGCCATGCACCGCAACGGCTTCAACGCAGGCCTGTGGGTCAGCAACGACCGCGCCGGCACCCTCGGCTACGGCTCCACGACGGCATCGGCCATCGTCAGCTACTTCCAGGGCATCGGCGACGGCAGCAACATCGTCTCCGTGGGGCTCGAAGGCGGCCTGGGCCAGGTGGGCTTCAGCACCGACGGCATCGTGATGACCGACGGCACCGAGAGCTTCAACCGCACCAAGGTCATCTACCCCACCCTCGGCGCCGGCGTGGCCCTCTACTCGCAGATCAGCGACGTGCTCTACACCAAGCTCGGCGCCTCGCTGCGCAACATCAACGAGCCCGACATCAGCCACACCGACATCGCCGCCGACGCGCGCCTGAGCCGCCACTTCAACATCTACGGCCGCGCCGAATGGCGGTTCCTCAGCGACTGGGGCCTGCTGCCGGTGGTGGGCTACCAGCGACAGCGCAACTTCAACGAGATGGTCTACGGCTGCGACGTGCGCTGGTATGTCGACGAAGACCCGCGCCGCTACCTGGCCTTCAGCGCCGGCATCATAGGGCGACACGCCGACGCGGCGGCGATAGACCTCGCCGTGCTCTGGCGCAGCTGGACTTTCGCCTTCTGCTACGACGTCAACCTCTCGCGCCTGGCCACGGCAAGCCACACCATAGGCGCCTTCGAGGTGGGCGTGGTGTACATGATACACAAGGACAACCGTAAACGCAGGGCCATACAATGCCCTATATTTTGAAATTTAAAAATTAAAAATTAAAAATTAAAAATTCAAAAATGGCGCCGAAATTTCGAGTAATTCGCCCAAAATCAACCTGCGCAAGCCACTGTCCACTATCCACTGACCACTATCCACTTTTCGTAAAATTCGCCGTTTAAAAAAAAGAAGAAATAAGGCCATAGAAAATTGAGGTTATCGAAGTTCATAACATCTAAAGTCATGCTTGCAACCTGTGCAAGCATAATTCTCAGTTTTCAACTTTCAATTTTCAATTGCGCGCAAGCGCAATACACCGTCAAGCACCTTGAGAGGCCCTACAACACCACGGGCAGCGAGACCGGCGCCATACGCGTGGGCGACACCATCATGGCCTTCAGCGCCATGCCGCCAGAGAAAAGCGGCGGCAAGATGTTCAACTTCAACAGCGCGCAGATGAAGGTCTACCAGGCACGCATAGCACGCAGCGGCAAGCTGGCACGCCCCAAGCTCAACCGCTGGGGCCTCAACACGCGGCGCGACCACACGGGCAACCTGGCCCTCGACCCGCTGACCAACGACCTCTACTTCACACGCGCCCGCGTGGGCGACCCCGACCTGCGCTGCGAGATATGGTGGGCCAAGAAACTCAGACGCGGATGGAGCAAACCGCAGCGGCTGAGGGGCAAGGTGAACACCGACACACACACCGCCACACATCCCGCCGTCGCTCGCCTGGCCGACAGCACGGTGATCCTCTACTTCGTCAGCGACCGCCCCGGCGGCATGGGCGGCATGGATATATGGTACTCGCTGGTGCGCAACGGCGCGGCAGGCGAGTGCGTCAACCTCGGGCCGCAGGTCAACAGCACAGCCGACGACATCACGCCCTTCTACGACCAGCCCAACGGCGTGCTCTACTTCAGCAGCAACCGCGCCGGCGGCCGCGGCGGCCACGACATCTACTGCGCCGTGGGCCAGCGCAACACATGGCAGCGCGCCGAGGCCGTCTGCCACTGCCTCAACAGCGAGCAGAACGACATCTACTTCACCATCAGCCAGCGCGACTCCGCCACAGCCATGCCCACGGCGGGCTACCTCAGCAGCAACCGCGCCGACAGCTACTTCCTCAACGACTCCATGTGCTGCAACGACATCTACGAGTGGTCGCTGGACAGCACCCTGCTGGCCAAGAGAGATACGGTAGCAGCCGTCGCCATTGACACCACAACTCACAACTCCGAACTCATAACTCATAACTCCTTCATGTTCCCCCTCTTCCTCTACTTCCACAACGACGAGCCAGACCCCGCGAGCCGCAAAAGCACCACAGAAGCCTCCTACACCGACTGCCAGCGGCGCTACGCAAAGCTGCGCGGCGAGTATATAAGCCACCAGGACAACGCCGAAGACTCGGCCATGATGCAGCTCTTCTTCGACACCTGCGTCGTGGGCAACTACGAGCGCGTCGAGGCGCTGTTCGACTATGTGGAGGAGCAGCTCGACGAGGGGCACAGCGTGGTGCTCACCATAGCGGGCTACGCCTCGCCGGTGTTCCGCAACGAATACAACCAGACACTCTCCGAACGCCGCATAGCCTCCTTCGTCAACATGCTGCGCGCCTGGCGCGGCGGCATGTTCGCCGACGCCATGGACGACGGCCGCCTCATACTCACACAGCAACCCAAGGGCGTCGACCAACTCTCAACTCTCAACTCTCAGCTCTCAACTTCAAAAGCCCCCGTCTACGGCCTCCCCGCCGCCATGGCCCGCCGCATAGAGATACTCTCCTGCGAGGTAAAATAAAAAAAATGATTGTCCTATGTCCAAAATCCACATAATACCGAGCGAGTTCAACCAACAGCTCGAACTACAGCTCGCCTACTCCATCAAGGCCGGTTTCCCATCCCCGGCGGAGGACTACCAGCACGAAACCCTTGACTTCAACCGCGACCTTATCAAGCACCCCGAAGCCACCTTCTACGGACGCGTCGACGGCGACAGCATGATCGATGCCGGCATCAACGACGGTGACATCGCCATCATCGACCGAAGTGCAGAGGCATCGGATGGGGATGTGATTGTCGCCTTCATAAACAACGAGTTCACAATCAAGTTTCTCGACCTCACCCACAAGTCGGAAGGATACATAGAACTACGTCCTGCAAACAAGAAATACCATCCCATTCGAATCAACGACAGTGATGACTTCGAGGTTTGGGGTGTGGTAGTATGGACCATCCGTAACTGGAAGAGATAGCTCTATGTACGGCATCATCGACTGCGACAACTGCTACGTGTCCTGCGAGCGGGTCTTCCGGCCCGACCTCAACGGCAAACCCGTCGTCGTCCTCTCCAACAACGACGGCTGCATCGTCGCCCGCTCCAACGAGGCCAAGAAACTCGGCATCAAGGCAGGCCTCCCTTACTTCCAATTGCAGCAGCAGTTCCCCGACCAGAAGATCGCCGTCTTCTCGTCCAACTACGAGCTCTACGGCGAACTGACCGCCCGCGTGGTGGCTATCATCCGGCAGGAAGCACCCCAATATTTCCGTTACTCCATCGACGAGTGCTTCGTCTGGCTCGACGGCATGGAGCATGTCGACCTCAAACTATGGGGCGAGAACCTCCATCGCCGCATCAAGAGGTGCGTCGGCGTCCCCGTCTCTGTCGGCTTGGCGCCCAACAAGACCCTCGCCAAGATGGCCAGCCATTTCGCCAAGAAGCACCCCGGCTACCGCCATTGTTGCCTTATCGACTCCGACGAGAAGCGTATCAAGGCATTGAAGCTCTTTCCCGTCGAGGATGTATGGGGCATCGGTCGCCGCTATGCCGCCAAACTCGACGCTCTCGGCATACATACCGCCTACGAGTTCGCCTCGATGTCGGAGGCATCCCTAAACGCCTCGTTCAACAACGTGGTGATCTCCCGCACCTGGGCCGAGCTCAACGGCATCGACTGCGTCCCCAACGAGGCTATGGCAGCCAAGAAGAGCATCTGCACCAGCCGCAGCTTCAACGGCATGGTTTCCGACCTCGATACCATCAAGATACATGTCGCCAACTACGCCGCCCGTTGCGCCGAGAAGCTACGGCAGCAGGACACCGTGGCCTCCATCGTCGGCGTCTTCCTCAACACCAACTACTTCCGCGACGACCTGCCACAATACTGGCAGTTCAAGGAGGTCTCCCTGCCCACACCCACCAACGCCACCACCACGATAGTAAAAGCCGCCCACGGGGTCTTGGACGACATCTTCAGGCAAGGCTATCAGTACAAGAAAGCCGGCGTAATCGTGATGGGCATCGCACCCACCTCACCCATCCAGCTGAACCTCTTCGACATCAACGCCGAACGGTTCGAGAAGCTCAAGTCGCTCGACAAGGTCATCGACCGCATCAACAAGGTGAACGGGACGGAGACAGTCATTCTGGCCGCCCAGCAATACCGTCAGAAAGACGGGCAGGGCAAGGCCGACGTCTTCGCCAACGCCATCAAGCACGATTTCCGAAGCAAGAACCCCACAACCCGCTGGAGCGATATCATACGCCTGAAATAGCCCACCTCCCCTTTACCGCCTCTCCACAGGCGTCCGCTTCAGCTCCTCCACAAGCTCGTCATTCTCCTCTTCGTGGTATTCAAGAAAGTCCTTGCCGAAATCGAGAAATCCTCTGTCCGACTTCACTTAATCTTCACCACATCAACCTCTACGTCGCCACCTTTATATTCTGGCATCGCCATCCCCACCGGCGCACCGATATATGTGGGGTCGCAGACGATATAGCGGCCGTCATCCGAATCGAGGTAGTCGCCTTCTACATTGGTCGTGAACTTGACAGCTGTCGCCAAATGACCGGGGAAATGCAGCAGCACCATATCCAAACCCAACAGGTCTCGCACCAGGATGCTGTAAAGAATACTCCTATCTTCGCAGTCGCAATAGGGATAGTAGAGGCTCTCGTCGGCAAAGAGCGACCGCTCACCACCGAACTGTTCCTCATCGGTCTTGTATTCAAAGGCCGTCTGCACCCAGTTCAGCAGCATCTCAGCTTTCTCCCTCTCACCCTTGCCCTCCAGCATCTTGCGCAGCTTGGGATACATCGCCTTCTTCACCTCCTCGCTCAACGAGGCATTGGCATACACATCCCACGAACCCACAACCTTGGGGTAGTCGTTGTAGTATGCTATCAGGTTGCTGTTCTCCTCACTCTGTAGCGTCACCGTCGGATATTTCTTCGACCGCAGCGTCCTGCGCCCACAGGCTTTGTACGTCAGCTTCGGAGTTCCCGCAACCCTCAAGCTCGACAGATGCTCCTCCGCAAACCCTTTCGTCAGCACCTGTATCTCGTCGTCCTCCCTGCTGTTGTCCGTGATGAGGAAATACGGCTCTTCGTCCATCTCTATATACGGCTTGTTGAACACCAGCACGTCAAACGGCATGTATGTCTGCAACACACCCTTCTTCGTCATCGCCAGCCGCGCCTTGTATCCCGACTGTGCCAACAGCCACTGCTGCATGAATATGGCTTCGTTCTCACCCTTCGCCACACGCTTCGCCACCTTCTCTACCAGCGAGATATACCCCCAGTCGCCAACGCCCAGCGCCTTCTTGGCGTTCAGGCAGTCGGCCAGCAGCGCGTCGTAGCTGCCGTCCGACAACTCCGTCCACGCGGCACTCAGCGTCTCGCCGTTCAGCTCTTTCAGCGATATAGCCTTGCCTTTGTCGACATGCACCGCGACCTCCGTACCATAGTAGCTCACCTTCACCGTATTGTCGGCTGGCGGCGCCACAGGTATCGGCACGTCGGGCACGGGCGTCGGTGCCGGCTGCGGAGCCACCTCCTCGTGCGGTATCGGCTGCGGTTCGGGCTTCACGTCGGGAGCCACAGGCGCCACCGGCGGCTTCGGTTCCTCGGGCGGCTCCTTCGCGGGCTTCCTACCCATGGCCTCCCATGCCGACTTCACAAACTCGGCATACTCTTCGTTGGCCTTCTTGCGGAACGCCTGATAGTCGCCCATCGACTGCTGGCGGTAGCGGCTGTAGCTTCCCTGCGCCTGCTTCTTCCAGGCTTCATACTCCTCCCTCGGCGTCTGCGCCATAAGGCTCCCCGCCACCATCACACCCAACACCAGAATTATAATCTTCTTAATCATACCTAAATAATCATAAATTATTCACCACTGACCACTAACCACTGACCACTGACCACTGAACTTTACATCACCACCACCTTCTTCGTCACCCATTCTCCTATCTTCACCACATACACCCCCATCGGCAGCCGTTCGTCGTTCCTATGCTGGCGTCCTGTGATGTCGAACACCTGCACCTTCTCGCTCTCCACTCCTTCCACCACGATACGGCTGTCCCTCACATACACCCTGTATGTCGGCAGCTCCACATCCTCAATGCCCACGCCCTCCTCGAAGACGGCCGTATAGCTGACGTCGCCTATCACCGTGATGCTCCTCGGGTTCTGCGTGTTGCCATCACTCCACATCACGAAGTGGTGTTCACCCCGCGCCGTCGCCGTCAGCACCACCGTCTCGCCGGCATAGTACACGCCGCCGCCGCTCACAACGCCCCACGCCGTATCGTTGGCCACGACAGTGATGGTATACTGCGGGTCACGCTCAAAGACGGCCGTGAAGCTCGTGTCTCTGGTCACCGTCACCACCCTCGGATTGCTGGTGTTGCCATCGCTCCACTGCACGAAATGGCTGTGCTCCACAGGAACGGCCGTGATGGTGACATTGCTCTGATAGGCATACTCGCCTTCACCCTGCACGGTGCCCAGCGTGCTGTCGTTGCTGGCAAGGGTAAGGTAGTAGTTGTTCACCGCGAAGAGGGCCGTCAGCGTGGTGTCGCTCGTCAGGATGACGGTGCGAGGGTTGTCGGTCACTCCGTCGTTCCACTGCACGAAGTGGTAGCCGTAGTTCGGCGTCGCCGTCACCACCTCCACGAGGTTCGACGGCTTGTTGTGCGACACCGTCCCCATCGCATTGTTGTTCACGTTGGCCGTGAGGCCCACCAGGATGGCCGTAAAGGTAGTATCCTGCGTGAGCGTGAAGGTCACCGGGTTGTCGGTGCTGCCGTTGCTCCAACGCAGGAAGTGGTAGTTGCTGTTGGGTATGGCCGTGAAGGTGACCGAGGTGAGGTAGCTGTAGTTGCCGCCCGTCGTCGCCACCGTGCCCCTGCTGTTGTTGTTCACCGCGCAGGTGGCCGAATACTGGTTGGGGGCGAAGCTGGCGGTATATACCACATCCTGCGACACCACCACACGGCGCGGATTGCTGGTCGCTCCGTCCTGCCACTGGCTAAAGTGGTAGCCGTAGTTGGCCGTCGCCGAGATCCACACCGCCGTGTTGTAATCCACCGTGTCGCTGCCGCTGGCGGTTCCCTGTGTGGCGTCAGCCGTAAGGACGCCTATCGTGTGCCGGTCGATGGCGAAGTGGGCGGTAAAGACCGAGTCACGCGTCACCGTGATGGTCCTCGGGTTGTCCTCGATGCTGTCGTTCCACATGGTGAAGTGGTAGTGCGGCACTGGCACCGCCGTCAGCGCCACCTGCGAGAGGTAGTTATAGCTTCCGCCTCCCGTCGCGCTTCCAAGCGTGACGTTGCTGCTGTTGGCGGTGATGAGGTAGCTGTTGAAGTCAAACTGCGCCGTATATTGCGTCGAGTCGGTGACCACCACGCACCTCGGGTTCTCGGTGTTGCCGTCCTGCCATTGCACGAAATGGTAGCCGTAGTAGGCCGTCGCCGTCAGGGTGGCGGTGCTGTTGTGGTTGTAGGTGCCGCTGCCGCTCACGCTGCCCATATTGCTGTTACTGCTCGCAACACCCACGGCGTAGCTGTTGATGGCGAACTGCGCCGTATAGGTGGCGTTCTGCGTCACCGTCACCAGACGCGGATTGTCGGTGTTGCCGTCGCTCCACTGGGTGAAGTGGTATCCAGCATTGGGGTTGGCGCTGATGTTGACCGGCGTCAGGTAGTTGTAGCTGCCACCGCCGCTGGTGGTGCCTATGGCGGGATTGCTGCTCTGCACGGTGAGGATATAGCTGTTGATCTCGAACTGCGCGGTGTAGGTGGCTGAGTTCTGCACGGTGATGGTACGCGGGTTGTCGGTCACGCCGTCGCTCCACTGCGTGAAGTGGTAGCCGTATTCCGCCACCGCCGTCAGCGTGGCGGTGGTGTTGAAGTTATAGGTGCCGCTGCCGTAGGCGCTGCCCATCGTGGGGTCATTGGGCTCGGCGGTGATGGTGTAGCTGTTGGCGGCAAACTGGGCGGTGAAGGCCGAGTCCCTCGTCACCGTGATGGTCCTCGGGTTGTCGGTGTTCTGGTCGTTCCACTGCACGAAGTGGTAGCCGTAAGCCGGCGTCGCCGTCATCGACATCTCATGCAGGTAGGTGTATGTGCCGCTGCCCGACACGCTGCCCATCGTGGTGCTGTTGCTGGTGGCCACGATGCTGTAGGGGTTCAGGGCGAAGTAAGCCATGAAGGCCGAGTCCTGACTAACGGTGATAGTGCGCGGGTTCTGTGTGTTGCCATCGTTCCATTGCGAGAAGTGATAGCCGTACACAGGAGTAGCGGTAATGCTGACAAGGTTCTGGTAGTAGTACACTCCGCTTCCGCTTACGTTACCCATTTCTGGGTTAGCATTGGCAACAGTGATAGTGCTGATATTACTGACAAAGATGGCTGTGAAATTGCTGTCGCGTGTAGCCGCAAGATAACGTGGGTTCTGTGTGTTGCCGTCGTTCCACCGCAGGAAGTGGTAGCCGCTGTATGCCGTCGCCGTCATCGTCACCGGCGCGTTATATCCGTAGGTGCCCGTGCCCGTGGTGCTGCCCATCGTCGGGTCGTTGGGTTCCACGACGATGTAGCTGTAGTTCACAGCGAAGACCGCCTCAAATGCTGTGTCGCTGGTCAGTTGCAGCTGGCGTGGGTTGCCTGTGTTGCCGTCGTTCCATTGGAGGAAGTGGTATCCGCTGTTGGCGGTGGCTTGTATCAGAGCCGTGTGGTTTGTACAGGTGGGCTGCTGTGTCACAGTGGCAGTTCCCATCACATCGTTGTTGCTCGTCACCGTCAAACGGAATGGCGGAGCTTCAACAATGTTAGAGAAATTCTCCCAGTAGTCGGTAGTGTAATAGTTCATTACTGCACCGCAGGGAACACTGACCGTTCTACTGTTGCTTACCGATGCAAAAGTGTGTGAATAAATGGTTGGAGGCGTAGCTCCTTTCATCTCTATTTCCGTAATAGTTCCAATACTACTATATGCATAGTCTCCGATATTTGTAATCGTGGCCGGGAATGTTAGTTTGCCAGCTAACAGGCTGCATCCGTTGAAAGCACGGGTGCCGATGGTGGCAAGGGTTGTGGGTAGTTCGGGCATTTCCATTCTCACACAGCCCTTGAATGCACTATCGCCTATGGTTATTGCACTGCCAAGATTGATGCTCTGCAAACGGAAATCCCCACTGAATGCTCCGTTGCCAATAGTTTGTACAGCATTACCTAGAGTTACAGACACTATACGGTCGCATTCCGCGAAAGTTGAAGAACCAATATATTTTGCATTTGTACTAATGCTAAGAATATTATCACAATTCCGAAATGCGCCGTTAATACTGTCAACATTTGCAGGAACAACTAAGTTTCCAGTTATATTGCTATAGTTTGCAAAACAATCTATTCCGACGTATCGCAACGTGTTTCTCCAAGGAATTGTGTCAAAGAAATTTGCTTGCAACATAGAGAATGCATAATCAGGAATACGTTGAACACTATCACCAACAATAAAAGAACTAATACTATTGCATGATTCAAACACATACCTTGAATCCATTCTGTACAGGTTTACTGCATTAAGCCATATTGTATCGAGAGGATTCCCCAAAAATGCATAATCGTCTATTGTTTGAACACTCCATGGTATAACAACGCTTGTTATTTGACATTGATAGAAAGCATATTTTTCAATGCGTGTAACAGAATATAATACGCCATTGATTTCTACAGAACTGGGTATAATTAATTTCCCGGATGGTTTGGGTATCAATGAGAAATCATTTTCATGGCGACTATACTCTAAAAAAATGGTATCTCCTGTTGAGACCCACCCATATCCTGGTTGGTTAATATTGCCACAAGGAGGATAATAGCCATATGGGTTATCAACCAGACCTCTATTATGACTGTATCCTCCAGTATAAAACCAACAAGATTTCCCCATTGTCAGGTTACTTGGATATGTTATTGAGACAGTCGAGTCACTTGTAATAACATAATACAATACTTGTCCGCTTTCACAAGTATCAGAATAATCGTATGTGTGAACAGGCCCTATGGAGATGACAGAATTTGCGTTTGCAGACAACCATGTGGCGATCAAAAATAAAACGAAAAGTATCTTTTTCATAAAGATTATTTTAAGGTCTTTATTATAATTGCAATTGGATTATCTCCCATCGTCCATCTACTATTTGATGTATCTCTTCAATAAATCGAGGATTCATTTGAGAGTCAACAAAAATCCGATTTACGCACTCTACTGGTATAACAACATTTCTCTCTGCAATAGACAGTCTATGATTATAATGCTTCATTATCCGAAACTCCTCTTCGGTTTCGTAATTGTGTGTTTTAGCGAAATAGGTGAGTCGAGCCATCTCAACAGAGAAATCTCCGAACGGAATCCTTGGTATAGAGTTTCTGTACTCCACAAGTCCAGCACTGCCTATAGGGATGTGTTTTATCAACTCTCGGGAAATAAATTCTACACAATAACCATTGTGATCACAACTATTATCATGCCACAATCGACCATTTGTAGATCTTAAACTCAAACACAATACTCCATAATAATCATCGTGTATACGCTCAAAACGAAAATTGCGTTCATGACGTTCTTTAACATCTGTATTATAGTATCTATCCCACAGTTGCCTAACATTATTTTGATGCTGTAAATCACTAAGGTTTGGGTTTATTCGTTTGCTATAGTTAAATAAATCTTGTATTGTGGGGTCTGTTATGATAGGATGGCAATCGTTTTCATCTTCAAACAGAGCAGTATATGCATAAAACAGCCATAAATTCTCTAATAATTCACGTCCATGAGGTGCACCCCAGTTCCTGTACTTATAGAGTCTATCAGGAAGAATGGCGAGGAAATCAGAGTCGTAGAGTGCTTTTTTATTAGATATTTTAATCATTACTTGTTCCTGTATTATGATAAATACGGTCAATTTTCTCGACTTATACCAATGATTGATGGTCCATTGCCGGTATTATCAATCGGAATGATATTGCATTTTCCATCTATACCATTTTCATGGTACCATTTTTCAACAGATTCTCTTAGCAATGTAGAAGCTTTGATAATTTTCGCAATAGTACAAACATGTTCGTCCAAATAAAAATAATCATCCTGATCTGATTCTATATTGTAATCAAATTCATCAACAAAATGAAAAGATGTACGTATCTGAAGCACTTTGTCGCCATATTTTGGCTTTTGAGCACTCTGTTTAACTTGAAAGTCTTTTAATATTACAGATATACCTTTGGGTAAATATACGTTGAAAATAAACTTATCTACTTTTAGAATGGAAAAGTTACCGATAAATCTTTGTATATCATATTCTTTATATATATCCAGCTTATGTGTTTCTGACAACGCCCAAATATTACATTTGAACAGTTCTCTGTATGAATCGTAGAATCCGATATTTTGGACATTCAGGTATTGTACTAGCTTAGCAACTATCTGTTCCTGTTTCTGTCGAAAGCTGAACTTGGCTATATCTTCACGCGCCAATGCAGCCTCTTTAAAACTCAAACGAGACAACAACACACTTTTAAAACCAAGTATTAGCCCAGTCAATGCCACAATGCATTCTGCTATTTTTACTATATTATCCCACATATTTTTAGTTATTGGTTGTAAACGTCCTCTCCGTTCCATACACCGTCCCCGTGGCGTTGGTGGCGTAGGCTCTGTAATAGTAGGTGGTGTTGGCCGTCAAACCCGTGAGGTTGCTGACAAAGCTCCCCGTGCCGCTGCCGTCGGTGGTACGCATGCCACCGGTGGTGGGATTGGGCGTGGTGCTGTAGCAGACACCACGCTGGATGACGCTATAGCCGCCATCACCCGTGACATTGCCGCCACAGACGGCACTGTTCGCCGTGATATTGGTGGCCGTCGTCGTGGTGACAGTCGGCAGCCCGCTGGACGTGGTGACGGTGCGCTGCTCGCCATAGACGGTGCCGTTGGCATTGGTGGCATAGGCGCGCACATAGTAAGTGGTGGAGGGCTGCAAACCGGAGAGGGTGCTGACGAAGGTACCCAGACCGTTGCCATCGGTGCTGTGCAGGTTGCTCACCGTGGGTTCGGGCGACACGCTCCAGCAGACACCACGCTGAGTGACCGTGAAGCCGCCGTCGCCCGTGACGGTGCCGCCACACTGCGCCGTTCCGCTGCCGGTCAAAGTGACCTCCACCGCTGTCGTCACCGTCGGCAAGCCGCTGGGAGTGGTGAAACTCTGCTGCTCACCATAACCTGTGCCTACGCCGTTGGTGGCATAGGCACGCACATAGTAGGTGGTACCTGGCTGCAATCCCGTGACGGTGGCGGTGAAGTCGCCCAACATTCCGCCCACACTCACGCTGCCGTCGGCAAGCGTAGGATACTGCACGGTGCTGTAGGCAAAGCCCCTGCCGACGATGGTGGAACGCAGATTGTCGGCAACAGTGCCGTTGAGGGTGACGCTCGTGGCGGTGATCCCGTCGGTCGCAACGGCATGGGTATGCACCACCGCCAACCCGGGGCCGTCGACATACAACACGCCGAGGTCGTATTCCTTGCGCCCGAAGCCGCCAGCCGGCACCTCGGCGCTGCAGCCGACATACAGCGAGTCGGCACTGACCACAACCCTACAGCCACCGGCTTGCTGCTCGGCGGTGATGGCGAGCGAGAAGGTGCCGTCACGCTCGGTGGACGTCTTGCTCAACGTGGCATCGCCCGACACCAGCTGCACGGTCATCCCACCGACAGGTTGCTGCGAGGTGCGCTCCAACACGCGCCCGATGACCGCACTCTCGGTGTATATCTCCTCCTTCTCCAAGTCCTTGATGCAGGAGGCAAACAGCATCGGTATCAGTATCCAAAGTATTCGTTTCATCTCAGTTCTTTTCAATAACATTCGAGTAATTCGCCCGCAATTGACCTGCGTCAGCTTCGCTTAATTCGTTAAATTCGCCGTTCCATTATAATTTACCAGATTTACTAGATTTCTGCCGCGCAGCGGCTAGGCGTATTATAGATTTATCGACAGCGACACCCCGGGCGCGAACCCCGCCTCCGTCGGCATCAGCGCCGGCGTGAAGGCAAGCCCCGTGGCCCTTCGCGGTTGCATGGCATAAGCTCTGTAGAGGTTGAAGACATACAGCACCGCAGCACCGCCCC